>ENA-ORSM01001662-ORSM01001662.1-human-gut-metagenome-genome-assembly--contig:-NODE-1662-length-17032-cov-11.732815_pt1 | contig 17032 bp, 14 predicted proteins | sample MGYA00241903_ERZ509170 | MGnify/ENA primary metagenome ERZ509170 (study PRJEB26280, sample SAMEA2338784) | human gut metagenome | biome: human gut; feature: human-associated habitat; material: faeces...
ATCACAGGGGTACTTGTGATCAGAACTGTATAATCACTGGTCAGGCTGGCACCTAACTGCAGATCCGCCAGTGATGTCAGTGTGGTTTCTTTCGAAAGTACAAGGATACTGGATGTGGCGCTGTAGATCGGTGTCATTAAAAACTGCGTATATGCTGCTGCAATACAGCCTCCGACAAGAGCAACCATCAGTACCAGAAGGATTTTTTTCTTGAGCGCATAAAATATTTCCAGTAAGTCGATTTCGACTTCATCATCATTTGCATCGGGTCTCTGTGCTTTGCTGCTCTCAAAGTTACTGTTCAAATTGTCTAACATCTGATAATTTCCTTTTCCCTTTTTTCTTTATAGTTTTGTACATTACTGTTCACAGGTAATATTCTGTCTTATGTATTTCTGAAAGTAAACAGCAAAATTGACATAAACCGATTTTATTGTATATCAGCCAATAAAAAAAGTCAATCTGTAGCCTCATGTTTTTGTTTCTGTTTCAGAATTTCTGCAGGATTATGAATAAACAGTTCATCTGCATAGTCCTGCCCGAATTTCGCTGAAACCATACGATATGCCTCTCCAATCCTGCTGCTCCTCTTTGCACTGTTGTGACAGTCTGATCCAACGAAATGAAGAAGTCCGTCTTTCATGATTTTATTACAGTACCGTTTAGTAAAAAATCCGTCTTTTCCTGTGATGCTGTCTGCATTGATCTGCATATAGACACCCATATCTGCCAGTTCTTCCACAAAATCCAGACTGTTGCGTGTGGTTTCGTAACGTTCTATATGTGCCATGATCGGCTTATATCCTCCGGAGAGCAATGCACCGAGACGTTCCCGTATATAGCTTTCTTCCGAGTTATGGGAAAATTCTGTAAGAACATACCGCGAACCGGCCATTGTCATTACTTTCTGTTCTCTGAGCATGGGAAGCATCTCCATATTGGCGTGAAACTCACATCCCAGATACACATGGAGATCCGGGCTGATCTCTGATGCCGCTTTCTCCACCAGTCTGAACTGCTCTCTGACTTTCTCCGCAGGTGTTTCAAACATCCGAAAGCGGAAATGGGGAGTTGCAATAACCGTCCGCACACCCTGTTCATATTCCATCCGGAGTAATTTTACGGTTTCTCCTATATCTGTGGCTCCATCGTCTACACCGGGTACAATATGACAGTGTATATCATAAATTCCTTTTATGGACATCCTATAATTCCTTCCTGACTGTCTGCAGCATTTCTGATGCTCCTGTAGCTGCTGACCACATTCGTAATCTGAAAAAACAATCAACCGGCTCTGTATGATCATCCTCATACAAAGCCGGTTTCTGAATATTTATGAGTATTCTCTTGATTATTCTTCTGTAGCTTCCTCAGCCGGTGCCTCAAGAGCTTTCATGCTCAGGCTGATCTTCTTGTCTTCGCCGTTGAAGTCAACAACCTTAGCTTCTATCTCCTGTCCGATTGACAGTACGTCTGCAGGTTTGGCAACATGCTCTCTGGAAATCTGGGATACGTGAAGAAGTGCATCTACACCAGGTGCAAGCTCTACGAATGCACCGAAGTCTGTCATACGTGCAACTTTACCTTTAACTACGTTTCCTACAGCGAAGTCCTCAGCTGCTGTGAGCCATGGATTTGCTTCCGGGAATTTAAGGGAAAGTGCGATCTTCTCTCCGTTGATCTCTTTGATAAGAACTTTAACTTTATCGCCAACAGTGAATACTTTCTTCGGGTTCTCTACTCTGCCCCAGGACATTTCGGAGATGTGAAGAAGTCCGTCTGCTCCGCCAAGATCGATGAATGCACCGAAATCTGTAACGTTCTTAACTGTTCCTTCAACTGTGTCGCCAACATGGATCTTCTCCATTAATTCTTTCTGTTTCTCTGCTTTCTCAGCAAGAAGAAGCTGCTTACGGTTACCGATGATGCGGCGTCTTCTCGGGTTGAATTCTGTGATAACGAATTCGATCTCCTGATCTGCATATTTGGAAAGGTCTTTCTCGTATGTGTCGGAAACGAGGCTTGCAGGAATGAATACTCTTGCTTCGTCTACGTTTACACAGAGTCCGCCGTCAAGTACCTGAGTTACAGGAGCTTTTAATACTTCCTGATTCTCAAATGCTTCTTCAAGACGTTTGTTGCCTTTCTCTGCTGCCAGTCTCTTGTAAGTAAGAGTAACCTGACCTTCTCCATCGTTTACTTTGAGAACTTTTGCTTCCATTGTGTCTCCAACGTGAACAGCATCTGTGAGTACAAGGCTTGCATCGTTAGAGTATTCGTTCTTTGTGATAATACCGTCTGCTTTATAACCGATATTCAGAATAATCTCATCTTCTTTTACATCGATGACAGTACCCTGTACAATCTCTCCATTTCTGATAGTCTTTACGGAATCTTCCAGCATCTGTTCAAAACTTAATTCTGACATGTTCTTGAACCTCCTCAATAATTTTGTTTGGGGTGGAAGCCCCTGCTGTAATACCTACATAACTACTGCATTGGAACATTTCAGAATCCAAGTCTACAGGTGTTTGTATATAGTAAGTATTTCCACATTCCTTTTTACATATTTCAAACAGCTTTTGAGTATTGGAACTATGCCGGCCGCCTACGACCAACATAGTGTCTACCTCTCCGGCTATGTTTTTTGCTTCTCTCTGCCGTTCTTCGGTAGCATTACAAATAGTGTTTAAAATATTGAGAATATTTAAAACATTATTATCATACCTCTTTTTGCAAAGAATTTCAACTAAATCTTTAAATTTGTTGTAATTAAATGTCGTCTGGGACACAATACTTATTTTTTTGCCTTTTGGGGGTACAAATACTTCGGCTTCTTCTTTGTTTCTGATCACCGTGTACGGTCCCTGACACCAGCCGCAGATGCCCTGTACTTCGGGGTGGTCTTTGTCACCGATGATGATGATGTGGTTTCCTGCAAGGCTTTCTTTTTCCACGATCCTGTGGATTTTCAGGACGAAGGGGCAGGTCACATCTACGTAGGAGATGTTTTTTTCTTTCAGCTTATCGTAGATGGGTTTACCTACGCCGTGAGAGCGGATGACTACTGTTCCGTTCTGCAGGGTATCATCCGGGAAATCCAGGTCTGCTTCTGTGATAACGTGGACGCCACGGGCTTCCAGATCCGCTACTACACCTTCATTGTGGATGATCGGACCCAGAGTGAAGATTGGTTTCTGTTCTGTGTCGATCAGCTCGTAGACTTTGTCCACTGCACGTTTGACGCCGAAGCAGAAGCCTGCTGTCTCTGCTACTTTAACTTTCATAAATAAATCCTTTCCTTACCCGTAAAAGAATGTTTGCTGTATAGCATGGGAAGTTTACAGTTACAGATGAGTATATCTTGTCTGTAAAGGGTGCTGTCAACCACCCTATGATGCAGCACCACTTTAGGTGATAGGTAGTTGACGGGCAAATAGCGTAGTCTGAAACAGATAATCTGTCCGCCTGACCGTTATTTCTGTATCTTCTTATTATACACATCAAGAATAGCATCTACAACCTGATCAATTCCCATTTCCGAGGAATCTACGAGCACTGCGTCCTCTGCCTGTTTCAGAGGGGAGATTTCGCGGTTCATGTCGCGTTCGTCGCGCTCGATGATGTCTTTTCGAATCTGGTCCAGGTCGAAGGATTCTCCCTTCTGTTCATATTCCAGTGCTCTTCTTTTTGCTCTGGTGTCTGCGCTTGCTGTGAGGTAGATTTTTACTTCTGCGTTTGGAAGGATGGTTGTGCCGATATCTCTGCCGTCCATGACTACGTCGTTTTTCTCTGCCAGAGTTCTCTGAAGTTTCAGAAGATGAGCTCTGACTTTCGGGTTTGCGGAGCTTTTGGATGCCATGTTTCCTACCTGTTCGGTGCGGATCATAGCATTTACGTTCTCTCCGTTGAGGATGACAATCTGTTCTCCGTTTTTGTATTCGATGGAAATGTCAGCGCCGGAACATACCGCCTCGATCTCTTCCTGATTTTCTCCGTTTACGCCATGGTTCAGAAGATATAAAGCCATTGCCCTGTACATGGCTCCTGTATCTACATAGATAAATGATAATTCTTTCGCTACTTTCTTTGCGATGGTGCTCTTTCCTGCTCCTGCAGGTCCGTCGATGGCTATGTTACATCCCATTTTTGTGATTCCTCCTGTTTCTATTATTTAATAACGTATAGTCGAATCATATCATAGTTATATAGCAATTCCATAAAATACTGCAGGCAATCCAGTCCATCATAGCGTGAAGTCCTGCGTCAGATATCTTTGTCGTGCATCAGCACGCCTGCAGATATCTTCCTTGTCCTTTGCACTCTGCCGAACTGTCCTGATTGCATTATTTTGTGTAATTGCTTAATTTGCTTACTGTATCGCCTGCGCTGCCAGATATGCGGTAGACCAGGCAATCTGTAAGTTATATCCACCTGTCACTGCATCCAGATCCAGTACCTCGCCTGCGAAGTAAAGACCAGATATCTTCTTTACTTCCATTGTTCCGGGGTTGATCTCTTTGACAGAGACGCCGCCTCTGGTGATGATGGCTTCTTTGAACTCACCCATTCCTGTGATTGTGAAGGGGAAGGCTTTGATAAGGTCAATGAAGTGCTGGCGTTCTTCTCTGGAGATGTCGTGGATTTTCTTCTCTGCGGGGATTCCACCCAGTTCCAGCATTACCGGAGTCAGAGATGACGGGAAAAGTACGCCAATCACGTTCTTGAACTGTTTGTTTGGTCCTGCTTCAAATTCACGCAGGATCCTGGCATCCAGCTGTTCTCTGGTGAGTGCAGGCTTCAGATCCAGATATGCGGACAGTTCGCCGTTTGGTGCTTTCGCCAGTTTTGCACCAATGTGGGCACTGGCGGAGAGAATCATGGGACCTGTGACTCCGAAATGGGTGAACATCATCTCTCCGAAATCCTCGTAAAGTACTTTCTTTCCATTCTTTATGGTGAGTCCTGTGTTCTTAAGGGAAAGTCCCTGAAGCTTAGGGATATAGTCTTCTTTTGTCTTTAATGGGACAAGAGAAGGTGCAATGTCTGTGACTTTCAGTCCCAGTTCTCTTGCAAAGCGGTATCCGTCACCTGTGGAACCGGTACTCTGATAAGAGAATCCACCTGTGGCTACGATGACTGCATCTCCTTCCATGAAGGTTCCGTCTGTAAGGATAACCCCTGTGATCTTCTCCTGCGGTATGTCAGGTGATTTTTTTCCTTTTCTGCCTTTTCCTGCATCAGATCCTGATCCTGATTCTGTTAATGCAGCTTCTGATTCAAGGGTATTTACGGAATCTGTTACAGATTCCGTTACAGGTTTCTTTACAATTTCCTGTACAGCAGTGTGAAGATGAATCTTTGCTCCTGCTTTCTTCAGTTCACGTTCCAATGCGCGGATGATGTCTGAGGAATGGTCAGACTGTGGAAATACGCGGTTTCCACGCTCTACCTTCAGAGGGACACCTGCTTTCTCAAAGAACTCCATTACATCCTGAGGGGTAAATGAATAGAAACTGCTGTAGAGGAACTTGGGATTGCTCATCATTGCAGGAAAGAGTTCTTCTGTGTCGCAGGCATTTGTCACATTGCATCTGCCTTTTCCTGTGATGAAGACTTTCTTTCCCAGTTTCTCGTTCTTCTCTAATATATGAACTTCATGATGGTTACGGGCTGCAAAAACCCCTGCCATCATTCCGGCGGCTCCGCCGCCGATTATTATAACTTTGCTCATGGAATATTCTCCTGTATTTATTTTACCCTGCAGATTGTCTATTTCATCATGGTTCCACGTCTCCGCTTCGCTACGATCAATATAGATATGTACCTCTGGCATCATATACCCATTGGCACATTATATTCCCGGGTATCATATTCTTTCATAATAACGCAAAGGAGCCTGCTTACGCAAGCTCCTTTTTTCGTTTGGACATATTTAATTACTGATCAATTATACAGGATATGCTCCGTTCTTTTTGTCAGCTGCTTTCTCGTCAACTTTTGTTTTCTGAGCCTGACGGTATTTGAAGAAGTCCATAGCTACCTGTGGGAACAGTGCGTATGTTAATACGTCTTCATCCTGTTCCTTGTACTGAGCCATTTCGCTCTCAAGTTTCTCAAGCTCGTTGTCAAGAAGGTCTGCAGGACGGCATGTGATCGGTTTCTCATCGCCGATGCACTTCTTCTGTACTTCCGGATTAAACGGTTTTACAGTTGCGCCGTATTTTCCTAACAGGATATCTTTTGTTTCTTTTGTAACCATTTTGTATCTCTCGCCCATAAGTACGTTGAATACAGCCTGTGTACCAACGATCTGGGAAGACGGAGTAACAAGCGGCGGTTCACCAAGGTCTTTACGTACACGCGGAACTTCCTCGAGAACATCGTAGAATTTGTCTTCTGCGTGCTGTTCTTTCAGCTGGGAAGTCAGGTTGGAGAGCATACCGCCCGGTACCTGGTACAGTAAAGTTTTGATGTTAACACCAAGGTTCTTCGGATTGAGCAGTCCGCTGTCAAGAGCTTCGTCACGGATCGGACGGAAGTAGTCAGCGATCTCGGAGAGAAGCTTCTGATCAAATCCTGTGTCGTATGGTGTATCTTTGAATGTCTCAACCATAACCTCTGTTGCAGGCTGGGATGTTCCCAGTGCAAATGGAGACATTGCTGTATCGATGATATCTACACCTGCTTCTACTGCTTTTAAGTAAGTCATGGAAGCTACACCTGAGGTGTAATGTGTATGAAGGTCGATCGGGATCTTAACTGTTTCTTTTAATGCTGTAACAAGCTCTGTAGCTTTGTTTGGAAGGAGAAGACCTGCCATATCTTTGATACAGATGGAATCAGCGCCCATATCTTCGATACGTTTTGCAATATCTGTCCAGTATTCCATTGTGTAAGCATCTCCTAATGTATAGGAAAGAGCTACCTGTGCATGAGCCTTCTCTTTGTTTGCAGCGCTTACAGCTGTCTGAAGGTTACGAAGGTCATTGAGACAGTCAAAAATACGGATGATGTCGATTCCGTTTGCAGCAGATTTCTGTACGAAGTATTCTACAACGTCATCTGCGTATGGACGGTATCCAAGGATGTTCTGTCCACGGAAAAGCATCTGAAGTTTTGTGTTCTTGAAGCCGTCACGTAATTTACGAAGTCTTTCCCATGGATCTTCGTGAAGGAAACGAAGGGATGCATCGAATGTTGCACCACCCCAGCACTCTACTGCGTGATAGCCGACTTTGTCAAGTTTATCTACGATCGGAAGCATCTGTTCTGTGGTCATACGTGTTGCGATCTGGGACTGATGAGCATCACGGAGAATGGTTTCCACAATTTTAACAGGTTTTTTCTCTAATTCTGCCATTATTAAATCTCCTTTATAGTTCTGTTTAATCGGATATTCGCAATCCGCTTCGCTACTTGCTCATAACCAAATAGCTGCTCCGCAGCTTATCAGAAGGAGTTGCACTCCTCCTGATACAAGCAAGATAGCTTGCTTGATTTGGTTATACTCCGAAAATAGCCATGAATGTTCCGGCTGCTACGGCTGTACCGATAACACCGGCAACGTTCGGGCCCATTGCGTGCATCAGAAGGAAGTTTGTAGGATCTGCCTCTGCACCCACTTTCTGGGATACACGGGCTGCCATAGGTACTGCGGATACACCTGCGGAACCGATCAGCGGGTTGATCTTTCCATGAGTCAGTTTGCAGAGCAGTTTACCAAGCATACATCCGCCGAATGTACCGATTGCGAATGCAACAAGACCTAAAACTACGATCTTCAGAGTATCTGCGTTTAAGAATGCTTCTGCACTTGTGGAAGCACCTACGGATGTACCCAGAAGGATAACTACGATATACATCAGGGCATTGGAAGCTGTTTCTGTCAGCTGTTTTACAACACCGCACTCTCTGAACAGATTACCAAGCATGAGCATACCAACCAGCGGAGCTGTTGTAGGCAGGATCAGGCAGACAACGATTGTGATAACGATCGGGAACAGGATCTTCTCCAGTTTGGAAACAGGGCGAAGCTGGTCCATTTTGATCTTACGTTCTTTCTCTGTTGTGCAGAGTTTCATGATAGGCGGCTGGATGATCGGAACCAGTGACATATAGGAATATGCTGCCACTGCGATCGGTCCCATCAGTGCAGACTGTCCAAGTTTACCTGCAAGGAAAATGGAAGTCGGGCCGTCAGCACCACCAATGATGGAGATAGCTGCTGCTGCTTTTCCGTTGAATCCAAGAAAGATTGCAAGGAAGTAAGCTGCATAGATACCAAGCTGTGCTGCAGCACCCATCAGGAAGCTGATCGGGTTTGCGATCAGCGGACCGAAGTCTGTCATGGCACCTACACCCATGAAGATCAGGGATGGTAAGATACTCCACTCATCAAGGATGTAGAAATAATGAAGAAGTCCACCTACACCATTAGACATATCTTCCGGATTTGCCATAATGTCCGGATAGATATTTACAAGCAGCATACCGAATGCGATAGGAACAAGCAGAAGCGGCTCGAATCCCTTCTTGATAGCAAGATAAAGGAATACGCAGGCTACTGCGATCATCAGGTAATTGCCCCATGTCAGATTGAAGAATGCTGTCTGGTGAATCAGGTTGGACAATGTTTCTGTTACATAAGACATTTGACTACCTCCCGTCTTAGTTCATTGTTGCTAAAGTATCTCCGTTTTCTACAGAGGCACCTTCTGCAACATCAATGCTTGCGATAGTACCGTCCTGAGGAGCTACTACAGGGATTTCCATTTTCATGGATTCAAGAATAACTACGCTGTCTCCGGCTTTTACTGCCTGTCCAACGCTTGCTGCTACTTTGACAACTTTACCAGGTACGGAAGCAGTTACTTTTACTGCGCCGGCGCCTGCTGCAGGTGCTGCTGCTTTCGGAGCTGCTGCAGGTGCAGCCTTAGGTGCTGCTTTCGGAGCTGCTGCAGGTGCGGATACGCTTCCTGTTTCTTCAACAGTTACTTCATATGCTGTACCGTTTACTGTAATTGTATAGCTTTTCATTTTAAAATCCTCCTAAATAAATGACAATTATCTTCTATTTCTTTTTACTTTGCGGATAGAGCGAACGACGAATCCGTCTGTTGTAGTTCCCTCTGCTGCTGCGATTGCTGCTGCGATAACAGCTACCAGTTCTCCGTCATCTGCAAGGTTCTCTTCTGCCTGTGCAGGTGCTGCTGCGATTGCTGCTGCCTCTGCCTCTTTTGCAGCTTTGGCTGCTTTTGCTTCTGCTGCTTTCTTTGCTTCCTGGTTCGGAATAAATCTGAACAGAGAAATCAGAAGGCTTAATAAAATCAGCATTACGAATACAGTTCCAATACCCATCAAAGTATTAAGACCTGCTCTCTGAAGAGTCTTGCCCATACCATACTGTACATCTACAGACATGGAAGTCGGTGTTCCCTTTGAGTCAAAGACATATACAAAGTTTGCATCTGCTTTCTCAAATTTAAGAGGAACAGTAACTGTGTACTGATCATCTTTGAAAGTTACAGTAGTTTCACCATTGCTGTCCTTCTTTGCGCCAAGTTCATCCTTGGATGTCTGCCAGGACTGCATGGCACTTGTTGTAAAGTCATCTCCTGAACTCATGTAATTCTCGATTTCTTTATCTTTAAGCTGGACAATGGCATCTGTCAGTCCTTCTGCTGTAGTTACCAGTGTGGACTTAACAGTATCATCAACCTTATCTGCGGCAAATACCACAGAGGTGCTGCCGATCACCAGCGCAGCCATTACGAGAAATGTCATGAATACAGAAGTTATTTTTTTGATCATTTTCATATGCGTCACCCCGCTTAGACCGTTCCATGTTTCTTAGACGGACGATCTTCTCTCTTTGTGAACAGCATCTCAAATGCACCGATTACATATTTTCTTGTGTCAGCCGGGCTGATCACAGTGTCAACATAGCCTCTTGCTGCTGCGGAAGCAACACCATTCTGAAGCTCTCTGTACTGAGCAGCTTTTTCATTCAGTTCAGCAGCATCTGCATCTGCATACATGATCTTGGCTGCCAGGGAAGCATCCATCATACCGATCTCTGCGTTATCCCATGCATATACAAGGTCTGCACCGATAGATTTGCTGTTCATTGCCACGTAAGCTGTACCGTAAGCTTTGCCGATGATCACATTTACCTTCGGAACAGTTGCATCTGCGAATGCAGCTACCAGTTCACCTACGGATTTCGCCATCATCTTCTCGCTGCATAAGGTTGCCATGAAGCCTGTTGCGTTTGTAAGTGTAAGTACCGGAATATCAAAAGCGTCGCAGAATTTCACGAAATCTGCTGCTTTTCTTGCGCCTCTTGCAGAGATGCTTCCGTCAAATGTTTCTGTTTTCTTGCCTTCTGCGTCATATACTTCGCTTCTGTTTGCAACAGCACCTACTGTAGCGCCGTTTAAACGGATAAAGCCTGTAACCATGTCTTTTGCATAGTCTGCTTTTGTCTCGAAGAATTCACCGTTGTCAGCGATCTGGGAAAGTGCGATTGCTGTGTCACCTGCACAGTTTGCAAGATCTGCGCATACGCGGTTAAGATCATCTGTACACTCTGTGTAATTGTCTGTGTCTTCATTATTAGAAGGAAGAAGTGATACTAAGGAACGGATCTGGCCAAGAATCTCATCCTCTGTACCAACGCCATCGATCACACCTGTCTCTTTGCTCTGGAAATCAGCTGCTGCTGTGTCGCATTTGTCTGTATTGTTTCCTTCCAGTGCGTTTGGTGTGTTGACGAACATTTTTCCTTTTTTGGATTCCATGAATGTGAAATCTGTCAGGGACGGGATAACTGCCATACCACCGCCGCATGTTCCGAAGATTGCTGTGATCTGCGGGATCACACCGGATGCCAGTGTCTGTTTCAGATAGATCTGTCCGAAAGCTTCCAGTGCGTCTGTTGCTTCCTGAAGACGGATACCTGCACAGTCAACAAGTCCGATAACCGGAGCGCCTGTTTTCATGGCAAGATCATAAAGTCTTGTGATCTTCTTTGCATGCATTTCACCAACAGTACCGTTTAATACAGATGCATCCTGGCTGTATACATAAACCAGTTTGTCATCGATCACACCATATCCGGTGATAACACCGTCAGATGGTGCCTTGTTTGCAGTCATGTTGAAATCTGTGGATCTGGCTGTTACACCCTGTCCGATTTCGACAAAACTGTTTGCGTCAAGCAAAGAAGTAATTCTTGTGCCTGCTAAGCTTTGTGTTGCATTACTCATTCTTGTTTGCCCTCCATCTTTATGAGAATATTTAAAAGTTAACCCAAAAATTTAGCCGATTTTAATTTTACCTTTTCCGGCAGAAAATTTCAACATTTATTTGTCATTTTCGTTAAAAATATAGCAGAAAAATTTGTCAGGTTTCTCCAAATTTTGTTTTTTTGAGCATTTCTTCCTATTTAATAGAGGGTATTACGGTTATTTTGTATTGTCCTGTATTTCACCCTCTCCTGTAAACCAGAGTGTGTTTGAAGTAACTATACCACTCACTTGTCTGCGAATCCGACTACACAGGTATAAAAGTCTCAGCAAAACCATAGATGTTTTTTATTATATAGCACGAATTATCAATTAGATTTATGGATTATCCCGTTATATAATTAACACATCAAAGAAATTCAGGCCACAGCTAAAGCACTGAACAATTATAGATCCAACAGAAAATTTCAGGAGGAAAGACGTAATGAAAAGCAATTACCAGCATATTTTCACACCACTCACAGTAAAAAATATGACTATCAAAAACCGTATCGTTATGATGCCTATGGGAACCAATTACGGGGAACAGAACGGCGAAATGAGTTTTCTTCACATTAATTATTATAAAGAGCGTGCCAAAGGCGGCACAGGTCTGATCATCGTAGAGAATGCAAGCGTAGATTCTCCGCAGGGTTCCAACGGAACTACTCAGCTTCGTATTGACCACGACAACTATCTGCCGCGTCTGTACAAATTCTGTGAAGAGATCCACAAATATGGTACCTGTATTGCGATCCAGATCAACCACGCAGGTGCTTCCGCTGTTTCCGCACGTACAAATATGCAGCCGGTTTCCGCATCTGATGTTCCGTCCAAAGAAGGCGGAGAAATCCCGCGTCCGTTATCAGTGGAAGAAATCCATCACATTGTAAAGAAATACGGCGAGGCTGCAAAGAGAGCCCAGGCTGCAGGTTTTGACGCAGTAGAAATCCATGCGGGACATTCCTATCTGATCAGCCAGTTCCTTTCTCCTCTTACAAACAAACGTACAGATGAGTTCGGCGGATCTGTGGAAAACAGAACACGTTTCTGCCGTATGGTCATTGAAGAAGTAAGAAAACAGGTCGGACCTTTCTTCCCGATCATGCTCCGTCTCAGCGCAGATGAGCTGATGGAAGGCGGCAATACTCTTGAGGATACTCTTGAATATCTGGAATATGTTCAGGATGAAGTTGATATCTTCGATGTTTCCTGCGGTTTAAACGGTTCTATCCAGTATCAGATCGATGCCAACTACATGAAAGACGGATGGCGTTCCTATATGCCTAAAGCTGTCAGAGAGAAATTCGGCAAACCATGTATCTCCATGGGAAATATCCGTAACCCGAAGGTTGCCGAGCAGATCCTCGCTGACGGCGATGCAGACCTGATCGGTATGGGACGTGGTCTTATCGCAGAACCTGCATGGGTGAATAAAGTAGCTACAGGCAGAGAATGTGACCTTCGCAAATGTATCTCCTGTAACATCGGATGTGCAGGAAACAGAATCGGCTTTAACCGTCCGATCCGCTGTACTGTAAACCCAGCTGTTCTGGAAGGTGATGTTTATAAGAATCAGAAAGTGAACAAGAACTGTAACGTTGTAGTAATCGGAGGCGGTACTGCCGGCCTGGAAGCTGCCTGTACAGCCGCAGAAGTAGGCTGTAATACCTTCCTTCTGGAAAAAGGTGAAACTCTTGGCGGTCTTGCTTCTGTGATCTCTAAGATTCCTGCAAAGAAGCGTCTGGCTGATTTCCCGAACTATCTGATTCACAGAGCAGAGCAGCTTGAGAATCTTTATATCTTCACAAACACAGAAGGAACACCGGAAAATATCCGCAAGTTCCATCCGAACCTGATCGTAAGCTCCACAGGTTCCGCACCACTGCTTCCTCCGATCAGGGGACTTCACGACCGCATTGACAAAGAAGGCAGCAAGATTGCTTCTATCCTGGGAATGATCAATCACATCAATGACTATCCGGAAGATATGACAGACAAGAAGGTTGTTGTTGTGGGCGGCGGCGCTGTTGGCCTTGATGTTGTGGAATTCTTTGCAGCAAGAAATGCTGAGATTTCTATTGTGGAGATGATGGATCAGATCGGACGTGACCTGGATCCTGTTACAAAGAATGACATGAAGGACCAGATGAAGAAACATCATGTGGCCCAGCTTACAAAGACAGCTCTTCAGGAAGTAAAAGACAGTTCTTTCCTTGTAAAAGATGCAGAAGGTGAACGTGAGCTTCCATTTGACTACGGATTCGTATGTCTTGGTATGAGAGCTCAGGGACAGCTTTTCGCAGAGCTTTCCGATGCTTTTGTTTCTGATGATGTTGAGATCCTGAACATCGGAGACAGCAAACGTGCAAGAAGAATCATCGACGGAACTCTGGAAGGAAGAAATATCCTTAATACACTGACTCAGATGGGATACCTACAATAAAAACCTTTACAACAAAATACGAAAGGGGATATTATAATGGCTGAAAGAATTACCGGACATACTGAATTAATCGGTCTGATGGCTTACCCGATCCGTCACTCCAGCTCTCCTGCAATGCAGAATGAGGCTTTTGCAAAACTCGGGTATGACTACGCTTACCTTGCTTTCGAGGTTGGCGCAGATGAAATTGAGGATGCAGTAAAAGCAATCCGTACTCTGAAAATGAGAGGATCCAATGTTTCCATGCCAAACAAAACTCTGGTTGGAAAATACCTGGATAAGCTTTCTCCTGCAGCAGAATTATGCGGTGCAGTTAACACGATCGTAAATGACAACGGTCATCTTACAGGTCATATCACTGACGGTATCGGATTTATGTCTGCCCTGAAAGATAATGATATTGATGTGATCGGAAAGAAAATGACTATCGTCGGTGCAGGCGGTGCTGCCACTGCTATCGAGATTCAGGCTGCTTTGGACGGCGTTGCCGAGATCACAATCTTTAACCGCAAGGATGAATTCTGGGATCGTGCAGTATCCACAGTAGAGAAGATCAACACAAAGACATCCTGCCATGCAGTTCTTTATGATCTGGCAGATCTTGATAAACTGAAAGCTGAGATGGATGATAGTTTTATCTTTGTCAATGCTACAGGTGTGGGAATGAAACCACTGGAAGGACAGTCCGTTGTTCCGGACAAATCTTACTTCCGTCCTGAGCTGATCGTTATTGATGTTCCTTACTCTCCTCTGGAGACAAAGATGCGTTCCATGGCCAAAGAGGTAGGATGCAAGACAATGAACGGTCTGGGAATGATGTTATTCCAGGGTTCCGCTGCATTTGAGTTATGGACAGGCGAACCAATGCCTATCGAACATATGAAAGAGATTCTTCACATCTCCTATGATGACTGATACCTGATGGTATCTTCAGTATGGATATCTCATATTGTGATGCAGAACAGATCATTTCACTGATCTTTCTGCACATAATATTTGATATATACCGCTTTTCGGCGTACTGCAGGAGATGTACTGATATATTTACTCCGCGCAGAATGTACATATCCTGCAGTTTGCTTCAAAAAGCTGTTGATCATGCGGTTATGTTACGGTTATTCTTATAACAGTTCCATAATAATCCGGAACTACTATAATACAACAGAAAATATGAGGATAAACAGATGAACACAGTTCAGGTAAAAAACACTGTGATCGGCGAGGGCAGACCTAAGATCTGCGTTCCCATCGTAGGAAAAGCAAAAACAGACATTCTCGAAGAAGCCAAAAAGATCACTACTCTTCCTGTTGATGTAGTTGAGTGGCGTGTAGACTGGTTTGATGATGTCTTTGCTACTGAGAAAGTATTAGAAACCGCTAAAGAGCTTCAGGAAGTTTTAAAAGACATTCCTGTTCTCCTCACATTCCGTACTTCCAAAGAAGGCGGTGAGAAAGAAATTTCTGCAAATGACTATGCTGCTTTAAATATTGCAGCTGCTCAGAGCGGTTATGTAGATTTAATTGATGTAGAAGCATTTACAGGTGATGATATTGTAAAAACGATCATTGACGCTGCTCACGAGGCAGGTGTGAAGGTAATTGCTTCCAACCATGATTTCTTTAAGACTCCTGAGAAGGAGGAGATTATCAGACGTCTTCGTATGATGCAGGATTTCGGTGCTGATATTCCGAAAATGGCTGTTATGCCGACCTGCAAACAGGATGTTCTTACACTCCTCTCTGCTACTCTGGAAATGTCTGAGAAATATGCAGACCGCCCGATCATTACCATGTCCATGGCAGGAACAGGCGTTGTCAGCCGTCTGACAGGTGAGACATTCGGCTCCGCTCTCACTTTCGGTGCTGCTTCCAAAGCTTCTGCTCCGGGACAGGTCGGTGTGCATGAATTAAAAAAGGTGCTGGATATCATTCACAGCAGCCTGTGATCTGTTGATGAATGATGTGATATCAGATGTTATTCTTGCCCATAGTTGTCTGATATCACTCATCTTCGGCAACAGATGATTGTTATCCCATGAGATATATGGCAATAAATATTTACTCAAAAATACTCCTTAAAATTTTATGATGAAAATTCCCATGACAAAGAACCTGCCAAAAACCTGACAGGTTCTTTGTTTTTATTTTTATACTTTTTTCTGATTGATCATCAAATTCAGGATTGTAACATCTGTATCTTTCATTCCAACTCTTCCTACGTATCCCATATTTCGGATTGTATCCTCAACATTATCACGTACCAATCCTTCTCCTGCCTGAAAACAATGATCTGCATCCTCCAGAGCGTATGCCATAATTGCTGCATCTACTGCTGAAGCGATTTTGGCAGCACATGAAGACTTAGCTCCATCACATACAATGCCACTTGTATTTGCAAGAGCATTTGTGATTGTTTTAGATATTGCATTGTAATCACCACCGTTTAACCAGGATATGGCAGCTCCTGCTCCACATGCGGCACTTACCGCTCCACAGTAAGCTGACAGACTTCCAATATAATTTTTCTGATGAATCGCTACTAAGTTGCTTACAACCAGTGCACGATACATTTTCTCTTTAGGAACGTTAAGTTCTCTGGCATATTCAATGACTGGCAAAGAACAGGTCATTCCCTGATTTCCGCTCCCGGAATTAATAACTACCGGCATAGAGCATCCATTCATTCTTGCATCAGATCCAGCTGCCGCCTTCGCTCTGGCACGTACTTTGACATCATCACCATATGCTCGAAGCAGGGTACGTCCGACTTCTGCTCCGTAATGATTACGCAGGCCTTCTTCGGAAATTGCTGTATTCATGGCAATCTGGCGTCCTATGACTTCCTCTATCTCTTTTATATTCACAATTTTTGCAAACTCCAGAATATCTGCTACATTCAGCAAATCTCTTTTATCCTGGTTTTTCTCTGTTTTTTTCTGCTGAAAGCCCTTCTTTTCCAACAGTACCTCATCGTCTTTTTTGATCAGGACAATATTCGTATGTTTATTTTCTATAACTACAACTGCTCTATGTCCATTTTGCGTAAGTTCTGCACGGATATAAAGATTCTCTACTCCTTCTTCAAGATAACATGTGCAGAATTGTGCTTCCAGAAGTTTTGCCGTCTGAATGCGTTCAGCTTCTGTAATTCCCTCCAGTACTTCCAGTTTCCGTTCTGCCTGACCACCAACCATTCCAAGAACTGCAGCAGCTTCAATGCCCCTCATTCCTCCTGAATTTGGTACTGTAACACTTTTTACATTTTTTATTATATTTCCACTGCAATAAAGATTTAAAT
>ENA-ORSM01001665-ORSM01001665.1-human-gut-metagenome-genome-assembly--contig:-NODE-1665-length-16997-cov-3.345060_pt1 | contig 16997 bp, 9 predicted proteins | sample MGYA00241903_ERZ509170 | MGnify/ENA primary metagenome ERZ509170 (study PRJEB26280, sample SAMEA2338784) | human gut metagenome | biome: human gut; feature: human-associated habitat; material: faeces...
AAAATATTTGAAATAATCTTTAATTATTTTAAAATAGAAACAAAGTAACAGACACGAGGGAAAAAATATGAGAAAAAGATTTAGTTTATGTAAGAAAGTGGGAGTATTTCTTCTTACAGCAGTGATGTGTACAAGTCAGCTCAATGTGCAGGCGGAGAAAAAGTATGATTTTGAGACAGAATATCAGGTGGTTGCCGGAGCAAACGGATATTTTATTGCGAAAAATCAAAAAGGAGAGTATGGTCTGCTTGATAGTGAAGGGGAAAAAGCGGTTGGTTTTGACTATAGTGAGATGGAGTTCCCGGAAGATACCATTCAGTATCAGTACATAAAGGTAAAGCAAAACAAAAACTGGGGAATTGTAGATTATGATGAGAATATATTAGTTCCTTTAAATTTTGAAAAAGTATCTGAATATAGTAATGGAAATACCATTGCAGCCGGATATAACGGAAATACAACATATCTTTATGATTTAAAGGGAAAGGAACAAAAGAAACAGCTTACAGGTTCTGGAAGTTATTCTGTTATTTCAGATACTGTTTTCTGGGGAAAAGAAGACATTCGTAATGAGAAGGATAATACTTTAGTAAAGTTAGAGGAAAACAAACTTTTAGATAAGAAGAAAAACAGTCTTGTTGTAAAGGTCGGAGATACCCACTATGCAGTACAAAGGTATACAACACAGCTGACAGGTAATTTAGAGACAGACCAGAATATTGAAGTGTATGAAAAAGATGAAAAGACACAGGATATTCTTCCAGAGGAAGAATGGGTAAAGGATAAAGACAGTACAGTAAAGGGAAGTCTTAAACTGATTAAAGCGGTATCCGATAAAAATATCATAGCAGATATGCAGATGGATGATGGATTCAAAGTTATTTATAACATTGAAGACGGACAAAGCACATCAAAATATAAGAGCATTGGCGAGTTTAGGGATGGAAAAGCCTTTGCGGTAGATATGGATAATAACATTAAGATCATAGACACATCAGGAAAGGCTATCAATAAAAACGATATTGAGGTTGCAGACTATAAGGAAAATACCGACAGCTTAAAGTCAGGAACTATGACAGAAAGTGAACTTGAAAAAGAGAAGAATCAGGATATCAAAAAAGAAGGACAGACTTCATTTCTTAAGTTTGAAAATGAAAAGAAGGATCGTTTTAAATTATACAGCCTTACAAAAGAAGATGTTATAAAAGGTACATGGAAAGATGTAAAGTTTGTTGGAAATGATTTTGTCCTTTTACAAAACGAAGATGACAAGTATGGTGTGATAGATAAAGATGGGAAAACCGTTGTAGAATTTGGAGAGTTTAGCAAAGACGAACTTTTAAATGCAAGCTATTGCAATAGCGGCATTACTGTTGTAAAACAAAATGGCAATAAAAATGATGTATACTATTATCAGACGGCAAAGGAAGTAAAAAAGAGCTTCTTTGAAGCAAATAAGAAGATTATTCTTTTTGCCGGAATCGGTGTAGCTATTCTTCTTGTTATTTTATGTGTCATTATTGCATTAAAGAAAAAGGCAGCCGCAAAAGCAGAAGAACAAAGACAGCAGGAAAAGAGACAGCAGGATGCACAGAGACGTAAACCTGCTTCTCCAAAGTTCCAGCAGCCAACAATACAGCCAGAACCACAAAGAAGAGAAAAGCCACCGGTAAAGAAGCCAAATGTTACATCAGGAAAGGGTACTTCAATCCATTCTGCCGTAAAAGCCAGTGCATCTAAACCGAAAAAAGGTTATTTAGAAGGTGTTCGTGGAGAATACACTGGTGCGGTAATACCATTAGAAGAAGGCATGAAGATTCGTATCGGAAGAAGTCAGGAAAATAATGATCTTATTTTAAATAGTGTTAAAATAAGCAGACATCACTGCATTATCGATTATGATCCAAAACGCGGTCAGTACAGAGTCGTAGATTATTCTTCTAATGGAATATATCTGCCAGATGGAACGAGGTTAGAGCGTAAAAAACAGACATGGCTTAATGCAGGAACTACCATTATTATTGGAAATGAGGAGAACGTATTTAAGCTGGGAAAAAGTAAATAAACCAGCAGAATAAGCGAGGAATCAATGCAAAAAGAAGTAGAGGGGAACAAAAGAATCACGCAATGTATGGGCTGTATGGAAATCTATGAAGCATTTGATGATATCTGTCCATACTGTGGTTATATTAACGGAACGATGCCGGAGGAAATGTACCATTTAGAGCCTGGAACAGTGCTTGATAAAAAGTATTTAGTAGGTAAGGTACTTGGATTTGGCGGTTTTGGAGTAACCTATATTGCCTGGGACCAGGTTCTTCAAAGAAAGGTAGCCATTAAAGAGTATTTTCCAAGAGAATGTGCCTCAAGAATGAATGGAACAGAGGAGATTACGATTTTTACAGGAGACAGGAAAAAGCAGTTTAGAAATGGTTTAAAATCCTTTAAAGAAGAAGCGGCCAAACTGATGAAGCTTCATGATATTATCGGAACGGTGAATGTATTTGACATTTTCGAGGAGAATAACACTGCTTACCTTGTTATGGAGTATTTGGATGGATGTACCCTGGCACAGATGTTAAAAGAAAAGATAATGCCGGTAGAGGAAGCGTTAAAGATGATACGCCCAGTCATTCGTTCTTTGCAGGAAATTCATAAAAATAATCTCATTCACAGGGATATCACGCCAGATAATATATTTATTACAAAGTCTGGTGAATTAAAAGTTTTAGATTTTGGTTCGGCAAGATATTCTGCTTTAGCACAGAATAAAAGTATCAGTGTGATCGTAAAGCAGGGCTATGCACCGCCAGAGCAGTACCAGCTTTACAAAGACCAGGGACCATGGACTGACGTATACAGTCTTGCGGCAACCATCTACAAAATGATTACAGGCAAGGTGCCGGAAGACTCCATCACCCGTATGGTAAAAGATACGTTAGAAGCGCCATCGGCACTTGGAATCACAATAACAAAAAGTCAGGAGAATGCTCTGCTTAACGCATTAAATACCAAAATAAGCAGTAGAACGCAGACGATGGACGCATTTGAAAAGCAGCTTTTTTCCGAGGAAGAAGTGCCGCGAATTGATAATGAAACCGGCCAGCCAGTGAAGAAACCACAGAAAAAATGGATTCCCCCTGTGATTGCGGCAGGAATATGTGTTCTCTGTATTGGCGCATTTCTGCGAATGCAGCAGCCAAAGAAAGATACAGCAGTTATACAGCAGCAAAAGCAGGAAGAAAAATATGTTGTTGGCAATTATGTCGGCGTTGATCTTGAAAAGGCGGAGAATGCGGCAAAAGAATCCGAACTTCAGATTGTCATTACAAACCGGGAGAATTCGGATAAAAAAGAAGGTGTGATTCTCAGCCAGGATCCGGCGGCAGGAAAAGAAGTTGGTGAAAATAATAAAAATATTTATGTGATTGTCAGCGCGGGAAATGAAAAAGTAAAGATGCCGGATTATGTTGGAATATCTTCAAAGAAATGTGCTGAGATAGAAAAGGCAGACAATATACGGACCGTAACTTCAGAAAGTAAGGAAAGTAATATTATTCCAGAGTATGTTGTAGAGCAGAGCGAAAAAGCCGGCAATAAGATTGCAAAAGGAGCAACGGTTACCCTGTCTCTGTCGGCAGGCCGGAAGAATATAAAGAAAAAAGAATCCCATACGATGCCGGAATTGATTGGAAAAACATTTACTGCGGCATTAAAAGAGGCGGAAAAATCGCAGATTTATATAGGAATCAGCAAGCATGAATATAGCACTTCCTATAAGAAAAATACGATTAGCACACAATCCATTGAAAAGGGAAAGAAAGTTTCTGGTGGTACAGAGATTTTACTGACAATCAGTGATGGACCAGAGCAGATGAAAGTGCCAGATGTTGTGAAAAAAGGCTTAGAAGAAGCAAAAGTTCTTTTAGAACAGCAGAAATTAAAATACACGGTTACTTTTGAATACAACGATGAATACGGCGAGGGCATTGTTTTAGAACAGAGTGTCAAAGCCGGACAAAAAGTGGATGAGGGAAGTACGATTGATCTTGTTGTAAGTAAGGGAGCAAAAAAAGAGCCGGAAAAGACAAGGGAAAGATCTTCGAAAAGTTCGGGAGGCAGCTCGAAGAAGAACTCTGGTAAAAGTTCTAGTAGTGGTTCAAAATCTAGCCAGTCTAAACAGCCATCACTTGGTTATCAATCGGAATCTTCTTCTAGTCATAGAAAGAGTAAGTCAAAAAATAGTGGGGATTCCTTAGATAGTTGGGGATATGTGAACTAAAGACAGAAGTGGAAATATAACAGCGCGGAGGTAGAAAAATGAGTGGAAAGAGATGCATGGGGTGTATGAATGAGCAAAAAGCCCAGTATACGGTCTGTCCCTATTGTGGCTTAAAGGCGGAAACAGCACCAGACCCGTCACAGATAAGACCGGGAACCGTTCTTGCACAAAGATATGAAGTGGGATTTGCCCTTAAAATCGGACTGTATACGATTACATATATCGCCTACGATCTGCAGCGGGAGGAAAAGGTTATTGTAAAAGAGTACTATCCTTCCCAGCTTTGCAGCCGTGTAGATGGGGGCAATCGTATAGGAATCAGAGCGGGTGGAGAACAAAAGACTTTTTATGAGAGAGGGTTTACCCAGTTCTTAAAAGAAGCCAAAGACCTTCACTCTGTTTCCGTACCATTTCTTATTCCAGTACAGGATGTATTTACAGAAAATGCAACGGCATACATGGTAATGCCATATTTAAATGGAAAGACATTAGAAGAAGCAATCGCAGAGAAGAAACGCTTCTCCATAACAGAGACGTTAGCTTTGATGATGCCGGTAATGGATATTACGGACAGGCTTCACCAGAAGGGAATCCTCCATTTAAACATTCACCCGGGAAATATTTTTCTGGTAGATTCCGGGGAAGTTATCCTTATGGACAGCGGAAGATACAGCCGAAGCTTTGTAGATGCGCCGATGGAAACCATAGGGGAAAACAGCAGATATCAGGCACCGGAAATTCGCAATCTTCATGAGAAGATAGATGGTTCGGTGGACGTATACAGTATTTGTGCCATTATGTATGAGATGATTACTGGAACAGAAATAGAGGACGGCGTATCCCGCATAACAAAAGATACGATAAAGTCACCTCTTTCAAGAAGGGTAAAAATAACAGCCAATCAGGATGCCATTTTGATGAATGGACTTGCTCTTCACAGCAATAACCGAATAAACTCTGTAGAAAAATTGATGAAGTCTTTTGTCTCCATACGGCCAGTGCAAAAAGTAGAAGAACCAGCGGCTGTGCAGAAGAAAAAAGCGCCGGAAAGAAGACCGGTGGAAAGGGCAAGACACGAGAAAAAAGCAGGATCTTCTTCTGGCAGCGGCGGTATGCTACGTATCGTTCTTCCATGTGTTCTTGTGTTATGTATTGCTGTAGGCGGATTTATTGCATTTGGACATTTCAAAGGGAAAAATACAGCGAATATGACGCAGAAGGAAAATGTTACATCGAATACAGAAAAAACGGCTCCCGTACCAAATGTATCAAATCAGACAACATATGAAAAGGCAAAAAAAGCGGCTCAAGATGCCGGATTTAAATTAAAAAGAACAGATGCTGAGAAAGTACAGGAAGGTGAGAAAACAGATATTGTAACAAAGCAGGATCCGGAACCTGGAACAGTGGCAGAAATAGGCTCTACAATTAGCGTCACTGTTACGGCATCTAACATAACGTTAGATAATGATGATGTACTTGGCCCAGATGTAAAGATATTGAATTATGAGCTCTCTAAAGATGATAAAAATATATTAAACAATGTGTTTAATATATATAGTAGCGAAATTGAAAGTAATATTATTCCGGGATATCTTTTGAGGATTTGTAAGGGGTCTTCAGATGATCAAAAATATTCACTGAATATGAATTCGGAAATATTAAAGTATAGTAAAATAACACTTGTATATAGTGCGGGAAAAACAGATATCACAGAAGGCCAGGATGCAGGAATTTCTGTAAAGGAACTTCTTCAAAATAATATACAGGAAGCACTTGATAAGGCAGAGAACGGGGGATTTTATGTAGGAATATCACAAACGGCAGATTATAAAACAAAGGACGTTGCACATCTTGGCGATGCTTACATGATTAAAAAATTAAATGCAAATGGAAAAGAGGTTAAAATGCAGGATGATGATGAAATCCAGACTGGTGATAAAATTCTTCTTTGTTTAAGCCGAGGACCAAAACGAATTAAAATAAATGGTAAATACCTTACAAAAGATACTTATTCAGGCGAAGACTATGAATCAGCAAAAAAGGCATTAGAAAAAGCAGGAGTAACGGTTAAAGATACAGAAAGTGTCTATGATGAGGATATACCAAAAGGAAACGTTATTAGTATATCATTATACAAAAATAAATGTAGTTATGAGCAAAATCAGATTGAAAAGAGCCAGCGCGGTGAATTCCATGAGGGAGATAGTGTTGTTGTTACAGTGAGTGCCGGACCAGAGCCGACAACAACTGAGACATCAGAGCCGACACGGTCAACGAGCGGTAGTGGAAGTAGCGGAAGTTCTTCAAAAAAATCGGCTGGTTCAAGTTCTAAAAGCAGTTCAAAGAGTAGCTCAGGCAAGAGTACTACAAAAACTTTACCATCAAAAGGATACTAAGATATGTAGGAGAAAATAAAATATGAAAGATATGAAAATATACATTAAAAAAATATTATTTTGTGTATTTCTCGCAACATTGATTATTACTCCAACAATGTTTGTAAAAGCACAAAGTAATGTAGAATCACCAAAAACGATAGAAAGTTTTAAGGTAGATAATACAAAGGAAGAATGTAGTTTTACCTATAATTTGGAAGAAGCAACGGAGTGGATGTTCAATATCACAGGAATTAAAAAGAATGAGCAAACAATTCCTATGTCTAAATGTATAATCAATATAGAAGACGGAACAATTACAATAAAAACTACACTTTCAGAAAATGATAAGATTGCTATTTCCGCAGAGGGATATCGAGATGTAACATTTATCGTACAGAGTGAACATCTTTTTAATATTGCGTGGAAGCACGATGAAAATACACATTGGAAAGAATGTATGGTAAAAGATTGTGCAAAAAGGACAGAAGAAGTAAAACATACTGGAGGCCAGGCAACGTGCCAAAAGAAAGCTGAATGTGAAGTATGTGGTCAGGAATATGGAGAACTTGGAGCACATAATTACGGAAATGAATGGAAACATGATGGAACATCACACTGGAGAGAGTGCCAGACAGAAGGTTGTACGGTCAAAACAGATGCAGCTGTACACAGCGGAGGTCAGGCAACTTATCAGAAAAAAGCCATCTGTTCTGTATGCAAAGTTAGCTATGGTAAAGTGAAAAAAGAAGATAAAGCCACCAAAGTAGCAACACAGATTAAAAAATTAGATGTAAAAGTATCTAATTTAACAATGAAAAAAATATCTGAAGTACAGGCTGCGAGAAAAGCATATAATGCTCTTTCAAAAAAAGAGAAAGATATCATAAAAAAAGATGTAAGTACATTAACAAAGGCAGAAACTCTTATCAAACAAAATAATTGTGGAACAAATGTATATTATCGTTTTTCTAATAATACATTGACGATTTTTGGAAAAGGTGCGATGAAAAACTGTTTTACAGGTAGTTTTACAAGTAAAAATATAAAAAGTAAAATTAAAAATAGAATATATCAGAAATATGCTTCAAAAGTAGTAAATGTTGTTGTGGAGCAGGGAGTTACAAAGATTGGAAACGGAGCCTTTGCCTGTATGCCAAAATTAAAAACAGCGCAGATTCAGGGAACTCTTGGAACAGCAGCTTTTTGGGGCTGTGCAAATCTGGAAAAAGTCACCTATACAAATGGAAAGGGAACAATGGGATTTGCTTGTTTTGGTGAATGCAAAAAGTTAAAAAATATGGTAATTGCAGAGGGTGTTTCTTCAATGGATCGTTCTTGTTTTGCGGGTTGTACAAAACTTAAAACCATAGAACTTCCAACGACATTAAAAGTAGTAGGAGAAACTACTTTCCATAGTTGCTCTAGTCTAAGAACAGTAACGGTAAAAGGCAGAGTAACAAAGTGCAAAATCTTCGCTTTCTACAAAGTGAAAAATTGTAAGATTATCTTAAAGACCAAAGCAGCGAAAAAAAGCAAGAAAGTCTTTGCAAAAGAGTTAAAACAGGAAGGTAACAAAAAAGTTAAAATCAAATAATCCAAACAACATCGCCCCATTTCCACAAATGGGGCGTGGAGGAAAGCAATGAAAAAACGATGTTTTAATTGTATGAAAGAATATGAGGAGCAATATGAGGTCTGTCCGCACTGTGGATATGTCGATGGCAGTCCGCCAGCAGAGGCCTATCATTTGGCTCCGGGAGAAATCTTAAATCATAAGTATATTGTCGGAACGGCGATAGACAGTGGTGGATTTGGAATTATTTATCGTGCATGGGATGCACAGATGGAGCAGGTTGTTGCAATCAAAGAGTATTTTCCAAATGGGGTTGTCAGCCGTGTGCCAGGGCAAAACGATGTTATTGTCTATTCGGGAAAGAATCGGGAGGTTTTCCGTAAAGGTGTTGACCGCTTTTTGGTGGAAGCCCGGAATATGGCAGAGTTTTCCCAGCCAGATATCGTTGCCCTGTATGATTATTTTGAAGAAAATAATACCGCCTATATTGTGATGGAATACTTAGATGGTGTTTCTTTTAAGGAATATTTAAAGGAACGGAGCGGACGGATTCCTAACGAGGAAGTTGTGGACATTACGCTTCATGTGCTTGCCGCTTTAGAGGAGATTCACAGCCACCATATTATTCACCGCGATATCAGCCCAGATAACATTTTCCTTTGTTCCAATCACAGAGTAAAGGTCATTGATTTTGGAGCAGCCAGGTTTTCAAGCGGGGAGGAAAGCAGTAACTTTTCAACAATCGTAAAACCTGGTTATGCACCGGCGGAACAGTACCGAACCAAGAGCAGACAGGGACCTTTTACAGATTTGTATGCGCTGGGGGCCTGTATGTATCAGGCAGCGACAGGAGAAAAGCCGCAGGAATCTTTAGCAAGGGCAATGCACGATGATTTAAGGCCGCCAAAAGAATTAAATCCTGAAGTGCCAGAGTACTTAAGTGATATTATTATGAAGGCGATGGCAATGGACGAAGATGAACGCTTCCAGAGTTCTGAAGAGTTTATGAAGGCATTAAAAGGCCATCAGATTGATAAGACACCAGCAAAGAAAAAACAAAAGAAGAAAAAGGAAAAAGGAAATAGCATTTTAAAAATGGCTGTTGCAGTAGTTCTTACCCTGTTTCTTTGTGCAGGCGCTTTCTGGGGCATTACAAATCATACTCGTCTTGTAAAAATGGGATATAGCGGAAAAATTGAGTTCTATGTGCCAGAAAGTAAAAAAGACTATTATGGAGAAGTAGTCAATGACTATAGTATTGATTATGATAAGGAAATCTCCATTGTTCCTGTAGCGGATGAAAAGTATAAGGAAACAGTACTTGAAAAGTTAGGAACGAAGGAGAGTCCGGCAATCTTTGTCAGTGATGATTTCTCACAAAAAGAATTAGCGGATGCAGAGGACATGGAAAAATATGTTGTAGATGCGATAGAAGATTCTGAGGAGAATTTTTATTATCTAAATCAATATTACAAGAAAAAACAAGATGAAAAAAGAATGCCGTTATCTTTTAATGTCCCATTGATTCTTGAGAATCGTAATCTTGGGAAAGCGGTAAAAAAAGCAATAAATGATAGTTCGGAGTTTGCATTATCAGCTAAGGGGAAAAAAGCACAGACAGAGCTTTATCAGGTAAAAGATTCGGTAGTAGATTTATCTTCCGGCTTACATATTGATACAAAAAATAGTGTAAATAGCAAAAAGGGAATCCGAAAGTTTAAGAATGGAGAGGCTGCTTACTATATTACAGACTGGGCGGATTATCATAAAATTATCGAGAGTAAGAAATACATGGATCTTGATATTTTGTATCCAGATAAATCTACAAAAATGAAAGTTGATTTTTCTGAATATATCAGTATTTCCAGCAAGATAAATGTACAGGCAAGAATGGAAGCAGAGGATTTTGTAATGTATATGGCATTAAATCAAAGTAAATATCTGATGAAGGAAGAAAGAGAAGACAGGCTTCCGTTAAATAAGGAAGCATTGAAAAGATTTTCAGAAACATGGACTATTAATCTTGCCTCTTCCCTGGAAAAAGATGATGGACGTGTCCAGTTTGAAAACTATCTTGATACCTGCGTTTTAGACAACTAAATTTTTACAGATATCAGATGTGAAAAAATATTCTGCGTTATTTGACGGAAAGTCAATGAGATGCACACTAGAAAGCAAAAGAGGAGATGGAGGGAAAATGAAGAATAAAAAAGAGGGATTATTTATACAGTGTATTGTATGTTCACTGTTGCCGCTGATTACATTATTTATTCCTTATTTAAAGTTTGGTATTTCTGTGCCATTACTTGGAAAAGTCATGGAACAACTGACAGGAATGGATTTACTAAAAGTTATGGGAAATGTAAATAATCTGGCTAACTCAGAGCTGGCAGACTATTTAGGAAGTGACTTTTTTTCGGGGATAAAAACATATATTATTTTGATGGTACTTGTGATTTTTGTGATTCCGCTAATATTATTTATTGCTTCTGCAGTGATGCATGGTCTGGCAATGAAAAGCGGGCAGTTTACAAAGACACTTGCTATCATGCCGGGACTTGCCTTAATTTTTAGTGCAGGCGGCCTCTTATTATGCCAGGCTATTATTAAGTCAAAAATTAAGGATGCCATGTCCACATTGGCAGATGTGTCGGGGGATTTATCTAGTCTCTTTGGAGACTCTGTAAGTAATTCTGTTTCTTCCATGATAAAGTTCCAGGGAGAGATTGGCTTTTGGTTACTTGTCATTATTGCTATTGTACTAGTTGTAGAAGACTTGGTTCTTTCTTCGAAAGAAGGCGTATCAGGACAGATGCAAAAACCAGATCCGTTTGTAGAAGATGCCATTTACGCACAAAAAAGACAAGGTTCCTCGGTATCTGTACAGACACCAAAACGCCCGATTACAACATGGTCTGACTCAGATGCATTTAAAAATCCAATTTATACAAAGACTCCAGGTGGGGCAGGACCACAGCCATCCAATACACCAAAGAAGAGAACAACGACGATGACGGGAGAAGTTACACAAAAATCCCAAGTGCCTTCGGGCATGATTATTGGCATCCGCGGGGAATATAATGGGGCGCAAATCCAGATTTTTAATGGTGAGAAAATTTATATTGGAAGAAGTAGTGAGTCAAATCTTGTCTTATCCAATAAAAAGGCAAGCCGGAAACACTGCAGTATCGCCTATGATGCCAAAGAAGATAAATACAGTATTGTAAACTATTCTTCCAATGGAACCTATTTAAATGGCGGACAGCTTTTAGAAAGAGAGAAAGTTTATCATCTGCCACATGGAACGACATTCCGTGTCACAAAGGAAGATGAGTTTAAAGTATTATAAAAAGGGAACAAGCAGGAGAGGAATATGGAAGAGACATACACACAAGCAATAGACGTAAGACAGTATAAGAGGAGCGGAACACATCTGAATCTGTTAGTAGTCAGTAAGAAAGAGGGATTGTCAGAGATTCCGCTAGAGGAATTTCATAAAGACAGAATTTTTGTCGGAAGGGATGCTTCAAAATGCGGCATTGCTTTAGATTCTAAAATTGTTTCCAGCGTACATGCAAAAATCAAAATAGAAAATGGCGCGATTTATTTTGCAGATTTAGGAAGTACAAATGGTACCTATATTATGCGTAGCGGAAGTTATGTCCGCATGAAGGAAAATCGTTATGTAGGCCCGTTAAAAGAGGGAATGATGTTTCTTCTTGGCGGAAAGGGCAAAAAAAACAATGACCCGGAAAACGAAGCGATTTTATTTATTGTGACCAGTGCCGATAATGCAAACTCATGGAAAAAATATCCGCTCTTTGATGAGGAATATGTGATTGGTAAAGATAAAGACTGTGATATTGTTTTTAATCATCCGGCAGTATCTCACCACCACGCAAGAGTTTATAAGAGAGGACATCAATTTTTTGTAGAAGATCTTAACAGTACAAATGGTGTATTCGTTAACGGTGTTGCGGTAAGAGGTACAAAAGAAATTCATGAAAAGGATACGATTCAGATTGGATTACAGCTTATTGTGTTTAGTTGTGAGACGTTAATCTGTAAGACAGAAACAGAAGGTATCCAGCTTACGATGTGTGACCTTGTGAAAAAGGTAGATGGTGGAAAGAAGACGATTCTTTCCGATGTAAACTGCACAATAGAAAGCAATGAATTTGTTGCGATTGTCGGTGGTTCCGGTGCAGGAAAGTCCACGTTATTAAAAACACTTGGTGGATATGACAAGTTTTATGAGGGAGATGTTTTTTATAACGGTATTTCCTTAAAACGTCATTATAATGTCTTAAAAAACATTATTGGATATGTGCCGCAGGAAGATATTGTTTTTGAGAATCTTACATTAAAAAAGATGCTCTATTATACTGCGAAAATGAAAATGCCGGATAATACATCTATGCAGGAAATAGAGGATCGTATTCAGGAAGTACTTCGTCTGATTGAGTTAACGGAACATCAGAATACCATGATAAAAAACTTGAGCGGTGGTCAGAAAAAGAGAGCGAGTATCGCCGTAGAACTTCTGGCAGACCCAGGTATGTTTTTCTTAGATGAGCCGACTTCCGGTCTTGACCCGGGAACGGAACAAAAACTGATGCGAGTCTTGAACCGTCTTTCAAAAACACAGGGAAAAACAATCGTAATGGTAACCCATACTACACAAAGTCTGGATTTATGTGATAAAATTATTTTTATGGGTAAAAAAGGCCGTCTTGCGTTTATGGGAACACCGGAAGAAGCGAAAATGTTCTTTGGAACAGAGAGTCTCATTGAGATTTATAATCTCTTAGAAGAAGATACCGAAAGCTGGGCAGGACAGTTTGACCGGTTTAATCCAATTCCGGAAATTCCACAGATGCAGGAAGAAAGTGTGGAAAAACCAAAACGAAAGTCTGCAATAAAGCAGCTTTTTACACTGACAAAGCGTTATGGAGAACTGGTAAAGAATGACTTGCCGCGTCTGGGACTTTTAATGATTCAGCCAATTCTTATTGCAATTCTTATAAAAGTCGTTGCGAGTGATGATGTCTTTGATATTTATGAGCCAACACAGCAGATATTATTTACCTTTAGCTGTTCTGGTATCTGGATTGGTATTTTTAATACCATACAGGAAGTTTGTAAGGAGAGGGCGATTGTAAAGCGAGAATATATGTCAAACCTTAGACTGACTACCTATATTCTTTCGAAATATGCGATTCAGCTTTTGATTTCTCTTGCACAGACATTTATTTTTGTAGGATTATTTACTGTGCTTATGGGAAATCTCCCTTCAAGCGGTGTAAAGACATCCTGTTTTGCAGAAGTATTTATTACGATGTGGCTTACCATTTATTCTTCTTCTGCATTGGGACTTCTCGTATCTTCCATTATGAAAAACGGAGACAGAGCGATGGCAGTCAGTCCGTTCCTGTTAATTATCCAGCTTCTTTTCTCCGGAATTTTATTCCCGTTAAAAGGAGCATCCGAGATTATTTCTTACTTTACGGTCAGCAGATGGTCCGTAGAGGCATTAGGAAATGTAGTAGATCTCAATGGATTAAAACATAAATATCAGCAGATTCATTATAAACCGGACGATATGTTTTTACATAATTGGCCGCATTTATCCCATACATGGCTGATTTTAGTAGCATTTATTGTTGTATTAGCTGTTTTAAGTATCATTTGTCTTAGAAATGTCTCAAAAGACAGATAGATGGAAAACGAGAAAGGCAGGAAGTTTTATGTTTACTTATGCAGTATTATCAGAAGTAGGAGAACGTGAGATTAATGAGGACAGCGTAGGCTTTGCCCCTGTGGGAAAAGATATTGGAATAGTCATTTTAGCAGACGGACTTGGGGGACATGGACGGGGGGAAGATGCCTCTGCACTTGTTACCACAGCTTCAAAAGAAGTGTTCCGTTATTACTATAACCAAAAAGACTGTTTAGAGCGCTGTTTTATGGAAAGTCAGAAGCGCCTCATGAAAAAGCAGGCCGATGAGAATGCCAGACAGGATTTAAAAACAACGCTGGTATTGCTGCGAATTGTAAACGGTTATGTGCAGTGGGGGCATGTCGGTGATTCCAGATTATACTATTTTAAAAATGGAAGAATCGTAAAAAGAACATTAGATCACAGTGTACCACAGATGTTAGTAGCAGCAGGAGAAATTGATGAGAAAGAGATTCGTCACCATCCAGACAGAAACCGTCTGGTACGGGTAATGGGAATGGAATGGGATGAACCAAAATATCAGGTTAGTGAACCAATGCCAGAAGAGCCAGGACAGGCATTTTTGCTATGTTCGGATGGATTTTGGGAAAATATCGAGGAAGAACAGATGGAAGCCTGTCTTCAAAAATCCGCCAATCCCCATGAGTGGTTAGAGCGCATGGAGAAAATCGTAGTAAAAAACGGACGTGGAACAAACATGGATAATTATTCAGCTATTGTTGTGTTTGCAGGCGTTTAAGATAAAGGGAAAAAGAGGCAGAGAGGAAAAATGAGCAGATTGGTAAAATGTGAAAATGGACATTTTTATGATGCAGATAAATATGCGAAATGTCCAAATTGCAGCAGAGGGGCCGGCCCTAAAAAAGATGTTGTAATGGAGGGTGGTATTTCAACAGATCTTGATGATGTAAAGACCGTTGCCATGAATATAAGAGGTAACATAAAAAGTGGAAGATCTGTCCGTATTCCCAAGGTAAGTGGACGTACTATAAAGCCATCCAATGAGATTCTTGACAGAGAAGAACAAAGGATGCGGGAATTACAGGAAAAAATCAGAAACCATAAAGATTCTCTGGAAGAACAGGTTACGCTTGCGAAAGAGTCCTATGAGATTGATAATGATAAAACGGTTGCAGTTCATGTTTTTGAGAACGGGATTGAGCCGGTAGTCGGCTGGCTTGTGTGCGTAAACGGAGAGGAAAAAGGCCGTGATTATCGTCTGATTAGGGGAAGAAACCGTATTGGAAGAGATTCTGGTATGGATGTTACTATCCGAAAAGATCAGAAAGTGACAAGAGAGGAACATTGTTCCGTGGTATATGATGAGAAGTCTAACCTTACTTTCCTTGTACCAGGGAATGGAACTCTTACTTACTATAAAGGAGAGATGCTTCGCCAGCCACAACAGCTTTGTAGCGGAGATGCAGTAGAAATCGGAGAGACAAAGTTTATATTTATCAGCTTTTGTGAAGGAGAAAGAGTATGGAAAAACGAAGAGGAATAAAGGTTCTTCTTTTTCTGTTAGCTTTTGTTGGATGTTTTTCTTTGCTGCCACAGCAATTGTGGGCGAAGTCAAAGGAAGTGACGATATCTCAGGCAGATGTGTATCTGCCAGATATCAGTGTTTATATGGAGACAGCCGATGGAAAAGCCTGTGGAAAAGATGAAGTAAAAGCAAAGATAAGTGATACGGGTGTAAGCCTTACTGTGAAATCTTCGGATATTTTTTCCGATACAGACAGAGGCATTTATTATCATGTACTGTTAGACATTTCGACGTCCATTCGTGCGGATCAGTTTGATGCGATGAAGAAGTCGATTCTGGCTCTTAAGAAGAAGATTCGGAAAAAAGACCGTTTATCCGTGATTACTTTTGGAAAAGAAGTAAAGGAAGCGGCAGATGGCAACAGCAGTTACGGGGAATTAAGCAAAGTTCTATCTAAAATCAAACAGGAAAAGGGAACGCATTTATACGAAGGAATCAATACGATTACCGAGCAGGTAAACGCACAAAAAGATAAAGAGATAAAAAAGGAAGTAAAGGCAGAGAATTCCATGCGTAATATTGGAATTATCCTTACAGACTGGCAGGAAATTAAGGATGCTGGTGGAATCACTTCGCAGGAAGAATCTTTAAAATCCTTGCAGGAAACAGGGACTCCTTTATATGGATTTTGTTTAAAAACAGCAAAAGACACCCTTCAGGATGATATGGGAGCGTTCCTTCGAAAAACAGGAGGAAGTTTTCAGATCTTTAATGAGGGAAAGAAAGATACCCAGCTTACAGATTTAAATAAAGAGCGTTTGAAAGATAATGTATTACTCATCCATTCTTCTTCAAATAAAACCTATGATGAAGAAAAGGTTTTGGAATTAGAAGCTGGAGAGGAAACAGTAAAAAAGGAACATTTATATTTAAATCGTGCACAGAGCGATTCAAAAAAACCAACGATTACTTCGGTAAAACAAAAAGGGAAAGATGCAAAGACAATCGTGGTTACTTTTAGTGAAGATGTGTTATCAGCGGATAATAAGAATAATTATTCTATTTTGAGAGGTGGAAAACACACCTATACTGTTTCAGAGGCGACCTATACATCAGATAATGAAAAGTATCAGGCGAAACTGGTTCTTAATGATAAGCTTGTAAAGGGAAAGTATACTGTAGAGACACACAATATTGTAGATAATACAAATGAGGAGAATCCTTTAGATGCTTCCTGGAGTGGAGAATTAGATGGTGAGGGTGCTTTTAAAGCTTTTTATACAAGTCTTGGAAAGTTCTGGGCAATTATACTGGCAATTATTGTGTTTGCGGTACTTCTTGGAATCTATCTTTATATACGAAAACACAGAGGAATTATGGTTGTACAGGACAAGATGGTTCTTGGCGACAAAATGGAGCAAAAAAAGCATATAAAAAGTGACCAATCTACGACAAAAAATGTTATACTTTCTGTAAGTGGCATTGCCGCAGATGAAAAAGAGATGGCGGTTCAGATTAATGGAAGCATTATTATC
>ENA-ORSM01001690-ORSM01001690.1-human-gut-metagenome-genome-assembly--contig:-NODE-1690-length-16871-cov-3.232695_pt1 | contig 16871 bp, 16 predicted proteins | sample MGYA00241903_ERZ509170 | MGnify/ENA primary metagenome ERZ509170 (study PRJEB26280, sample SAMEA2338784) | human gut metagenome | biome: human gut; feature: human-associated habitat; material: faeces...
CGGCTCGAAGCCGAGAGCTTTTAGAGCCGTTACAGCTTCGTCGGCGGTCATACCTTCGATATCCGGCAGCGTGCGCAGCTGCGGACCTTTGCATACAGCAATCTTCACCGTGCTGCCGGCCTCAATAATCTCACCCGCAAGCGGATATTGCCCGGTGATTTGCCCCTCCGGCAATGTATCGCTGAATGTTTCCTTGTAAATTTCAAGCTCGAATTTATATTTTTTGTCCTTTTCTGTTAAGGAGAGCAGCTTGTCGTAATCCATACCGACAAGGTTCGGCACCTCAAGCGTTTGCTTTTCTTCGACAACGCCCGGATCTTTGATGAACGCAACGATGCTTTGCGGCGAGAACGGGCTGTCTTTGAACCATACGCTCGTCACGGCAAAGATGACGACGAGCGTAAACACGAATGACGCGACAAGCCACAGGAAAGTAGGCACGCGACGCTTGCTCGGCGTGCGGCCGGAACCGCTCGGCAGCGAGCGCACCGTTTCGGTCTCGACGAATTTTTCCACAACGGTCGGCTCCGCGGCAAGCTCTGCGGAAAAGCGCGAGAAGCTTGACGTGCGGCGAGAGGGATCAACCTGTAGGCCGTTTGCAATAGCCGGAATAACCTGCTCCGGCAGCTGCTTTAGGATATTTTTGGAGATCATCAGGCGCGGATCCTGCTTGCGCTTCGGCGCTTCCATGGGCGCGGCACCCGTGAGCGCAAACAACAACGATGCGCACAGGCCGTAAACGTCCGTGACCTCATCACAGATTTTCGTTTTGGAGTACTGCTCCAGCGCCCAGCAACCGGGGAAAATATCCTCAATGAGGTCGGTGCCGGCGCGGCGCACAGACTGTATGTCAAAGCCCGTAACGATCATTTTATCGTCTTTTGTGATGCGCAGCGTGTTCGGCGAGATGCCGAGGTGCTCGACGTTCTGCGCATGAATGGCGCCGAGCGTGTGAATGACCGGGTAAAAGAACTGTTCGCACTGCGCCCAGCTTAGAACGCCGTGCTCCTCCACGTACTGTCGCAGGGAAACGGACTCTGTGAACGAGAACACGATATACTGCGTGTTGTTCTGCGAAAACGTATCGATGGCGCGCTGAATGTGTTTTGTATCGGAAACACGCAGGAGCTTCTGCGCATAGCGCTCGAACTCGCTTAAATAGTCGCTGAACTTGAGCTCTGCCCCGCTGACCGGCAGCACGGACGCGCCGGTCTCGCCGCGCACAGCGATGGTATGCGGATAAAACTCACGCACCTCTACCTTCTGCGCCGTTTTGGCTTCCAACGCGGCGTATGTAATGCCCGCGCCGTTGACGTGCACGGCCTGTCCCACAAGGTATTTTTCGCCGAGCAATGTGCCGTACGGCAGCGCGTTTTTCACCTGATCGCCGTTGTGCCAGCCGCAGTGCGGACAGGTATTGCTGCTGTCCTCCATTGCTTCAAAGCATCTCATGCAATATAATTTGTTCTCTCCCATGCGCTCAGCTTCCTCTCGATCTCCGCTTCGGAATGCGGTGCATTTTTATACAACATCCCCGAAAAATTCTTTTCACTGAACACAGTATACCACATTTTGCCTGTGCTTTCAAGGTGTGTACGCACCCGAAAGCGCGAAGAAACTGTCGGAAAGCTGCAAGGGCCGCAATTTTAATGAAGTTGTAAGGAAAATTTTGCTTTTCTTTTCTATGAATTCGACCAAAAAAAGAACGCTCCAGTCATAGGAGCGTTCTCTGTAATTCGATTTAAGCTGAAATTAAGCCTTGTCGATGGAACCGAAGAGCTCCATCTTTTCCTTAACGGTAGCCTTAATCGCCTCAAAGCCCGGAGCGAGGAGCTTTCTCGGGTCGAAGCCCTTGCCCTCGAGATCCTTGCCTGCTTCGATGTACTTTCTCGTAGCATCTGCGAAGGAGAGCTGGCACTCGGTGTTGACGTTGATTTTAGAAACGCCAAGGGAGATTGCTTCCTTGATCATGTCGGCCGGGATGCCCGTACCGCCATGGAGAACGAGCGGCATGGTGCCGGTGAGCTTCTGAATCTCAGCGAGAACGTCGAAGTTCAGGCCCTTCCAGTTTGCCGGGTACTTGCCGTGGATGTTGCCGATGCCTGCTGCGAGCATATCGACGCCGAGGTCAGCAATCATTTTGCATTCCTTCGGGTCTGCAACTTCGCCGCCGCCGATAACGCCGTCTTCCTCGCCGCCGATTGCGCCGACCTCAGCCTCAACGGAGATGCCCTTTGCATGAGCGATGCCGATGAGCTCAGTGGTCTTTGCGATGTTCTCTTCGATCGGATAGTGGGAACCGTCGAACATGATGGAAGAGAAGCCTGCTTCGATGCAAGCCTTAGCGCCTTCGTAGGAGCCGTGGTCGAGGTGCAGAGCAACCGGAACCGTGATCTTCAGGGTCTCCAGCATGCCGTTTACCATGCCAACTACGGTGTTGTAGCCGCACATGTACTTGCCTGCGCCCTCGGAAACACCGAGGATGACCGGGGAGTTGTTCTCCTGAGCCGTGAGCAGGATAGCCTTTGTCCATTCGAGGTTATTGATGTTGAACTGACCGACAGCGTATTTGCCTGCCTTAGCCTTGTCCAGCATTTCCTTTGCAGATACTAACATAAATTCAGCCTCCATGATCCATGAAAGGATTTTTATTTCTTTGTATATTATAGAATATACGGCGCAAAAAATCAACCCTATTTGAAAATATCGGGCTGTTTCGCGTTATTTTACAAAAAAAGTAAGACCTTTTCGCGATTTCTTACGACAAGGTCTTACAAAATACCGTTTATGTTCAGTTATCGGAAGACTTGCGCTGGAGCAGGACGGCGGCGATGATGATCGCGCCCTTGAAGGCTTCGCGCAGGAACGGCGGAACGCCGAGGAGATTGAGGAGGTTGTTCATAACGGCGATGATGAGCATACCGAATACAGTACCCACAACGGAGCCCTTGCCGCCGGACATGCTGGTGCCGCCGACGATGCCCGCCGCGATGGAATCGAGCTCATAACCGCTGCCGGCGTTTGCCGGGTCCATAGCGCCGATGCGGGAGACCTGCAATACGGCCGCGATAGCGACAACCGCGCCCATCAGCGCATATACGCCGAGCTTTACACGATTGACGTTGATGCCGGAAAGACGGGACGTCTTCTCGTTGGAGCCAACCGCGAACACGTGGCGGCCGAACACGGTCTTCTTAGAGACGATGTACAGCACGAGCGCGATGAGGAGCCAATAGAGGATCGGCATAAACATCTGGCCGCCGACCTTCACACGGGCAATCTGCTGGAAACCCGTCGGAACCTTCGGCGAACTGGACTGCATGAACTGCTGCGTCACGCTGCGCAGAATCTTCATGGCACCGAGCGTTGCGATAAACGGCGGAATCTTGCCCGCAGTAACCATGAGGCCGTTGAGGCCGCCGAAAATAATGCCGGCCGCGACGGAAATCAGAATGGCAACTATGTACGCAGGTGCGCCGGTAAGGCCGATCGCGCCGAGCCAGCCGCCGTTTGCGGCGTCGATAAGCGTCATGGTAATGGCGCCGACCGCGACGAGCGTGGAGCCGACGGCAAGATCAATGCCGCCGGAGATAATGACGAACGTCATGCCGAGCGCGATGATACCAACGCTGGAGTTGTTACGGAGAATGTTCATCCAGTTGTTAATCCATGCGCCGAACCATTCGCCGAAGCTTGCATAGTCAAAGCCGAGCGCGAGTGTCTGCAGAATGACCATGACGATCAGTGCAATGCCTGTGGAAAACAGCGCATTATTCTTCCAATTATCGCGGAACCATGCGCCAAAGCCCTTTTTGTTTGTTTTTTCGTTCATTATACCTGTCCCCCTGTTGCAAGGCGCATGATGGCCTGCTCATTCATTTCATCGCCGACAAGCTCGCCCTGCACGCTGCCGTGGAACATCACGACGGTGCGGTCGCACACGCGGATAATCTCCTGGGCCTCGCTGGAAAGCACAATGACGGCGACGCCCGCCTCTGCGAGCTTCAGGATAATATCGTAGATTTCCTCCTTAGCACCTACGTCCACGCCCTGTGTGGGGTTATCGAATACAAGCACCTTTGGGTTTGCATCCAGCCACTTTGCCAGCACCACCTTCTGCTGGTTGCCGCCGGAAAGGCTGCCGATGAGATCTTTTGCGGAGCCGAGCTTGATGTGCAGCTCTTTTTCGAAATCATCAAAATCCTTTTCAATCTTCTTCGAGTGCAAAAAGCCCATCTTGCTGTCTCTGGGCCATGTAACGACCGTGCCGTTTTCAAGAATACTCATATCCTTGATGATGCCGTTTTCCTTGCGGTTGCGCGGCACATAGCCGACACCGGCCTTGAGCGCCTGCCCCGTAGTGCGGATATGCACGGGCTTGCCCTCTACTTCTACCGTGCCGGAAGCCCCGTGTATTGCGCCGAAAACCGTCTGAAACAGCTCGCTTCTGCCGTCGCCCAAAAGGCCCGTGAAACCGAGCACCTCGCCGGCGTGCACTTCAAAGCTGACGTTTCTGAAATGCGGCTCCAACGTCATACTCTTGCCGCTTAAAATAACATTACCAATCTTTTTCTCACGGCGGAGCGACTGTGTGCGCACATCGTGGCCGACCATGTCGCGCGCCAGCATATCGACAGAGGTCTCCGAGACAAGGCCGGAGGAAACCATATTGCCGTCTCGCAGCACTGTGTAACGTGTGCAAATCTCCATGACCTCGCGCAGCTTATGAGAAATGAACACAATGCCTACGCCGCTCTTTCTCAGCGTATTCATCATATCGAACACACGGCGAATTTCCGGCTCCGTAAGCGAAGTGGTCGGCTCGTCCATGATGATGATGGAAGCCTCCATCAAAAGTGCGCGGGCAATCTCGACAATCTGCTTATAGGAAGCATCGAGGTCGCGCACCATGATACGCGGGTCGAGGTCAAGGTCCATTTTTTTGAAAACTTCGTTCGTTTTCGCAATCATCGCGGCGGAATCCAGAAAACGGTTCTTCTTCCGCAGCTCGTGGCCGATAAACATATTCTCGTAAATGGCAAGATCATTTACAAGGTTTAATTCCTGATGGATAAAAGCAATGCCATGCTTCAGGGAATCCGCCGGCGTTTGAAACGCAACGCGCTTGCCATCCAATAGGATCTGGCCCTGATCCGCATGATGGACGCCGCCGAGAATATTCATCAGGGTAGATTTTCCGGCGCCGTTTTCACCGAGCAACGCGCAGATCTCGCCGCCGTTTAAGGTAAACGAAACGTCCCGCAGAACATCGTTTGCACCGAAGGATTTGTAGATCCCCTTCATTTCAAGTGTCATACATACACTTTCCTTTCTGTATGGCGTACAAATAGGAGATCTGCCGCCCATAGAAGACGGCTATCCCCTTTTAACAAAAAAGGCTGCTGCTTGCGCAACAGCCCCTTTGCAGAACTTTTAAATTAGTAAACGGTGTTCTCCGGGTCGAGGTACTCGTCAACGTTGTCTCTGTCAACAACTGTCGTCGAGATAATCTTGACCGGCTCTACGTCCTTGCCTGCGAGAACGTCAAGCGCCATATCAACAGCGTCCTTGACCATCAGCGGGCTGTAAAGAGAAGACTCAATCCAAATGTTCTCGTTTTCCTTCATCATGTTGAAGTACTCCTGGCAGCCGCCGCCACCGGTGATGACCTTAATGTCGTCACGGTTTGCTTCGGAAATAGCCTGCAGAACACCGATGGAAGTCTCGTCGTCCATGGAGTAAACAGCGTCGATGTGATCGTTGCTGGTGAGGATGTCGGCGAAGTCAGCCTGACCGGCTTCACGGGTGAACTGCGTAGCATACTCAACAATCTCCATATCCGGCGCAATCTCCTTGATGGTATCCATGAAGCCCTTCTTACGGAGCTCTGCAACGGAACCAGAGGTCGGAACGTCGAGAACGACGACTTTGCCGGTGGTGCCGATTTTATCGACAATGTACTTAGCGCCTTCAACGCCCATGGATTCGTTATCGCCGGATACACGGTAAACGCCGTCCGCTGCGATCTCGATATCGAAGTTTACAACAACGATGCCCTCATCGATTGCTTCCTGAATCGGCACTTCCATGCCTTCCCACTGCGGGAAAGCAACGATAGCTTCTGCGCCCCAGGACTTGAGGTCGTCGATCTGAGAAGTCATTTCCTCAGCGTTGTTGCTGGTGTAGAGCTTGTAATCGACGGTGTCGCTCAGCTCTTTGCAGCGCTGCTCAGCGTAATATGCAACGCCTGCGACCCAACCGTGGGTAACAGCCGGTGCAAGGATGCCGATCTTGGTCTTTTCCGTGGAAGTGCTTTCCTCGGAAGACGCGGAAGACTCGGATGCTTCTGCAGAGGATTCAGAACTGACAGCACTGGATTCCTCAGAGGCAGAGCTTGTGGAAGAGGTTCCGTTGCCTGCGCATGCTGCGAAGGTGACGCAGAGAAGCGCAAGCGCCAGAACAATGCTCAATACCTTTTTCATGTGTGTTTCCTCCTGTATCTGCGATCTGCCGCAGATGATCTGAAATATTTTGAGACGTTGTGAATAAACTGTAAACGCCTCATACACTGGGTATTTTACACTTTGCTGTATACTTTGTCAATGATATTTCATGAAAATTTTACGTTTTTGAGCGGTTTTCTTTACAAGCGGCATTCTCCCTGCCCTATCTACTTGATTTTCTGCTTTGCGGTGTGATAAAATATTTGGGAATATGGGGCGGGTTTGCGCTTTGCAGCTTTTTAACGCCTCGCTCTACTCATCGTTCGGGAACCCCCTAATTGGGTTTCCCGAGCAAAACAGTCCACCGAACGCGTGCGTTCGGTTTAAGCTTCTTGAAAAAGCTTGCGCAAAACTTTGTGCGTTCGCTTTACTTTAGCTTAGATAGCTTCAATATTAAATAATTGAAAGTGTGTTTTTATGGCAAACATCATTCCCATCACGTCCTTTTCCGCGCCGGAGCTGGACGTTTTTGCGCGGCTTACGGAAAACCAGCTTGTCAACCGCGCCGACCCCGTAAACGCAATGTTCATTGCGGAAAGCCCGCTCGTTATCGGCCGCGCCTTAGACGGCGGCTGCGTGCCGCTCTCTTTTTTAATGGAAACGAAGCATGTGGAGGGCAAGGCTGCGGAAATTCTATCTCGCTGCCCCGAAGACATTCCCGTTTACACGGCGGAGCTGGACGTTTTAACACAACTGACAGGCTTTAAGCTAACCCGCGGCATGCTATGTGCGATGCGCCGCCCGGCTTTGAAAAGTGTTGCGGAGATTTGCACAAATGCGCGCCGCATTGCCGTGCTCGAAAATGTGATGAATCCCACGAACATCGGCGCAATCTTCCGTAGTGCAGCGGCGCTCGGCATGGACGCGGTTTTATTGACCGCTGCCGGCAGCGACCCGCTGTATCGCCGCGCGAGCCGCGTGAGCATGGGCACGGTATTTCAGGTGCCGTGGACGTATCTGCCCGAAGACATTTCGTGGCAGGATACGCTGCACAGTCTCGGCTTTAAGACGGCCGCCATGGCGCTGCGCGACGACACGCTTCCCCTCTCTGACCCGCGTTTGGAGAAAGAGCCGAAGCTCGCCGTTGTGCTTGGCACCGAGGGTGACGGCCTTGCAAACACGACGATCGAGCATTGCGACTACACGGTAAAGATTCCCATGTCGCACGGTGTGGACTCGCTGAACGTTGCCGCCGCAAGCGCCGTGGCGTTTTATCAACTCGGCACACTGCACAACAAAGTATGAAAAAAGGACGCTGCCCGCCGGGGCAACGTCCTTTGTTACCACTTTTCAAAATGCACGCGGTTTTCTTCGTAGCGGCTTTCACGCGGCTCTTTATTCTCCTCTGCGGGATAGCCGAGAGCGAGAATGGAATGTGGCACGATGGTCTCCGGCAGGTTAAACAGTGCGGCTTGCTTTTCTACGCGATCCATCTGCGGCCATGTGCCGAGCCACACAGAGCCGAGGCCGAGTGCATCGGCGCAAAGCGTCATATTCTGCGCGGCAATGGCGCCGTCGATGACCCAATAGTCTTTCGCGGGTGGGAATGCACGCTCGAGATCGCCGCAGATCAGAATGGCGGCCGCAGCCTTTTTCAGCGGCTGGGCCGGTCTACCGTTCGCCTCTGCCATTTCAAGCAGCTTTTCGCGGTCGGTGACAACGATGAACGACCAATCGCGCGCATTCACGCAGCAAGGACCGCTCATGCCGGCCTCTAAAATCCGGTGCAGCTTCTCTTCTTCAATGGGCTGTGCGGTGAAATCCCGCACGCTTCTGCGATTAAAAAGGTTTTGCAAAGCATCCATACGGGCACGCTCCTTTATGTTTTTCAAAGTCGTTTTGATTTTACCGTTATTCTACCACACAAAGGAAAAGGTTACAAGTGAAACTTTTTGAGGTTCTAAAAGCACTGAAGCACCGCTATATTGGAACTTCATTGCTTTATTTTTGATTTATCGCAACGCGCTGCGGTATTCAGCGGGCGTCATGTGCTTTACTTTTTTGAACGCCGCCGCAAACTTACTGGCGCTGTCGTATCCGACCTGTGCGGCAATCTCGGCAATGTTCCGGCGTTTTTCACGCAATAAAATTTCCGCCGCGTAATTCATGCGGTAATCGGTGAGCCACGCGCCGATGGATGTGCCGTACGCCGCCTTAAAGCAGGTCTTCATCGGCGTCAGCGCAAAATCGAACCGTGTGGAAAGCTCTTCCTGCGTGAAGTTTTCGGAGATATGCTCGGCGAGAAAATCGCGCACGGCCTTGGTTTTTTCAAGCTGCGTCTTATAAAAGTACGGATGCGCCGCGTTTTCCTTCGGCGGCGTCATGCTGTCGAGCGCGAGCAGCAGCTCCAGTATTTTGATTTGAAAATAGGAAATACGTGCTTTTTCCGGCACGCGGTACATTTCCTCAAAGATGTGCGCAAGCTGCTCCGTGCACGCAACGACCTTAGGCGTTTTATTCAGCGCAAAGCGGCGCAAAATCGCCGCCGGGGTAACGGAAAAGCCCGCCATGACGTTCGGCAGGGAACGCGAGGCCTGCTCCGGGTCGAGCGTGACCACGAGTCCATGGTAATGGCCGGAGGGCAAGTCTAGCTTCTGCGAGCACGACGCGCCGTTTTCAAGCTTCATCTCACCGACGCTCACATAGGAAAAAGCGCCTTCTCCCAACGCGTAGGCCATGCGCCCTTCGCGGCAATGCTCGATCGTGAGCCGTATACGGTCGTCGGTCTTTCCGCATACGCAGTGCGTCATGTGCAGATCTCGAAACCGAAGCTCCACACCCGGAAAAATGGTATAGCATGTCACAGTGCCCTCGCCCGTCTCGTTGCGCAGCTGCCACACGGAACAGCCGTCACTTTCCGCAAGCAGCATCGTGTTTTGCTCTTCTTGTTGTATCGCGTCACGCATGATACGCGCCCCCTAACATTATGTTCTGACTGCGGGAAAAGAGGCCGTTGCCCGCGTGCGGCATTAAAAGTTAGCAATTTCTAACTCGAATTCAAAAATAAAAGTGAAGTTTTCGCTCTATTTGGTCTTTTCGCCCTGTTTTCTTGCAGGTGATCTTTTATGCGCCAAAACAGAATTTCTCGGTTCACGGTTGACTTCTGCTTTAATTTCATGTATGCTATATTCGAAAGTTAGTCAAAGCTAACTTATTCGATTTCACTGTATACGGAGGATACATATGGAAACATTTTACGGCATATTGATTCCGTTTCTTGGCACCTCGCTCGGCGCAGCGTGCGTGTTCTTCATGAAAAAATCGCTCAGCGATCACGTACAGCGCAGCCTGACCGGCTTTGCGGCAGGTGTGATGGTGGCGGCTTCGGTATGGAGCTTATTAATCCCCGCCATAGAGCAATCCGCAGCGCTCGGCAAGCTCTCGTTTCTGCCGGCAGCGGTCGGGTTTTGGGCAGGCGTTTTGTTCCTGCTTTTGCTTGACCACACCATCCCCCACCTGCACCGCAGCAGCAAACAGGCGGAAGGCCCGAAAAGCCGACTGCACCGCACCACAATGATGATGCTTGCCGTCACGCTGCACAATATTCCGGAGGGTATGGCCGTAGGCGTGGTGTACGCCGGGTATCTTTCCGGCAGCGCACAGATCACCGCCGCAGGCGCACTTGCACTTTCGCTCGGCATTGCCATTCAAAATTTCCCTGAAGGCGCCATCATCTCCATGCCGTTGCATGCTGAAGGCATGAAAAAGTCGCGTGCGTTTTTGGACGGCGTGCTTTCCGGCGCGGTGGAACCCATCGGTGCCGTGCTGACCGTTTTGGCCGCCCAGCTCATTGTGCCGGCGCTGCCGTACCTTTTGAGCTTCGCCGCCGGAGCAATGCTGTACGTCGTCGTAGAGGAGCTTATCCCCGAAATGTCACAGGGCACGCACTCCAACATCGGCACGGTGTTTTTTGCCGTGGGCTTTACCGCCATGATGATCTTAGACGTTGCGCTTGGGTGAACGGTGTGAATGCCATTTTAAATGCTTTGCTCTTTTCAGCCTTAACGACTCCGTTTCATCGCGTAAAAAGTTAGTTTGTTCTAACCCACAAATCTATTATAACGCGCCATTCAAAAAAAATCAAGGGCATACCGCAAAAGCATTTCATCTTTAACGCGGTATGCCCTGTTTCGATCTCCTCGATTTTTTCAAAAGTTCCGCATATAGCAAAAAGTCCTGACTTTCCAAAGAAAATCAGGACTTTGGTGGAGCAGGGGTGCTCAAGGATGAACACCCCTCCAAAGCTCCGGTTTGAACAGCACCCCATTTACTAGACAGTATGATATACTATCTAACAAGTGGGGTGCTGTTCAGTAGTGGACTAATCTCGATGATTTTCCTTGCCATTGCTACGCCTGACAGCTAAGTCCTTTTAACATTTTGTTTTCAGTCCGTGGCTTTGCAACTCAGTTTTTCTCCCATTGCCGATTCAGCTGCGGTGATAATTTGATTTACTGCCTTATCAACGAAAATCGAAGAATTTGCAGGATTTCCTCCGTATTCCGCTGGCGGTGCTGTCCACCCCCATCCAGAAGCTGGAGAACATCAGCCGTCTGCTGAACACCAACGTGTACATCAAGCGCGATGACCTGACTGGCATCGGTCTGGGCGGCAACAAGGTTCGCAAGCTGGAGTTCCTGCTGGCGGACGCCAAGCGCAAGGGCGCGGAGGTGGTGTCACCACCGGCGGCGCACAGTCCAACCACTCCATGCTGACGGCGGCCTGCGCCAAGAAGCTGGGCATGGAGCCGATTCTTATTCTGAAAAAGCGCGGCGTTACCGAGCGCAAGGGCAACCAGCTGCTGGAATATCTCATGAATACGGATGTGCGCTTCATGGATACCGACAGCTATGATGATATCTATGCGGAAATGGATCGTGTCGGCAAGGCCTTCGCCGGTCTGGTGAAGATGGCCCGCGAGGGACAGTTCAAGCCCACCGACAACGTGCTGTACCTCTACTCCGGCGGCGCCGGCGGCCTGTTGCCATCGACATCGAGCTGGACCGAGTCGCCTTAGCGGGCGCAGGCTTTTAAATCCGGTTATCGGTTGTCATCAGGCGGGTATGCTTTTCCCGCACACATAGAGCAGCACCCAAAAGAACGGCCGGAGGAAGCTCCGGCCGTTCTTTGCACAGCGGGAATGGGAAAGCGTATGGAAAAATCTTGCCGAAGCGCTTGCCGATACGGCGAGCGTTTTTGCATTTCTGTGGTTGTAAAGCTGCCAAAAATGTTGTAGTATGTAGGCGGATATTTTATACCAATCCGGAGGTGGACTATGCAGATGACCGTGCCGCGCCCGCGTGAACAGGCGCTGGAGCAAATCATGGCGTATATATTGGAGAATAAACTTTCCGCTGACGATAAGCTTCCGCCGGAGCGTGAAATGTGCCAGATGTGGGGGGTTAATCGTTGCACCCTGCGCAGCGCCATTGCCGCCCTGACGGAGCAGGGGATTGTGTACGCCGTTCAGGGCAGCGGGACCCGTATTGCGCACAGATTTCGCCGTATCCTACAGGATTTGCAGGGATTTTCGGAATACGCCGCCGATTGCGGCCTGCGGCCGGAAACGAGGCTACTGTCCATGTCGCAGGTGGAGTGCGACAAGCAGCTTTCCCGGCGGCTCCATCTGGTGCTGGGAGAAAATGCCTATCGAATCTCCCGCCTGCGCATTCTCAACGGCCAGCCCACCCTTATCGAAACGGCCTATATTCCCGCCGCGCTGGCCCCCGGCCTGGAGGAGCATGATCTGGTGACCGGCTCCCTCTTTTCGGTGCTGCGGGAGGGGTACGGCCTGGATCTGGATCACGGCGAAGAGAAGGCCAGCATCACCACAGCCGCAGAGGAGGAGGCCGTTCATCTCGGCATCGCCGCCGGGGATCCTGTGTTCTGGATCGTCAGCATCACGCAAACGCAGGAGGGCGTTCCTGTGGAATATTGCCGCACCGTGGCAAGAGCGGACAAGGTGGAGCTGGTCAGCGTTCTCCACCGCGGAGAAAGCGAGGCATCCGATCATGCGTGAAATCAGCTATGAATCCCCGCTTTATATCCAGCTGCGCGAGGTGATCCGCAGTAAGATCGAAGAAGAAGAATACTTGCCCGGCACAGCCATACCCTCGGAAAATCAGCTGATGGAGACCTATGGGCTCAACCGGGTGTCCGTTCGCAGTGCGCTGGCGGCGCTGGAGTTTGAGGGACTTTTGAAAAGCGTGCAGGGAAAAGGGGTTTTTGTAGCTGGGCCCAAGGCCAAGCGGAATATGGATACGCTGGACGGTTTTCACAACACCATGCGCCAGAGCGGCGGAAACACCGCCACACGGATTCTCAGCAAGACGCTGCGTCAGGCAGGCCCCTATTATGCCCGCCTGCTGGAGATTTCCCCCGAGAGCACCATCTGGTTTATTCGCCGGGTAGAAAATACGGCGGGGAGCCGGTGGCGCTGGAGGAGCTTTACATTCCCTACAGTGTGGTGCCCGGTCTGGAGGAGGTGGATATAAAGCTGTTCTCCATCTATGACATCTATCAGTGGAACAGCATCGTGCTGGGAGAGGGACATCAGACGCTGCGCATCACCCGGCTGCCGCCTATGCTGGCCAAGCACATGGACGTGCCGCCGGAGCAGGCGGTAATGGAGTTTTCCCGCAGCTATGTGCGCAACGATAAGGCGGAGTTTGTCGTCCACTTCCGTCACACAAATCCATAATTGGTATAACTTTTAATATTACAACTATCAATACAGGCGGATAAAATGCGTTATCCGCCTGTATTTTTACCATTTGTTGTTATTTTAACCAAAATTGCCAGGGCTGATTTTAGCCGAAACATAGAATCCACGTTTTTTGCCGCAAAAACCGATTATCATCTTGTAATTGGTATAAGTTGATACTATACTTATCACATCAGGGCAACACAACGAAAAAAGGTTGAGAGGTGGGCCACTTGTCCGATTCCATCGTATCGCTGCGCCATGTGGAAAAATGGTATGGCAACAACCACGTGGTAAAAGACATGAATCTTGAAATTCATGAAGGCGAATTTCTGACATTACTGGGGCCGTCCGGCTGCGGAAAAACCACAACGCTCCCGCCTTTAATTTCGATTACAAGACCAACGTCTTCTTCCAGAAGGACGTGGGCGACGCGCTGACCATCTACGATAAACACTATCAGATGCTGAAGGTGGGTTAATCCATCGCTGCAAAAATGGAGGGATATCCTTGGTTAAGTTTGATGAACAAAAACAAATCGACAGCGTAAACGGTGCTTTGGCATTGCGACCGCAAATCGAAGAGCTGATCGACCGTCTGCTGGCAGAGGGCGTGAAAAACCTCTGCTGGCTGGGCATCGGCGGCACATGGGCCAGCTGTATGCAGGTGGTATGCTATCTCAAGGAGCACACTGACATGGATACCTTCGCCACCAACGCCGCAGAGTATTGCACCACAGGCGATAAGCGTGTGGGCGCGGGAACCCTTGTGGTTCTCTCCTCTGTGACCGGCACCACCACGGAGATCGTGGATGCGGTTCGTCTGGCCCAGAGCCACGGCGCAAAGGTGCTGGGGTTCATTGACAAGCCGGATGCTGAGCTGGCCACTCTGGTGGATTACTGCATCAGCTACAAGGGCAATGAACAGCTGAAGTTCTTTATGGTGGCGGACTGCTTCCTGCGCCGTCAGGGCAACTTCCCCGACTATGACGCCTATTATGCCCAGATGGACGCCTATCTGGCCAAGGATCTGGTGGAGATTGAGAAGATTGCCGATCCCTTTGCGGAGGACTTTGCCCGCAAGCATCTGGAGGACAAGCTCCACTACTTCGTGGGCGCCGGCTGCCTGTATGGTGCCACCTATTCCTACGCCATGTGCTACTGGGAAGAGATGCACTGGATTCGGACGAAGTCCATCCACAGTGCCGAGTTCTTCCACGGTATGCTGGAAATCGTGGACAAGGATACGCCGGTCACGGTCTTTGTGGGCGAGGATGCCCAGCGGCCCCTGGGCCTGCGTGTGGCGAAGTTCCTGCCGCAGATTTGCGAGAACTTCACCATTATCGACACCCATGATTATCCGCTGGAGGGTATCGATGAGAAGTACCGCGGACGGATGTGCTATGCCATTATGCACGCGGTAACCAATCGCATCGACGCCCATGTGGAAGCCATCAGCGGCCACGACATGGCCATTCGCCGGTACTACCGGAAGTTAGCATATTAAGTGAAAAAGGGCGGGTTCCCCCGCCCTTTTTTTCAGAGGTTTGCTTATGAAATTTGGGATGTTTACCAGCGGTTATCAGCGTCTGCCGCTGGAAAAATGCTTTACAGACGCTGCGCAACTGGGGTATGATTACATAGAGCTTTGGGGCGGCTATCCCCACGCCTTTGCCCCGGATGTGATAGAGGACTATCGGGAGATCCGCCGCTTGCAGGAGCATTACGGCATTCCCGTGCCTGTCTATACGCCGGAGCACAATGCCTATCCCTATAACTATATGCTGGGGACGGAAAAGCAGTGGCGCAATTGTATGGCGTATCTGGAGGTGTCTGTCCGTGCCGCCGGGCTGATCGGCGCCGGGCAGATGCTGATTTCCGTGGGACACGGCGGCGAGTGCCCGGCGGAATTACGCCGCTCTGTGAAGCATCTTGCCCGCGCTGCCGAACGGGAGCATGTTGTCCTTCTGCTGGAAACGCTGTCCCCTCTGGAGAGCAACACCTGCACACGGCTTCATGAGCTCAAGGAGCTGCTGGAGGCGGTGGACTCGCCGTGGCTGATGGGGATGTGCGATGTGGTGCCGCCGGTATTGCAGGGCGAGGACCCGGTGGACTATTACCGCCATCTGGGAAGCAGAATGGCCCATTTGCATCTGGTGGACTGCGATGGCGTGACGGAAACCCATCTGATCCCCGGAGACGGTGTATTGAACCTGAAACAGATTGTCAGCGACTTCCGGCAGGCGGGCTATGACGGCCGCGCCACGCTGGAGCTGGTGACTCACTATATGGACAATCCTACCGGCGCCGCAGGACTGGCGCTGCAAAGAGCAAAGGAGTTATTATGATAAAAATTGCGTGCGCAGGCGACAACTGTGTGGATTATTATGACAACACCGGCGAGAGCTTTCCCGGCGGAAATCCGGTCAATGTTTCGGTGTATGTAAGGCGTTTGGGCGGCCAGTCCGCCTATCTGGGCGCGGTGGGTACGGATGATTTTGGAAAACAGATGTGCGCCGCGCTGCAAGAGAAGGGCGTAGACGTCAGCCATGTGCAGATTCTGCCCGGCAAAACTGCCTTCACCCATGTAGAGCGCATCAATGGTGAGCGGGTATTCGGCGATTATGATGAGGGCGTCATGGCGGATTTCAGACTCCGGCAGGCGGATTTCGACTTCCTCAAGGGATACAATCTGCTGGTCACCGGACTGTGGGGGCATACGGAAAGTCAACTGGCCGACGTTCGCGCTATGGGGATCCCCGTGGCCTTTGACGGGGCCGAGCGCCCGCTGGATGAGGCGGGCAGGATCGCGCTGCCCCATGTGAACGTGGCGTTTTTCTCAGATGACGCCTCCGATGAGGAAAGCCTCAAGGCGCGGATTCTGGAGATAGCGGCGCTGGGCCCCCAGATCGTGGTGGCCACCCGAGGCGGAAAAGGGAGCCTTGCCTATGACGGCGAAAGCTTCTATCCGGGCCAGATCGTTCCGTGCTCCGTGGTGGATACCATGGGCGCGGGGGACAGCTTTATTGCCGGATTCCTGATGGCGTGGCTGAAAAAGGAGTCGATCCCGGCCTGCATGCGTGCCGGAGCGGAAAATGCAGCTGTAACGTTGGGCTATCCCGGCGCGTGGTGATCATAAAGGAGCGAATCAACATAGAAGAACTGCTGAAGTCTTTGCAGGAGCTGCTGGCCATTGAATCGGTGGCCCGGCGGGATCAGGAAAAGCCCTTCGGAAACGGCGTGGCCCAAGCGCTGGATTACACGCTTTCCCTTTGCCAACGTATGGGCTTTCATACAAAGAACGCCGACGGGCTGTACGGCTGCGGCATATCGGGCGCTGTTTGGCAGCGACGTGTATGGTAAAAAGCTGGGCATTGCCATGACCTCTCCCGATAGCGGGCCGCTGTCTATGAATGTGGGACTTCTGAGGGTGGAGGACGGCCTCATCCGGCTTTCTGTCGATATCCGCCATCCGGAAACCGCTGCCGCCGATCATATTGCCGAAACGGTGCGCCGCGCAGTGGAGCCCTACGGGTTCACCCTTGCGCCCATCCACCCGGAAAAAAGCGTTTATCAGGACAAAAACGGCCCCGTCATGCAAAGCCTTCTGGCGGCCTATCGGCAGGAGACGAGAGACTTTCCGCGCCGCTTGCCATCGGCAGCGGA
>ENA-ORSM01001693-ORSM01001693.1-human-gut-metagenome-genome-assembly--contig:-NODE-1693-length-16862-cov-17.731302_pt1 | contig 16862 bp, 12 predicted proteins | sample MGYA00241903_ERZ509170 | MGnify/ENA primary metagenome ERZ509170 (study PRJEB26280, sample SAMEA2338784) | human gut metagenome | biome: human gut; feature: human-associated habitat; material: faeces...
TGATGGATGCTCTGGATGCCGGTGCCGAGGACTTTGATGCAGGCGAAGAGGCTGCTGAGATCACCACCGATCCCGAGAATTACTCCGCTGTGGTCAAGGCCATGGAAGAGAAGGGCTACGAGATCCTGAGCGACGACCTGGCCATGGTCCCCATGACCACCACCCGCCTGACCGACCCCGATCAGCTCAAGGCAATGGGCAAGCTGCTGGATGCCCTGGAGGACAACGACGATGTCCAGAACGTCTGGCACAGCCTCGAGAACGAAGAGGACCTGCCGGAATAATGCACCGCAGGTCTGAATAAGGACGTAATGAAGCCGCTTTTTGTGTTGTGATGCACAAAGAGCGGCTTTTATTTGTTAGGCAGGAAAGTGTAAAAACGTTGTTTTGCTGTGACATACGGGCACTTTGGGATTGTGACATACTGACCGGTTTTGGAGGGCTGAAAAATGAAGTTGTAACAATACAATTGAGAAAACTATATAAAATAAAAATCCGCAGAGCATATAAATTACGCTCTGCGGATTTTTTAAGTATTACGCATCAGATACACGATAAGATAAAGGGCATAACTCAACATCTTAGCGAATTCCGCTGCGTTCAAAATGGCAGCCTGAGTCTCATTCATAAAAATATCTCCTTTAATATAAAGATACAAGCATGGCACATATGTTATGTGAAAACTTGTATGTAAAAGGTATTAAGCAGCTGCCATCTGCCATATGCTTGTATGATTAGATATCAGTATAAAAAAGACTATAAAGATAATATATACCTTGTTGCAAAAAAGTCAATAAATGTAAATATGTTTATAATCCGGTTGTGTCAGGTGAACTTTCATAGTTCAAATCTTCATAACCTAAAATAAGATTAATCTCATAATTTTGACTGAGCATGCCAAGAGTGATATTGGATGTTTCAGTTTCCCAACAACACTGATAGACGGTATAGCCCAGTTGAAGTGCAGAGCCTTCGTCAGTATACGAAGCAAGACTCGAAAGATTCTTTTTTAAATCAGAAGTAGGAGTCCCATATTTTGAAATTAGATTTTCCTTTAATGTGTTATATGCGGCAATATACGAGGCGCCTTGACTATATTGTTCAGTGATTTGATAACCACCTTTATATAACTTTTCGCTAGAGTCAAAGTAATATACAATATTCGCAGCATACCCGGAGACTGTTCCATTGTATACTAATCCGGAATTGTCAGCGGCAGTTCCTTGATATTCTGCAGTTTCATAATAATTGATAGTGTCAATAGAATCACCCCAATACCCAATGCGAAAATCACCGTTGCGAGAGGAACTGTCAATAGCAGGAATCTGGCTATCTGGAAGTTCATATGCAAGAATAATAACATTATTGTTGCTGGCAGAGCCACTGACATACATATAGGTAATATTAACAGCCTCAAGATGCCATTCAAGCCATACACCAGTTCCATTTTCATTTAAATCACTTTTATCAATAGTAGGAGCGGCATAGGTTTCTTTCAGTTTAGCAATGATTGCATCAGACTTTTCGGTTTCAAGATGTCCTTGATAATGGAAAGTAACTTTCCATAGTTGATTTCCACGATATGTGTAAGTGTTTGTGCCAATTAAATTATTAAAAGAACATCATTAAAAGCATAGGATTTATCACCATGCCCTAAAAAGGACGTGGTCGAGATAGATTTATTCTCTAAACCCTCAAGCTCATCAGAGGTAGTGTCCCAAGTGGCATCAGAAAATAGGAAACTAGAAGTTGGTATGCCGGAAGCTTCCTCGACAGCAGAAGAAATAGCAGCCTGCGAAGAAGAACTACAAGAAGAAAGCGAAAAAAGAAGAATAATAAGAACACAGATACTAGGGAGAATTCGCCGACAAGAATAAGATTTCATAATTTTTCCTTCTTTCTAATAGAATAGGGTATGTCACAGTCACCGTATCATAAAAATAACAATGTGTCAAGTAATAGAACCAAAATGATAAAGAATAACCATAAAAGCACACTATACTTGACATGAGAGGTGATGTTATGACGGCCGACCGCATCAAGGCCCTGAGAGAATCGCGAGGGTGGACGCAGGCAGAGCTTGCACGCAGGATGAATATGACGAGAAACGGTATCAATTCATGGGAGCAGGGGCTTTCTATGCCGTCGCCGCAGAGCCTGGTGGATTTGGCTAGGTTGTTTTCTGTCTCGACAGATTACCTACTGGGTGTAGAAAAGCATAATACAGTAAACGTGACTGGTTTGGATGAAAAGGATGTCGCACTGATTGCGCAGCTCGCAGAACGCCTGCGGAGTGCAGCGAAAAACAATGAAAACACATGAAATTTAGGAAATCGGCGGAAAAATATCTGTGGTTCAATCATTGAAACCCTCTGGATTTCATGGTATACTTCTTTTAAGAAAGAGGGTGTTCGGATGCTTTATCCTTTTATGACCTTGAATGATGGGACGGAAATCGTTTATTCCTCGCCAATTCAGAATGGCAGTCAGGAGCAGGTAAAGGTACAGATTGAAACACCTGTAGAAAACGGCTTTAAGTCGGCGACCTGTATTCTGCCGGGGTATTTGTGGACCAATAATGGCTATTCTGAAATGGAGATGACGAGCCTGAAAGAGTTGGTCAAATCAACGGCACATCTTCTGATCCGCTTCTCGCATGAGGGGGGAATCGAAAGTGCCTAGTCTGTTCCGGCTGTTCGGTTATGTGATTTTCTTCTGGAGCAATGAAGGTGCACCGCTGGAACCGGTTCATGTCCATGTTGCAAAGGGTGTTCCGAATGCCAGTGCAACAAAGATCTGGATTACGGAAGCGGGAGGCTGTATCGTGGCCAACAATAACTCGAAGATTCCTGCCAGAACGTTGAGCGCAATTGTAGATGTTCTGGAAAGCCGTTCAAGCTACATTGTGGCACAGTGGAACGATGTGTTTGGTGAATCGAAGTTCTACTGCTGATATTGGTGCGAATTGAGCGCTGCCCCCTGTGAAAAAACTCAGAGGGCGGCGCTTTTTTGCTTTACGGATTGCGCGGCGGGGGCAAATATGGTACAATAATTTGAAACAGACCACGAAGAAACGAGGTGGCGCACATGGAAGCAAAACGCATCTGCCCGTACTGCATGGGTGAGCTGGAGAGCCGGGTGTCGGTGTGCCCGCACTGCGGCGGGGTACTGGCCGGGCGCAACCCGGCGGGCAGCCTGCCGGTGGGCACGCTGTTGGCCGGACGGTATACCGTGGGCGAGATGCAGAGCATCGACGGCGAGGGCATCCTGTACCGGGGCGTGGAGAACGTCGGGCGGTTCCGGGTGACCATCAAGGAGTATATGCCCCTGACGCTGTCGGCGGAGCGGGGCACGGACGCGCTGCTCCGGCCCAAGCTGGGCAGCGAGGTGCTGTTCAAGACCACCCGGATGGACTTTGCCGATCTCTACCGCTCCATCCAGCGCATCACCCCCGCAAACGGTCTGGAGGCTGTGCTGGACGTGTTCGAGGAGAACAACACCGTCTACGCCGTGATGGAAAACCCCGGCGGCATCCCGCTGCAGCAGTGGCTGGATGAGCGCCCCAGCCCGGTTTCGGCCGAGACGGCCCGCAATATGCTGCAGCCTGTGTTTGACGGCGTGGCGGCCATGCATCAGGTGGGGTTGGTGCACCGGGGCATCTGCCCGGAAAACATCCGGGTGCTGGAAAACGGCCGGGCACGCCTGACGGGCTACGCTACCGTGGGGCTGCGCACGGCGGGCAGCGGCCTGCACGAGCAGCTGTACGAGGGCTACTCGGCACCGGAACAGTATTCCACCACCGAATTCGAGGGCCGTTACACCGACGAATACAGCCTTGCCGCCGTGGTCTACCGGATGGTCTGCGGGCAGAGCCCTGTTCCTGCGGCACAGCGGCTGGTGTCGGACTCCAACCCCCGCGCCCGCACGCTGGAACGGGCGGTGCCGGAGTATGTTTCGGATGTGCTCTGGATGGGCTTGCAGCTCAGGCCTGACGAGCGCATCCAGACCGTGCCCCAGCTGTTCCGGGCACTGAGCAGTCAGGAGTATACCACGGAGCTCACCCAGACCCTGCAGCAGGCCGCGCCGCGCCCTCAGTCCACCGAGGAAGAGGAACGGAAAAAGCATATACTCAGCCTGCGCAACCTGCTGGCGGCCATCCTAATCCTGCTGGCCATCCTGACATTGCTCATCGTGTGGGGGCTGGTGAATCAGGGGCTGCACACCGCAAAGCCTGCGGAATCCACCCCGGCCTCCGAACCGGCCAGCTCGCTGGTGACAGAGCCGGTGAATCTGGCCCCTGACTTTGTGGGGATGGACTACGATTCGCAGGTGCGCAACAACAACAGCTATGCCGGGGATTACCTGTTCTATGTGACCATGGAATACAGTGATACTGTGGAAAAGGGCAAGATCATCCGTCAGACCCCCGAAGCCGGAGAGGTCATCGAAAAGGGCAGCACCATCGATCTGGTGGTCAGCCGTGGCCCGCAGATGGTGGAGATGCCCAACGTGGCAGGCTTTACCCGGGACGGCGCGGAGCAGCAGCTGGCGCAGGTGGGGCTGAATGCGAGCTTCTATCCCATTTATAACGATGGCTCCTATGTTTCGGGCTGTGTGGCCTATTGCAGCGAGGAGCCCGGTGCCATGGTGGAGGTCGGCTCGACCATCATCGTCTATATGGCGGCAGAGGTCGAGGCCGAGGTGCCCGCCACCCCGCCCGAGACCACAACTCCTTCCGCCGGTACCACACCGTCTGCCGCGCAGACGGAGCCGCCGGCCGATGGAGCCGGTACCGAATACGATACGGATTGACGCAAAGCGGCCTGCCGGAGAGGGCAGGCCGCTTTTTTGATGAGAACGCTTGAAGAAAATGAATGATTCTGATAGAATTATATTAGAATCATTTAGGGGGGTGCGCACTATGATCATCAAGTCGTCTACAGCGCTTCGCAATGACTACGGTTCCATTTCAAATCTGGCGCACGGAGCGGGCGAGCCAATCTACATTACAAAAAATGGAGAGGGTGACCTTGTTGTGATGAGCATTGAAGCATTCGAACAGCGGGAAGAGGCGTTGAAACTCCGGGCAAAGCTGGAAGCAGCGGAACAGGGAAGGCTTGCTGGTGCTCCGGCTTACACGCTGGAGGATTCCAGAAAACGGCTGGAGGAGATCTATCGTCGTGGCTAAGATCGAAATTCTGGAGTCGGCACAGCGGGAACTGGAAGCAATCGCAGAGCTTCACATGAATCTGGTAGGGCCGAATTCTGCCCGAAAAATCACGGATCGAATCTTGAATTCTCTTTCGCGGTTGGAACGTTTCCCGCTGTCGGGTTCGCTTCCAAGAGATGCCGAACTGCTGAAAAGCGGCTATCGCTATGTGATCGCCGGGCAGTATCTCTGCGTCTATCGGCTGATTGTGGATACTGTGTTCGTCTACCATATCGTGCATGGTGCAAGTAATTACCCGGTTTTGTTCAAACGGCTGCTGCAAGAAGAATTGAAGAGAGAAGATTGACGCAAAGCGGCCTGCCGGATAAGGCAGAGCGCTGTTGCTGTTTCTGTGTGGGTTTGTCATTTGCAAGTGGCTTGACAGAATCACCGCCTTCCTCGGGACGAAATGCAGGCTGAAAGGCCATTTTACCGGATATTCGACAATTTGCCTTAAAACATTGCCAAATGCTCCAAAATTTGTTACAATGATGCTGATGATTTGCCCGCCGTGGACAAAAAAGCAACGGATGCGTCCGGCTTTCCTGCCGGGGCAGATCTGCAGAACATATTTTTATAAGGAGGCTTTTGCAGATGAAAAAACGATTGATTAGTATGGCACTGGCAGTCAGTATGGCAGTCAGCATAATGCCTGCACCCGCTCTGGCAACAGTAGGGGGGGGGGTACAACTCCGGGAGATGATGCGATAATGCTGTCGGACGCAACGGGCGGCACTTCGAGCGGTACAGTTACACCGGTTTCAGATTTGACGGGGCTGACAGATGCTGCTACAAACGGCGGAAATGTCCAATTGAGCGGCGATATTACGTTAACAGGCACTCTCTCTATCAATAATAAAGAACTGAGCATTGATCTGAACGGCCACACCATTACAGCGGCAAATAACCAGAGAGCGTTTAACATCTCGAATGGCGGCACGCTGGAAATCAAGGATAGTGTGGGCAATGGTATCATTCGGGGCAATGGTACGGTAACAGGTCACGGCGGAGCAATCTATATGAAAGGCTCCGGCAGTGCCCTGACGATCAGTGGCGGCACCATTCAGGGCTTTACCGCAAGCACAAGCGGTGGCGGTGTGTACATGAGCGATGGCACCTTCAACATGACCGGAGGCGCAATTGAAAATTGTACAGCACCAGAAGGTGCAGGCGTAGAAATGTATCCTGACTCTGGAAACACCTGTACTTTTACCATGAGCGACTCGGCTGAAATCAAAAATTGCAGCAATAATGGTGTTTCGATTGCTTGGAGTGGAACGTCCAAGTTCATAATGAGTGGAGGAACCATCGACAACAACAAAGGATATGGCTTATGGACTTCCTCTGGTAGCAATACAGAGATCACACTGAGTGGCGGCACCATTACAAACAGTGAAAGCTATGATATGGTCATTCATAAAGGTGTTCAGCTGCATGTAAATAATGCTACCGTCAGCGGAAAAATCCAAAACCGTGGAACGATTACCGGAACGGGGAATGCTGAGTTTACCGGAACAGTCGTAAATGAGTCTGTGGGAAAGATTGAAAGCGGAAAATTCAAAAGAATTGAAGATGCTTCCACTGCTGGTGTATGCAATGCGGTAGAATATGAGGCGTATGTCAAACTGATTGGCCACAGTTGGCCGGATGAATCAACCTTAAGAGCGATTCAAGACAAAGCGCATGGGAATGCTCAGCTCAAATTCCTGAGCTATGTGACACCGAACGACATGGAGAATACATTGACCATCCCCGAGGACGTTACAGTTACTGTTGATCTGACGGGCAAGCAGGTTGCTGGAGAAAACGCCGAAAAGAAAATCATCAATCATGGTAATCTGACATTGATTGACAGTGGTACGGGTAGTACCCTGAGCATTCCCATTGAAAACAACGGAACCCTGAACGCCAACGGCGGTACCGTAACTGGTGAAGTGACCAATAAGGGCACAATCACAACGACCGGAGAAAAGGCGACTCAATTCTCTGGAGGCGTGACAAACGAGAGCGATGGTAAAATTGAGAATGGTACGTTTTCCGGCGAAGTGACCAATAATGGCGCAATTGACGATGGTACGTTTTCCGGCAAGGTGACAAACAACGGAACCATTGGCAATGGCAACTTTATCGGTGCTGTGACCAATGAGAAAACCGGTGTGATCTCCGGCGGCAAGTTTGACGAAAGCAAGCTGACCAACAACGGCGGCACCCTGCCCCCGAAGCCGGGCGACAACAAGCCGGATGACACCAACAAGGACAATGACAAGAAGGAAGATACCGAACCGGTTGCTCCTGTTGTCAAGCGGTACGACCTGACCGTCAAGAACGCCGAAGTGACCGTGAAGGATGCTGACGGCAAGGCAGTGGAATTTACCAAGGCCGAGGATGGCACCCTGACGGCTAAAGTTCCCGAAAATGCCGAAGTGACGGTGAAATACACCGCCCCCACCGATGCGATTGTGTTTGACCTGTGGAGCATTAACAGTGATGCGAAGCTGGATGTGAACGTCAAGGAGAACCCCCTGACCTTCAAGATGCCTGCACAGGCTGTGACCATCGAGGCCATGACGCAGGATGCCACCATTGAAAGCGAAGGTCCCGGCGTGCTGGGTACCGCTGCCATGATCGGTGTTGCCGGTGCCGGTACGGCTGTGCTGGGTTATACCGGTTACATGATCGGCACGGAACTGTACCTGAACACTGTCCTGCCTGCCGGTGCAGCTATCCCCCAGAACACCACCGAACTGGCAAAACTCCTCTGGACCGAAGCTGGCAAACCCGCCCCTGCCGCTGTGATGGCTGAGGATGCCACCGACGAGCAGAAGGCTCTGACTTGGGCTGTTGAAAGCCAGCTCATCTCCGCCGATAAGCCCGCAGACGCTTCTGTGGGCCGGTGGGAAGTGATCCGGGGGTGGAATAGGGTGAAAGAGATGAAGTGATCCTTCGTACAACCTCTCAGTCGCCTGCGGCGACAGCTCCCCTATTAGGGGAGTTGGCAAAGCTGTTAGGCTTTGACTGAGAGGGCAAGGCAACTGCCCGGAGAGGGTTCGCCCGCTCCCCTTCACGAAGAGAGAAACCCCAAGAAAATAACGCAGAAAGCCCCATCGGTACGAAAAATACCGATGGGGCTTTCCGCTTGTTTAGGATAGGAAAGAGAATGGTTCAGTAATGGCCGGGATGCGGGCTTACAGGTTGGTGTAGCCCATGAGGTAGCGGTCTACCTCGGCGGCGCAGTCGCGGCCCTCGCGCAGGCCCCAGACCACAAGGCTCTGGCCCCGGCGCATATCGCCGCAGGCGAACACCTTGTCCACGTTGGTGCGGAAGTGGTCGGTGTCCACACAGCCGCGGCCGGTCAGACTGACACCGAAGGCATCGGCCACATAGCTCTCACAGCCCACAAAACCGGCGGCAATGAAGGCCAGTTCGCAGTTGTAGGTGAACTCCTCGCCGGTGGGCACCATGTTGGTGCGGCCGGTCTCGGGGTCACGCTCGGGCTTGAGGTAGGAGATGACGGCAGCAGTCAGGTTGCCTGCATCGTCCTTGAGGAATTCTTTGACCGTGGTCTGGTAGACACGGGGGTCCTTGCCGAACTTTGCCATGCACTCGGTCTGGCCGTAGTCCACCTTGAGCACCCGGGGCCACTCGGGCCAGGGGTTACTGGCGGCACGCTCCTTGGGGGGCTGCGGCATCATTTCCAGAGCCACCAGATCAGTGCAGCCCTGCCGCAGGGCCGTGCCCTGGCAGTCGTTGCCGGTGTCGCCGCCGCCGATGACCAGAACGTTCTTGCCCTTGGCATCAATGGCCCTGCCGTCGGCAAATTTGCTGTCCAGCAGGCTCTTTGTCACGCTGGTGAGGTAATCCACGGCAAAGTGCACGCCATTGGCATCCCGGCCCGGAACGTTCAGGTCACGGGCCTTTTTGGCACCACAGCAGAGCACCACGGCATCGTAGCTGTTCAGGATGCTCCCGGCATCCACGGCACCGCCCACATCCATGCTGGTGCGGAACTCCACGCCCTCGGCCTGCATGATCCTGATGCGGCGCTCAATGACGGCTTTGTCCAGCTTCATGTTGGGGATGCCGTACATCAGCAGGCCGCCCACGCGGTCGGCGCGCTCAAACACGGTAACGGCGTGGCCCCGGATGTTCAGGTACTCGGCCACCGAAAGACCGGCTGGGCCGCTGCCGATGACGGCCACGCTCTTGCCGGTGCGGGCCGGGGGAGGGGCGGCGTGGAGCCAGCCCTTGGCGTAGCCCGTTTCCACGATGGCGTGTTCGTTCTCGCGCACGGTCACGCTGCTGCCGGTCACGTCACCGCAGGTGCAGGCGGCCTCGCACAGGGCGGGGCAGACCCGGCTGGTGAACTCCGGGAAGCGGTTGGTGGCGCGCAGGCGGTGGAGCGCCAGCTCCCACTTGCCCTGATAGACCAGGTCGTTCCACTCGGGGATCAGGTTGTTCAGCGGGCAGCCCGATGCCATGCCGCCGATCATCATGCCGGCCTGGCAGAAGGGCACGCCGCAGTCCATGCAGCGGGCGGCCTGGGTCTGCTGCTCCTCGCGGGAGAGCCAGACGTGAAACTCGTTGAAATTTTCAATGCGCTCCAGCGGCGGGACATCCGTGCTGGTCTTGCGCGTGTAATCCATAAATCCAGTGATCTTGCCCATGATCCAGCCCTCCTTACTTCTTCTTCTGCACAGCGTAGAATGCTTCGATCTGTGCCTGTTCGCCGTCCAGGCCGCGCTCTTCCATGGAAGCGATGACCCGGAGCATCCGGTCGTAATCGTAGGGGAGGACTTTCTTGAACTTGGGCAGGTACTCGCTGAAGTTGTCCAGGATCTCCTTGCCGCGGGGGGAGCCGGTGGCTTCCACATGCTCACGGATGAGTTCCTTCAGGGCAGCAACATCGTACTTGTGCTCCACAGGCTCCAGGCTCACGGTCTCCTTGTTGACCCGCTGGTAGAAATCCCAGTTCTCGTCCAGAACGTAGGCCACGCCGCCGGTCATGCCGGCTGCGAAGTTCTTGCCGGTCTGGCCCAGGACCACGACAGTGCCGCCGGTCATGTACTCACAGCCGTGGTCGCCCACGCCCTCGACAACGGCGGTCGCGCCGCTGTTGCGGACGCAGAAGCGCTCACCGGCCACGCCGGAGACGAAGGCCTTGCCGCTGGTGGCACCGTAAAGGGCCACGTTGCCGGTGATGATGTTTTCCTCGGGCTTGTAGCCGATGCCCTCGGGCGGGCGGACGATGATCTTGCCGCCGGACAGGCCCTTGCCCATGTAGTCGTTGCAGTCGCCGGTCAGGCTGAGGGTCAGGCCCTTGGGGATGAACGCGCCAAAGCTCTGGCCGCCTGCGCCGATGCACTCGGCGGTGTAGACATCGTCTGGCAGGGAGCTGCCGTACTTGCGGGTGATCTCGCTGCCAAAGATGGCACCCAGGGCGCGGTCGGTGTTGGAGACCTCCAGCCGGACGCTCTGGGGTGCCTTGCTGCCCAGCTTGAACTTCTTCATCAGCACCTTCATGTCGAGGGTGTTCTCAAGGTGGAAGTCATAGGTATCGGCAGGCACAAAGTGGACGTTGCTGTTTGCAATGGCCGGGTTGTGCAGGATGCAGTCCAGATTCATCTTGGCGGCACGGCTGCCGGCAGCACTGGGCTTGACATGGAGCAGGTCGGTGCGGCCCACCAGCTCGTCGATGGTGCGCACGCCCAGCTTGGCCATGTACTCCCGCAGCTCCTGCGCCACAAAGGTCAGGTAGTTGATGATATACTCGGGCTTGCCCTTGAACCGCTTGCGCAGCTCGGGGTTCTGGGTGCAGATGCCCATGGGGCAGGTGTCCAGGTTGCAGACACGCATCATCACGCAGCCTTCGCACATCAGCAGAGAGGTGCCGAAGCCGAACTCCTCAGCGCCCAGCATACAGCTGATGGCAACATCGCGGCCGGAGAGCAGCTTGGAGTCGCTCTCAATGCGGACGCGGCTGCGCAGGCCGTTCAGGATCAGGGTCTGGTGAGTCTCGGCGATGCCCAGCTCCCAGGGCAGGCCCGCGTTCTTGATGGAGGTGCGGGGGGCTGCACCGGTGCCGCCGTCGTAACCGGAGACGAGGATGACCTGTGCGCCGCCCTTGGCAACACCGGCGGCAATGGTGCCGACACCGGCCTCGCTGACCAGCTTCACGTTGATGTTGGCATGGCGGTTGGCGTTCTTCAGGTCATAGATCAGCTCAGCCAGATCCTCGATGGAGTAGATGTCGTGGTGGGGCGGGGGAGAGATCAGGCCCACGCCGGTGGTGCTGTGGCGGGTCTTGGCGATCCAGGGGTAGACCTTGGCACCAGGCAGATTGCCGCCCTCGCCGGGCTTTGCACCCTGTGCCAGCTTGATCTGGATCTCTTCGGCGGAGACCAGATATTTGCTGGTCACACCGAAGCGGGCCGAGGCCACCTGCTTGATCTTGGAGTTGCTCTCGCTCTGGTAGCGCTCCTCGGGCTCGCCGCCCTCGCCGGTGTTGCTCCGGCCGCCCAGACGATTCAGGGCGATGGCGATGGTCTCGTGGGCCTCGCTGCTCAGGGCACCGTAGCTCATGGCAGCGGCTTTGAACCGCTTGACGATGGAGCTGACAGGCTCCACCTCCTCAAGGGGGATGCCGCCGTTGGGGTCATAGCTGAAGTCCAGCAGGCTGCGCAGGTGCACGCCCTCGGCACCCATGTTGTCCACGGTGCGGGTGAAGTCTTTGAAGGCCTTGTAGTCGCCCGTGAAGCAGGCTTTCTGGAACAGATGGATGGTCTGCGGGGTGAAGAGGTGCTCTTCCTTGCCGCTGCGGAACTTGTGGGCACCGCCGTCGGCCAGCTCCATGTTGATATCCAGACCCAGCGGGTCAAAGGCGGCGTTGTGGGCAGCTTCCACATCCGCCTGAATGTCCTCCAGACCGATGCCGCCCACACGGCTGACCGTGCCGGTGAAGTACTTGTCGATGACATCCTTGGAGATGCCGACCGCCTCAAAGATCTGGCTGCTCTGGTAGCTCTGAATGGTGGAGATGCCCATTTTGGAGGCGATCTTCACGATGCCGTTCAGCACAGCCTTGTTGTAGTCGTCCACGGCGGCGTAGTAATCCTTGTCCAGCAGACCCTCGTCGATGAGCTGGGCAATGGTGTCGTGGGCCAGATAGGGGTTGACGGCGCAGGCACCGTAGCCCAGCAGGGTGGCAAAGTGGTGCACCTCGTGGGGCTCGGCACTCTCAAGGATGAGGGCCATGGCCGTGCTCTTCTTGGTGCGGATGAGGTACTGGGACACGGCAGAAACGGCCAGCAGGCTGGGGATGGAAACATGGTACTCGTCAATGTCGCGGTCAGAGAGGATGATGATGTTGGCACCGTCCTTGTAGGCGCGGTCCACCTCCAGGAACACGCGGTCGATGGCCTTTTCCAGGCTGGTGTTCTTATAGTAATTGATGGACACCGTGGCGGTCTTGAAGCCGGGCACGTTCATGTGCTTGATCTTGAGCAGATCCGTGCTGGTCAGGATGGGGTTCTGCACCTTGAGCACCTTGCAGTTCTCGGGCTTGTCCTCCAGCAGGTTGCCGTGGGCACCCACATAGACGCTGGTGGAGGTGACCACTTTCTCACGGATGGCATCGATGGGCGGGTTGGTGACCTGTGCGAACCGCTGCTTGAAGTAGTTGAACAGCGGGGGGTGCTGGTCACTCAGGACAGCCAGCGGGGTGTCGGTGCCCATGGCTCCGGAAGGCTCGGCACCGGCCCGGGCCATGGGCAGGATCAGCTCCTTGATTTCCTCGTATTTGTAGCCAAAGACCTTCTGCAGGCGGGTCAGCTCCTCGCCGGTGTAGCTGGGGACTTTGATGTTGGGAATCTTCAGGTCCTTCAGCCGGACCAGATTCCGGTCGATCCACTCGCCGTAGGGCTCACGGCTGGCGTAGTATTCCTTCAGCTTCTCGTCATCCACGACCTCGCCCTTGACGGTATCCACCAGCAGCATTTTGCCGGGGCGCAGGCGGTCTTTCATCAGGATGTTGTCCGGGGCGCAGGGCAGCACGCCCACCTCGGAGGACAGGATCATCCGGCCATCCTTGGTGATATAGTAGCGGCTGGGGCGCAGACCGTTGCGGTCCAGCACCGCGCCCACCACGTCGCCGTCGGAGAAGAGGATGGCGGCGGGGCCGTCCCAGGGCTCCAGCATGGTGGCGTAATACTGGTAGAAATCGCGCTTTTTCTGGCTGATGTTCTTGTTGTTTTCCCAGGGCTCGGGGATGGTGATCATCACAGCCAGAGGCAGATCCATGCCGTTCATCACCATGAACTCCAGCGCGTTGTCCAGCATGGCGGAGTCCGAGCCGGAGGTGTTGATGATGGGCAGGATCTTGTTCATGTCGTCCTGCAGGATGGGGCTCTCGATGCTCTCCTCACGGGCCAGCATGGCATCGGTGTTGCCCTTGATGGTGTTGATCTCGCCGTTGTGCAGGATGAACCGGTTGGGGTGGGCACGCATCCAGCTGGGGTTGGTGTTGGTAGAAAAGCGGCTGTGCACCATGCCAATGGCGGACTCATAATCCTCGTCCTGCAGGTCAAGGTAGAACAGGCGCAGATCGTGCACCAGGAACATGCCCTTGTAGACGATGGTGCGGCTGGACAGGCTGGGCACATAGGTGCCGTTGCTGGCCTGCTCGAACACCCGGCGGATGATGTAGAGCCTGCGGTCAAAATCAATGCCCTTGCTCACACGGGCAGGCTTTTTGATGAAGCACTGCCAGATGGAGGGCATACAGTCCCGGGCTTTCTGGCCCACGGCATCGGGGTCTACCGGCACCCTGCGCCATGCCAGAAACTCAAGCCCCTCCTTGCGGGTGACCAGCTCAAACAGCTTCATGGCCTGTGCCCGCAGGTGCTCGTTCTGGGGGAAGAAGAACATGCCGACACCGTATTCCCGCTCGTTGCCCAGGCTGATGTTCAGCTCATCGGCCACCTTGGAGAAGAACTTGTGGCTGATCTGCAGCATGATGCCCACGCCGTCGCCGGTCTTGCCCTCGGCATCCTTACCGGCGCGGTGCTCCAGACGCTCCACGATGCTCAGGGCATCGCTGACCGTCTGATGGCTCTTGCGGCCCTTGATGTCCACCACAGCGCCGATGCCGCAGGCATCGTGCTCGAACTGAGGGTCATACAGGCCAAGAGGCGTGGCGTTTTCCGTAAATTGATCCATTGCCTTTCCCATCCTTATCTCTCAAAATATCCTCTGGGCCGCGGCACGATCCGCAGCCTCTTGCACAGAAAACAAAAAAAGCGCCCCAGAAGGGTAGACTTCACCCTTCTGGAACGCCTTTGTTCCGGTACCTATAATTATACTGAACGCTGAAAATTTTTCAAGCGACAGTTGCACCAAACGTGAAAGCACAATCGCAGCGCATCTTGTGCGGTTTGATGATGAGATGAAACGGATTCATCCTTCGCCCAAAATCGCTTTCAGGTCCTGCTCCGGTGTCGTGACGGCCATCAGATTGTACTTTTCCTGCAAAACGCGCACCACGCCCGGCGAGAGGAAGGCGGGCAGGGTAGGGCCGAGCCGGATGTTCTGGATGCCCAGCGCCAGCAGAGCGATCAGGATGCAGACTGCCTTCTGCTCGAACCAGCAGAGCACCAGCGAGAGCGGCAGGTCGTTGACGCTGCACTGGAACGCATCGGCCAGCGCCAGCGCAATCTGAATGGCGCTGTATGCGTCATTGCACTGGCCCACATCGAGGATGCGGGGCAGGCCCGCCACGGTGCCGAGATCCAGGTCGTTCAGGCGGAATTTGCCGCAGGCCAGCGTCAGGATCACGGTGTCGGGCGGGGTGAGCTTGGCGAACTCGGTGTAGTAGCGGCGGGAAGGCCGGGTGCCGTCACAGCCGCCCACCAGGAAGAAATGGCGGATCTGCCCGCTTTTCACGGCCGCAACGATCTCATTGGCGTGGGAGAGCACAGCGCTCCGCGCAAAGCCGGTCACAACGCTGCGCCCGCCGTTGATGCCGGGTATGGCGGTGTCTTCCGGGTAGCCCCCTAGTTCCAGTGCTTTGGCAATGACGGGGGAGAAATCCCGCTCTGGCCCGATGTGCGGGACGCCGGGATAGGACACCACCGAGGTGGTGAACACCCGGTCGGCGTAGCTCTCCCGCAGGGGCATGATGCAGTTGGTGGTGAAGAGGATCGGGGCCGGGATGTCCTCAAACTCCCGCTGCTGGTTCTGCCAGGCTGTGCCGAAGTTGCCCTTCAGATGCGGGTACTTCTGCTTCAGCTCCGGGTAGCCGTGGGCGGGGAGCATTTCCGAGTGGGTGTAGACGTGGATGCCTTTGCCCGCCGTCTGCTCCAGCAGGCACTTCATGTCGTAGAGGTCGTGGCCGGAAATGACGATGAACGGCCCTTTCTCGATGACGAGCGGCACCTCCACCGGCTCCGGCTGGCCGAAGGCCCCGGTGTTAGCGGCATCCAGCAGCTCCATGCAGCGGTAGCTGGCCTTGCCGGTCTTCTGCACCAGTGCCCAGAGGGCATCGATGGAGCATTCGCTGCCAACGGCCTGCAATGCTTCGCAGAAGAAGCGGTCCAGCTCCGGGTCGATGCGGCCCAGCACCCGCGCATGGTAATTGTACGCTGCCATGCCGCGCAGGCTGAACAGGACGAACGATTTCAGACTGCGGATGTCCTCGTCCGGCTCGTGCCAGAGGTTTGCCATGTCGTAGTCGAACCCGATGCCGGGGCAGGCCGCATGGATGCTCTCGGTCAGCTGGTCCACGGTCTGCGGGTCGAAGTTCACGTTGGTGATGGTGGTGAACAGCCCTTCCATCAGCAGAAGTGCCTGTTCCGGGGCGGGGGCCCGCCCCTCGCCGATGAGCTGGCTGGCGTAGGAGATGAGTGCGCCGGTCAGGCGGTCCTGCGCCGCTGCCGTGTCCGCGCTTTTGCCGCAGACACCGGCCTTACCGGTACAGGCAGTGCAGTGCGCCGCCTGCTCGCATTGAAAACAAAACATCTGTTCGTCCATTTCAGAACCCTCTCTTCGCTTGATGTGGTCAGTATGGACGGGTTGGCGGGGCTTTATACAGGCCGCACGAGGGGCGTTTTCTCGGCGAGTATCCGAGGTGGGGCCCCGCTTGCGGGGCGGGCATGGAATGTCCGTTGACCCGCCGGGAAAAGCTCCCGGAGATGCGGCCAGCGAATAGATACAAAAAGAGCCGCGCTCTTGCGAACGCAGCTCTTGAAAATGCTTTGGAACAATTAGTAGGTGATGCCCTGTGCCATCATGGCGGTAGCGACCTTCAGGAAACCGGCGCAGTTTGCACCGACCATCAGGTTGCCCTCGGAACCAGCGGCAACGGAAGCGTCATAGGAAGCGTGGAAGATGCCCTCCATGATGCCCTTCAGCTTGGCATCCACTTCCTCAAAGCTCCAGCTCAGACGCTCGGAGTTCTGGCTCATCTCCAGGCCGGAGGTGGCCACGCCGCCGGCGTTGGCAGCCTTTGCGGGTCCGTACAGGACACCGTTGGACAGGTAGACCTCGATGGCCTCGGGCGTGCTGGGCATGTTTGCGCCCTCGCAGACAACGGTGCAGCCGTTCTTGACCAGAGCCTCAGCGGACTCCTTGTTGATCTCGTTCTGGGTTGCGCAGGGCAGGG
>ENA-ORSM01001695-ORSM01001695.1-human-gut-metagenome-genome-assembly--contig:-NODE-1695-length-16854-cov-3.944640_pt1 | contig 16854 bp, 16 predicted proteins | sample MGYA00241903_ERZ509170 | MGnify/ENA primary metagenome ERZ509170 (study PRJEB26280, sample SAMEA2338784) | human gut metagenome | biome: human gut; feature: human-associated habitat; material: faeces...
CGTCTCGGCTAACTCACGACTAAAGTCACGAGAATGCGCCGAGACAATTTTCAAATTAGTATAGGGCTGATTCCCTGCTCAGGCAGGGCTAAATCCTTCACATAAATGATAACGGGTTCGCTCCATGCGCTTGCATGGGAAATCATCAGCTGTGCAATGCTGAAGCATATTCATAAGGGCCATCCCCGCGTATGCGGGGTAAACATTTTTCACAACTCAGCGAAAAGAAACCGGTAGGGTCCATCCCCGCATATGCGGGGTAAACTCTTAATGAGGTTGTCGATTTGCATTGTATCGTCTATTGAGACAGTAATTGATACTCAAAAAGATGTAATCGTTTTCAGATGATGCGGCAGCGAGCCGATTACTATCAACTGTCGCCGTTTATCAAGAAAGAAGTAAATCCTCAAGAGTGAAGCAGAATCATTTCTTACTTTCAAGTGCAGCTTTAACGGATGCATCTTCTCTCTCGCATTAGGCTTATCTGCATATGGGATGTGATACTGAGTTGTTGTATGCGCGATTGTACGATCCTGTATCGGCGCTACAGAAAACGGACGTTGATACTTCAAAGAACAGTTATTGAGCATATTCTCCTGTGACAGCGAACCAAATACAGTTTCCCAATAATCTGTGCCAAGAAAGTCCAGTGCATCACATAGCAGTGAAATGTCAACATCACGGGACTCTCTTTGAGAAAGCATAGACAGTGCTCTGTCGTGAAGGAGAATCCTTCCGTCAAAATGGGCAGAAACCCATTTGCCGATATCTGAATGCTTTGAGGGTCTATCTATGCAGCGACGTAGATATGAAATCTCAATCCTGTCTGCTGCTTCTTTTGCAACAAGTTCTTGACGGCAGTCATCCAGCTGCTGCAACAGCGCCGTTTTCTCTTGCTTCAAAGTATTCTGATACTGCTTGCCACGGGACACCTGTTCAGACAAAGAAACCACTGTTTTTTCCAAAGCCAAGATTTTTTCTTCCTGTTTTGGATTTGCCGATTGGGTTTGAAGAATATCGGATCCGAAAGACTCCATATGGTTATCTATCTGGGTTTTCTTGTTCATCAATTCTTCAAGAGCGACCTGATCGGCCATATAAACTGGTTCAATACTCTGATGCTTAATGGCATAATCCATACTATGTTCGAAAATACCTGTATCCTCAAAGATCTTTATAACTTCTTCTACACTTGTCACATCGGTCAGATCGCAGAATTTGCACCGTCCATGAAAAATGAGAAGGGCCCTGTTTAATCCAGGACAGCCGAATACCTTTTGAATAATTTGATAATTTTCGCAACCAGAATAGTATACCTTTGCTTGAAACCGAAGTGCCTTTGCCAATTCTCCCATATCATACATGGGATCGTCGGCAACAACAATCGACTCTGGCAGAAGATCGTGAATATCTCGAGATACCATTTCCGGCGGTGTAGGTTTGACCTTATACGGAATGTTCATGGGGAGTGGAGGGATCATCGTCTGCGGGATTTCACGAGATTGAGGCGTCAGCAAAACGATCAGCATTCCATTCGCTTCATCAGCATCCAGCTTGGCTACTTTCATTACGGCGGAGCGCGTATCAAGAGTCTGATATGAACCATCCATCAAGACATTGCTGCGGAATGTGATATGTTCCTCGTCAGCCAATCTCTTAATGAGAGCAGGAACTCCATAGAAAATCGGCAAAGCCGAAGGCGGGTCTTCTTCATCCAACACATCAATCGTGAATGCGAAATAAACCTCTTTCTGAAACTCACGAATACCGACATTGAAGATTACCTGCCGAATACTTCCCTGTTTGAGATTTTTAAGACTGTCCAGAAGTGACCAATGTATACAATCGGTCAGCTTCATCGTCCACATGCCTTTTTCTTCGATAAGACTATGAATGTCTAGAGAGCAGCCCATCCCGTCTATCGAGGCAGAATGAAGCGGGTCTGTATTCTTTTGTCCATCAACCAGAGTAGGGGTTTCTTCTGTTGCCCAGCGGAAAGCAGCCTTCGCCACAGCCTTAATCAATTCGGTATTTGTAGCTGTATTAGGACGAGACATCCGAGCTGCCGAGAACTGATAAATCCGATGCCATGTGCCCTGCTGCGTTCTGTCATTTTTTAAATAAGTCGGAACAATTTGAAGTTCTGACTTATTCTTCTGCGATTTGCGTTTCTTTTTCTTCAAATTGTCCCTCCTCTCTTGTGGTACGCTTCCCCTGCAAATGCAGGGATATGTCAGAAAGGCCTATAACAAGCTTCTGTTCATCGGTTAAACCCCGCCAAATGCGGGGAGTTGTGCAATCGAAAAGCAGGGAGCTTCCGGTTGCCCCTACCCCCTACTTGCGCAGGGATTATGACACCTCTCGAACGGGCAGCTAAGTGGTGCCGGCGGCACCCCTGCGCAGGCGATATTTGAAACGCACTGTAATATGCAGGGATATTTTGCACGCTCATCCATTCACTGTATGTAGGTATTATATCACCAACAAAGATTTTGTGCAACCCATAAACAACGCTTGTCCGTGTTCACTCTATGCTCATAATCTGAAAATGAGAAAAGAGCCGAACCATGCTAATATCACAATTTGGCTCTCTACACACTATTGTTTTTGTCTTCACAGGACTCCATCTGGGTAAAAAAAGAAAGGCATCATCGAAGTATCGATAATGCCTCATCTTGGTGCGGGCAACAGGACTTGAACCTGCACGTCAGGGACACCAGAACCTAAATCTGGCGCGTCTGCCATTCCGCCATGCCCGCGAATCTGTCAATAGTATATCATGGACAGATATTTTTTTCAACCGCCGGTGTAATCACAGATGTTAACGAATTAGTGAATGTCCAAGTTGGTCACTCGTTCTACACATAAAACTCACGCATGTCCTCCAACCGCAGGCATGCGAGTCTACGAAGTGGAGTGCGATTTCCGCATCCGCAGTCGATATCTATCAAACCTGGCTTTTTCCATATACGAAACGGTGTATTATAGTCTGCTGTGAGCCGGCATGTAACGGTATGACCGACGATTACGGTTACGCCCGGTATGATATTCTCCATATTCGGTGTAATGCACTTCCAAAGACGTGTTTCCTCATCCTGTGCAGGATACCCATGTACGAGCAGAAACCTGTTCTCGGAAAATCCATCTGCGGATGGGACGGCAAGTGGTACCATCGTCGGCGCCCGCTCGATATAACGCAGGATATCATGCCTCTCCTGCCTTGTGCAGCGATACATAAGATCCCTTCTCGTGCGTGAACCACCGTTCATCAGCCAAATCTCTTTTGCTTGGTAGTTGTAAACCGGGCCGATGTCGTCATACAGAAGTTTCTCGTGGTTACCCTTAATGAGGAACATATTTGGCTCTGCCATGATGTGGCGCAGAACCCTCACTCCATCACGGAACCTATCTATTGTATCTCCTATCACAAACAGGTAGTCATCCTCTGTGAACTGGATGAGCTTAAGCATCTCTACGAAACGATCGTATTCTCCATGTATATCTGACATGCAGTAATGCATGGTGAATCACCTCCTTTTTTGTCTGTGAATATTGGTTTTGGCCTTAATAGAGCAGTGCATGAATGTGGGCAGCCGTAATTCCCGGAAGAGAAGCATGGGGGGCATGTGAGCTCCGTTTGAAATCGAGTCGCCGGATGAGCGTGAGTTTCAAGGATGGACCTCGTTACAAACTCACTACTGCAAACCCGAAAGCGTGAATATTCCCATCCGCTGATCTGCGGAAGATGAGTTACTGCTGTTATTTGGCCACGACTTAGGCGATTAAGCGATGCGAAATTGTTTAATCGGGGATGAGGATACATCATAACTGGTTACGGTTCCGGTATTGGGATCAATGTTCAATGAAAGAGTCCTCATAGAAGCGGCCTTGTAAGTAAGATATCCGCCTTTTATTGTTGCATAGGTTTTATCTACGCCGATCCCCCATGCAATGTCTCCTTTTAAACGATAACACCCTGCGAACATTCCCCCGCTATCAACTACATTGCTTATATCCCATTTATCAGATACGTAAATGGTTGACAAGCTGGCACGACCGTAGAACATATTCGACATATTGGTAACATTTGACGTGTCGAAACTCGTGAGGTCGAGGCCACAATAATATTGAGTATCCGAATTACCCAAGTCAGTAGGCGGCAGTTGCATAAGCGTTGCAAACATAGAACTCATGTTTACAACGCTAGATGTGTCAAAGTTTGAGAGATCTAGCGTTGTAATCTCGCAGAAATTGAACATGCCTTGCATATTCTCAACGTTAGATGTATTAAAAGCTGAGAGATCGAAATTCGACAGACTGCTGCACCATAAAAACATGTTGCTCATATTTGTAACGCTGGTCGTGTCCAATAAACTTAGATTGTCGATGGATTCAAGATTTCTAAAGCATTCAGAATCATTGGATGAGAACATCCACGACGAATCCGCGTTAGCTTGGATTTTTCCTGAACCATTACCTGCAATAATAAGCTCTTTACCATTACGATAGCAAGTAATAGAACCAGTATTATCGACATCGGCAAACCATGTTTCGTCGGCTTCGGTGGATGGCGTATAGCTATCCGTAAATGTGATTTTTGTTATCGTACGGCGGTCTTTACTCGATTTATACCACGAAGAACCTGCTGCCATAACCGGGACGGGCATCCGGATGAAGAATGTAACAGTGGCAGCCGTGGAAGCTGGCTCCGTTGAGAGAGATTCCGGTATTCTGGCCTCATAGGGAATAGGCAGAGAATGGCTGGCGGCTATGCTGCTAAAGCCGGATGTATTAACGACTCCCGAAACGTCCATCCAGGACCCGTTAATTCCCATAGAAATGACCTTATCTCCAACAACGGCTGCTGCGGCCTCATCCTTGGTTACCAATGACCATCCATTCTGCGCAGTAACATTGATCGACGATACGATGATGGGAGAACTACCGTAGTTTCGAATAGCTGCATTCGTGGCAGTAGTAACGGTACCGTCTGATGATACCGTAATAGGCAGCGATGCAGGTACGGTTACGTCAATGTTTACAGCATACGCGCTGCAACATAACACGATTACTGATAGTACAGATACAACAAAGGCTTGTACTGCCCCATGAATAATCTTGTTGTATCCTCGAGATGAGTGATAATTATTCTCCTCCGATTTGTGGAGCCTAAATACCGTGTTCATCGTTTTCCTTCTTTCCATTGTCCATTGCCTTCAAACTCACTTTCACAAGCCCAATGATACACGAGCTACTTCTTCGGCGTGGGTTTGAAACACAAGCCTGCTCCCGCTCGAAACTCATCCATATAACTGCTATCATCGTCATACCGGATGAGTTTCTATCACAGATGGGTCATACGAGTCCCAATGAGCAAATCCGCTTCATCTCCAGCAGCCACTGCTCATAGGTCCGTACGCTATCGAGCAATACCAACCGGTTGGACTCTTTCCTTTCCTCCTCTGGTCTGTAAATACCCAGTTCCAGTCTGAGGTCGTCCAACGAACAAGAATTGCTGATCCGTTCTTCTTCGGACAACTTCTCAATCTCATCCAGGGACACATGCAAATCTTCTCGGGCTTTCTTCTGGGCCTCAACAGACGTCCCGTTAAAAGACATATTGAAGAGCGCAGAGGCGACGAACGGGATCTTACCTAATTCCGATTGATCGAAGTTCTCGGGCAGCACTGTAGCGCCAAGAACCATCTCCCAAGGACTGAATTCGTATCCATACGAATCCGGAAGATAATTCGCAGTATCCTGTATTATTTTCGTAAAGACTCCCTTCGGGTCTGTCTCTTGGTATTGTGGCATATTTCTTTCTGAGATAATGCCGTGTTTTTCGAGGAGTGAATCCTTTAGAAACAATTCCGCGTGAGTTTCTGGAGATCCGCTTTCGAAAGTCGGTAATGCCAGGAGGATATACTCCGAAGGCGTCACGGGAAGGTTCGAGAGCATTTCTCCAAAGTCCTGCATTGTATGAGCGATACGCTTTGCGGATACATTGGGCTGAAGAAAAGAAAACCATTCTTTATGGATAGATCCTATCTGTAGATAATCGTCCTTGGTTAGTGTTTTCAGCAAATCGTGCAATATCACGCGCATTCATTCCTTTCTATGGCGTCTACTGTGATAACAGAGGCACAATCCTGTTTATTGGCGATCAGGATCTTGCCTCGAATCAACAAAAATATGTTCGGATATATCAAGCCAGACATCATCTACATAACCAATATTGTCAGATGATATATCGTTTTCACAGGGGTACCGCACATATAGAGAATGATAAGATACTCCAGAGCCTCGTGCACAGACCAAGATCTTGTCAAAGAGACCGGTGTCTGCAAGTTTGCACACTTCGGGATATCCGATGGGATCAGTTGTTGCATCAGTATAAACGATATGATCAAGTGCCAAACGCTCTGATATTAAACGAATATACGTTGGTGGTATCATGAAATCATAGTAAATCCTTGTCTTTGTATCCATGACAAATTCCTCCTTTGGATTATCTATAGGTGAAGCAGAAGATGCTAATTCTTCTTCACCTGCGAGTTGAGTATAAAACCACCTGCTACACCGCAGCTATAATGGAAGGTGAAGATCTGCTGCATGCGGTTATAGCGCACGGTTCCTTTTTGAACCAGGCCTCTTTCAACCATACGTTCGAGTAGTTTTTTGACTCTTCGCTGTCGTTCCTCGATAGGAGCAGACTGGAATGCATCATCCGATATAAGGGCATTGCCTGCATCATTGACCTCTTTCATACGGCCGAAGTCAGTCGATGTTAAAGGGCCTTTGGCAACTTGCCCCCTTCGGTATCTGGCTTGTTCCATGCCTACTTGAGATCGTCGAGCATGAGAGGCGAACGCCGTTGCAGCAGAGAATACGCTTTTCAAGGTTCTTCGGATTGGGCTTTTATGCATAGAAATGGGCAACGAGTCGCACTTTATTATTGGGGAACAGAGAATTGCGACTCAGGACCTCCTTTTATTCTTCTCTGTGTCCGGTACTGCAAAGTAATTGTATAGGCATTTAGATGGGAATCTCATTTAATCCATCCCATTGAGGCGAGATTATCAAAATATTGTTGACTCTCAAGGATGTCCTTTTTATCTTTATCCCCAGAACCAGTCCTAACGACACCATATCGCACATAACGCTGGAAGGCATCGGCAAAGAATTCAGCACCACTAGTCTGACGTCCTGTCGCATATAACGTGCCGCTCCATTTTTCAGAGTTGCGAATAATATCGAATGTCTTATATACATCGACATCCATGCCGGATGTCTCAATTCTTTTCTGATAGTAATGCCCCATCTCATGCAGGAGGGGGCACGCATCGGCCAGATAAATCACTTTCTCGGAATAGACTGTCATCCCGTTAATGCCATAAATATTCTTTCTTTTAGAATACTCGTTGATCCTGTCTACGTCAAAGCAAATTTTCCAGCCTTGGGAAATAAAATCTTTACGGATAGACTCTGGAATGAGTTTCATGCTCGCATAGAACTCATTAAATTGCTGTTGTGGCAAGTCCTCGACTACGCCTTTCATCTCTGTGACAATAGGCAACTCCGGCAATGATTTCGTGTTTTTCTGAGCCGCATGGATAATAGAAACCGCCTGCGCTCTGGTAATAAGTTCTAATCCATTTGCATTTGTAACTGTTAACCCCAATTTCTTTGCCGTGTTTATACCATCGTTCTTGGAATCACTACTTGTTCCAGACAAAAGCCCGGAATACACCTGTGTGCCGTTGGCCGTTAATGCGTAATTCCACGCGCTATCAGCCTGAATTGCATCATCTTTTTGCAACTCAAGTTCTGCACCGGAGTCGGTCCATCCACGATTCACAGCGCGGCGGAGATGATAAAGCATGGAACCTTTTTTGGCTCCGTTATCGTCCTCATCTTGGCCGCCTTCCGAAATACTTCTGGACAGCATCGTACAAAACTGCCCTATTGTTATTTTCTTGTTCGGGTTGAATTTACCATTATAACCTTGCGCAATTCCGTTTTTCGTAGCCCATTGGATGTCGCCATAGTATACATCAGACGAAGAAACATCCGAATATATTTTTATATCAGCTGCCTGTGCATTCGGAATTGATCCAGCTAACAACAATCCGACGAGTATAGCAGCTGATATCGCAGCAATATGATTGTTCTTTTTACGACAATTCTGCATAATAGCATTGACCTTTCACCTAATGATTTTTCAAATAGAGCAGCATCTCCAAAGAAATACGCCAATACCATCTACTGAAGAATAAAACAGATGGTATTGGCGTATGAGTTTCACACAAGAACTATTGTGTCATATCTATATAGGCATAGGGACCTTAGCATACTGATTAAAAACAATAATGCAAATAAGTGCAGTTACTATAAAAATAATACAGGCGATTTCGACCTTGAACTCTTTCTTGTGAAGTTTCCATGCTACAAAAATGGTAATGGCACTAACAATCGCAGTGATGCCTATCATTTCCCACAATCCTGTAAGTTCATATATCAGATTCATCTTATATTACCTTTCTGAGAAACTGAACTTTTCTTGCTTGCGTTCAGAGGGTTTTTCAGTTATACGCTCCGCGCAGCGCTTATTTATCCCATGCAACTGTGAACACAACATTTGCAGCAGTCACAGCGTTTTCAATTTTGGTAGATACCGCACTGGCGATTGCGCCTACGGTGATGGGCAATTCGTTGTTTCCGGTGTTTTTACCGGTAATCCGCCACTTGGTAGAATCAATGGCAGGAGACTGACTGCCGCTCTTGCTGCTGGCTACGGTATTTCCGCCTGCTGTAAGCGATAGGCCCAGTTTATTGCTGCCGACCTTTTCGGCTGCGAGCTTGGAGCGATCGCCTCCATTATAGTCGGTCATAGTCCACACACCATCATTCATTGCAATGGCAGTAACCTTGACTGGACCAGCGGAATTGTTGATGATCTTTACATCGGACGGAGAAGTAACCTTGCTGTCAGCACCGACGACAAGCGGAATGCTGGTCGGAACGGTAACGTTAAAGGTGGAAGCGGCTGCAGTGAGGGTTACGGGCGTGCTGCCGGTGCCGGGGGTTGAGATTGTGCCACTATTTGCTGCTTTGTATTCGGCAATCTTTTCTTCGAGGCAAGATTTGCAGATTGGATTGCTGTTATAAAATGCTACTTTTAAATCTTGATTATCCTTATTCTTATAAGTTCGGCTAGAGTTTGTTAGATTTAAAATATCACCAACAGCGTAATACTCTTGATATGTTTTGCCCGAATCATCATAATCTGAGTCTGCCAGAAAGAGGGACCCACAAATGCTGCAATCAAAACGATCTGGGCCTATCGGAAGGTTGCGATCCGAGCCTAAATCTGGAGCCGCCCCCGCCACCACCATCATCGACCCAAGCAGAGCAATGGCAGTAATCACGCCACCAGAACGGGTGATAAGCTCTTTTAATCTCATTTTAGACTTCCTTTCAAAATTGATTTTAGATTATTTTAAACAGCATAATGCTGATAAAAACAGTGATTTACGCCCAACCCACAGTGAATACCACATTAGCGATTTGAGTGTCCGAAACGGCTGTCGTCTGGGCAGGGAAAAGGGCATTATAGTTTACAGCACAATTCTGACCTTTAGTGATTTGGGCATTAAGAGAATCTGACAGAATATCGGATGTTCCGCTGTTTGAAGTAGTAACGGTCTTGTCACCGATATTCATCTGCAAGCCAAACTGCTTAGCGTCTACTGGCAGATTAAGAATATCTCTGCTGTAAGCCGCAAGAGTCCAATCGCTTAGACTTGCCAGTTCAACTTTGGTGACAGCTACCGGAGCACTGCTGTTATTGATGATAGTGGCATCAGTTGCGGTAGTAACGTTTCCATCGGCGTCAACCGAAATCGGCAGGGTGGTGGGAACAACGACACTGAAGGTTGCGGCTTCACGGGTGACGTTGACGGGGACGGAAGCGGAGCCGGTGGTAGGATCAACACTTTTCGTTGAATCGATCAAGCCTTCCGCAGTCAAAACGTCTTTGATTTTATAGGGACAATAACCAACGCATGAAACAGATGGATCAGACGACGAAGATGGCATATCAAAAAGCCAATATTCATTACCTACTTGATAAAGCGTTGTCATGCCATCAATATCATGTACACCATAGACGGACTCAACGGATACGGGAGTTAGCTCTCGTCTTTTAAGAGTGGACACATGGCAATGTCCCTCGGAACAAGATGCAGTACCTGGCGCTGAACAATTATAACAGGTAACCTTTATTGTTGGTATTACATAAAACGCCCCCGCCACTGACACTGGCACCACCATCGATGCCAGTAGAGCAAAAGCTGTGATAAGTCCGCCAGTCCTGCCAAGTAAATGTTTTAAATTCATGGGTTATGACTCCTCCTAACGACAAAGCATATGTATTGCTGCTGGCAACTTTGAGCGGGGCCCCTGTGGCGCCTCGCATCTCTGCACCAACGAATTAGTGAATGTTCAAGTTGGTTATCATGATTAAAAAAATAGCTGGATGAAGGGTTGCCCAGAGAAAATCGGAGCATGCTTATCGGGGATGAAGCCTTATGCTCAATATAGGTCAGAAATCACCCTTCTATATTAGTATAGTCTACCACATCTGTGTCCCGATAGCCAGTGCAGATGTATTCTTTCTCAATGTATTTTCTTGAGGATGGCATTCCTTGTAGGAAGTCTTACTGCAAATCGTCAATCTCAACGATTACATGGTATGTGTCTTTTGAAACACCATAGAAAGCCTCCACCCTGGCATTTACGAATTTGCTTGTCAGGACCACAGCCGGCTCGTATATAGATTGGAATTTCAATAAAACCAATCCGGCGTTCTTGGTTAGACGGAACTCCTCCTCGGACTCTATATCACTGAACAGTGTTACGGGTATAGGGGAATTACAGCTATGTGCCATGTCCGTAAACTCTTTCAGGGTCATAGTATCATCTCCTTGTACGAAAATCATTTGTTGTTTGTGCGGGGCTATTCGGCACCGTATATAAGGATGAGCTTGTACTCGTGCCTCCGGGTTACATGCTCTTCTTCATCTGCGATTTAAGTACAAAGCCTCTTACGGTATCTGGATTGCTCAATACCCACTTGGGATTTGCGAGTATGGGATATGAGCGCCGTTGCAACAGAAACTACATTTTTCCAGAGTTTTTCGGATCGGGCTCCTGCACATAAGAATAAGCGACGAGTCACGCTTTATTATTCTCTGTGCCTGTATTACAAAATGGTCATGCCTCTATAGACGGTTTCATGTTTTGTGGATGAGTTTCTGTAACGATGTGTATCAAATCCACCCGCTCGCATGTGCGAGTAAGTTTGAAATCGAAACCTAATCCATATTCATTTCTTTAAGCAACTGGGCTTCCTCTTCTGCGTTGATTATCACGCGGCGAGGAAAACTTTTTTCTATATGAGCAAGCGCTCTTTCTGGCTTTGTTTTTAAATAAACCATGTAGTTAAACGCCCCGAGTAACGACAAGAACGGCTTATTATTCAGTTGCTTCGCCGTATACCCGTGGAAATTGCTTGCATATCTTTCTGGAATGAACTCTCCATGCTCGATATAATACACAAACTCAACAGCGATTTCTCGCACCTGCATCAAATAATCCACGGCCTTTGCTGCGTCTTGTTCTGTGTAATTGTACACATGCTTGAGATACTCCACGATAGTAGCCGCCATCTTTGGAAGCTGGTCCATTTGTTCTTTCAGAAATTCGACATCAGAAATCCATTGCTCCATCAACGGGAGCAGATCATGTATATTTACATGTACCAATGGACGATGGTCTTCTTTATCGATGTCATTGCCGAAGGTCGCTACACCATGGATAATTTTCATGTAATATATATAACCAGCAAATGTATGCTTTTTATTCGGATTATCAATGGATTGGCGTATAGTCTGCATAATCACATCTGGATAAGCCGTCCCCTCTTCTGATAAGAATGATGACAGAAGGCTTAGTGCATCATCTCTGAATACGGGGAGATATTCTGTATATTCGTATAAGGTATTTTTATTTGCGCATGACGGGAGGGGCGGTGTGTTTCTGGAACTCGGTAATCATAACAGTTTGCACTCATCTTACTCACCTCGTGTTTCATGCAACATCCACCAACGAATTAGTGAATGTCCAAGTTAGTCATTGTGAATCAGGCAGCTTGCTGAATGTAAGGTTGTCCAGCTTGGCAAGTGTCTCATCCGGCTTTAACTTCAGACGAACCATGTAAGTGAAAGCCTCGAGAACTGTACAATCGCGTTCCTGCATCAGACTCTTGGCAGTATAGCCAGAGAAGACAGAAGCATACTTGTCGGGGATGAAGCCCTCGTGCTCGATATAGTACACAAACTCAACAGCGACTTCCCTTGCCTGCATCAGATATTCTACCACATCTGCGGCTCGCTGTTCTGTGTAGTTATATTTCTTCTCGAGATATTCTTTGATGAAGGCCGTCTTTGCCGGGAGCTGCTTCATGCAAGAACTCAAAAAGCGAACATCCGGGATCCAGTGTTCTACCAGGTCTTTCAAGTCGGACACGCTGATCTGTGCTCTTGGCATAGGGTCTGTATCATCTATCGCATTGGTAAAAGTAGCTACACCCTTGCGGATACTCATGTGATAGATATTGCCGGCAAACTCAAAAGAGCCACCGGTGCCCAATGCGAAGTTAATCGCTTCTTGAATGTTAGGCATGAAGTTGTTGCCTTCAATGGCTAAAAATTGCCCCACCATCTTGAGAGATTTATCTTGGAATACAGGAACATATCCAGCATGATGTTTCCCGTATGTGTTTGTTCTTACTGTGTATGGCATTATTTGTTCTCCTTACGAGCGGGATGCATATGATGTCAAAACGTCGTAGCAGCCGTACAACGGACTGGCTGCTCTTACTGCAAGCCCTTAATCTCAACGATTACATGGTATGTGTCCTTCGATACACCATAAAAGGCTTCTACCTTGGCATTTGCAAATTCGCTCCGCAGGAACACCGAGGACTGGTATGTAGATTGGAATTTCAGCAGAGCCAATTCAGCATCTTTGGTTTGACGGAAATCCTCCGCTGACTCCACATCACTGAACAGGATCACTGTTATCGGAGAATTGCAGCTGCGAGCCATGCTTGTGAACTCTTTTAGGGTCATAGTATCGTCTCCTTTTACGAAAATCATTTGTTGTTTTGCAATGGCGCTATTCGGATGATATTTGAGATGTGCCATATAGTTAAAAGCCCCTATTGCCGATAAGCCAAATTCTTTCTTCAGTTTTTCAGCAGTAAATCCGGAGAAAACGCTGGCATATCTCTCTGGAATGAACCTGTTGTATCTTATGTAATACAAAAATTCAATGGCAATTTCGCGTGTATGCATCAAATAAGCAATTTCATTGGCAAGCTGCGAATGGGTATAGCCATATTTCGTTTGAAGATATGCAGCGATAATTATCTGTCTTTCGGGGAGCATATCCATCTGTTTCTTTAAGAACTTGATATCAGCGTTCCATTGTTGAACCAACTCAAGTAGATCCTGCGTATCCACCGTTACCAATGGCCGCTTATCTTCTTTGTCAAAAAATTCGTATCAATGGTAGCAGTCCTATAGACAATCCTCATGTAGTATACGTTTCCGGTAAAAGTATATATTTCATTGTATGGATCTTTAACGGCTTGGCGAACAACCCGCAGCACCTCATCCGGAAAAGCAGAGACTTCCTCTGTCAAAAATGAAGCCAAAAGGTCCAGCGCACCATCGTCACCAAATATGGGACGGTATTCTGTATATTTGTCTAAGGAACTCTCGCTTTCACAAGTCACCGTTTGAATTCGATAATCGCAATAACGATTATAACTCATCTATCGTATTCACCTCTTACCATAATCATTGGAATAAGAAAGCCCTATTTCAAATCTTTCTCGGTCTCCGCTTATGGTAATTTCGGTGCACTGATATACTGCACATAGAGTCCATTTGTTATCCATGTCTTGAAAGAATTCTTGCTGTGTTATAAACACCCCTACTGCAATTCAGGTATTCTCTTATTGTGGTATATACAATACACCCATATCACCTATATAGGCAGAGCAGATAGCGTTGGCTGCGTACTGCCTCACACCATTCGATTATGCTCCCTTGAGTATTAGCGTAGATAGACAATAACCCCTATGTAGGGCACATCCCTATAAATCACAATATTCCACCATCTGTGTTAGACAGAAGATATGTGGAAGAATGAGTCCGTGCCCGTGTCCCTGGGTTTTATGTCATAATGACCGATTGGGTTATCAGGTCAATCCGGGCTGCTGTTAATCAGGTTTGCATTTAGTTTCAGTTTCTGGCTTGCGGATGAGTGAGTTTGTAGTGAGCTTCTATTGAGTTTGAAAGAGAGATCCACTCTATTGGCAATACCATGCGAGTGAGTTTGAAAATAAGAACTTCAATGCCACCAAGTTAACCTTCCCCTGGTATACAAAGATCCCCTTCGGTTTGAGGGAGGATACCTGCTGCCTCAGAAAGTAAAGAATACGCGAGCGGGCGATACATTTGGTACACCTTGTGCAAAGGGTTTTCTGCTGGGTTGTTGGAATACTTCTTCTGTCTACGATAGACTAACAGATTGGGCAGCTTGTCCGGCTCTCCCTGCCCCATTGCTGTTCTGTTATTCATGCTGTTTACAACAGTGATATACTTTTCAGAATGAGTGGAAACAAATATATCAGATAAGCAGACAGCCATTACTGCGAGGATTGCTCTTTCCTGAGCCTCATCGTTATTAACCGGGATTATAGCCTGGTATGATGAACGATATTTTTTTGTTTCGGGTTGTATATATACAAGGGCATCTGTGTTATTACCTTTGTTAGGTTTCGCGTCAATGAATGCAAAGGAAATAGAAACATCGTTGGGTTCGTGCTGGAACTCAAATTGGCTCCGTATCTTTGCGAGTGCTTTTTCAAGTAGCTTATGCCGGCCAGCTTGCTGTACAACCGAGTCAAAGCCAAATGCCATATACTCTCCCACTTGCGTCATTTGAGAGAACATCATAGAGGGTTTCTGTCTCTTACCTATTTGTAGACGGATAAATGTGTTTAGGGCACCTTCCCTTTCAACACACGTTATCGAGGGGAAAGTAGAGACAATAGACGTATGGGATGGAATACTTGTTAGTCCAGCAATAGACATGATCTCGTAGAATGAGTCCGTGTACCATGCAGATGGTTCTTCTGAAGACAGGGATATGAGTTTCCGTCCCGCCTCCGTGAAATCACTTTGGAAAATAGCCAATGTGGATTGTAATATATTTTTCTTGATATCCATAGACTTCACCTTCTTCTATGGGATTTTTAACAAAACAAAGGCCAGAGATGCTAAAACATCTTCTGGCCTTATGCTTTGTGAGTTTGTAGGAATTACAGTAATGGGAGAACACCTTGGACGGAAAACATTACTGTCTTTATGATAACTGCGGAGAAGAATGCCGTAACCGCAAACAACGTGAGACCGATCCGGCATTCTTTCTTCTGCTCAACGTTTGTGGTTGTTGCGTACTGATGCACGAAATGAAATACCGAAACGGCATAGGTCATAACTGCAATAACAATGAACGCCATGAGTTTCATGCGGGTTGCCTCCTTTTAGAACTGTGTTTCTTTTGTTGGTTAGATTATATCACTAACCAATTTATTTTGCAACCCTTATATTATGAGTTTGAAACCAAAGCCGCTCTCTATTGGGTGAGAGCGGCTTGACTTTCGAAATGGTTAGAGCTGTACATCTGCCGGCAGGCGAAGTACGCGCTCAATCTTTGCATAGAGGAAATGACGCTCATCGTTGTGATTGGTAATACGAACGCGAACCAGAGTTCCGCGAATCGGAGGAATCGGGCCATTGAGCATCGGGCACATGCACTGAACACCCTTCTCCAGTTCTACGAAAATACGACCGTTCGGGCGATCTGCACGCGGGGGGTCAACATAGGTGATAACACCCTCGCAGAAGCTGCCGTCGGTGTAAATGTTCATCGCTGCAATGCGCGGGTCGTTTTCTGCCTGCTTCACAGAGGCCTGGTAAGAAACAGCGTAATTCTGTTCCTCGTTACGCTTGATCTCAGTGATGAGAACCTTAACCTGCTTACCTACCTCAAAGCGATCATCAGAACGAGCGTCCTGAAGCATGCTCCAGGAGAGCTCACGGGCGGGAATTGCGGTCTCGACGCCATACAGCTCTACACGTACTGCGCCACGAGAAACAGCAACGATGCGGGCCAGGGCCTTATCGCCTTCGTTCACATACGGAGCGCCAGTATTGGTAGTGCCAAACCAGTATTGAATGCGCTTACGGCGCATAGCTTCCTTACGGTCGCCGCCAACAACAGAATGGTTTTCCAGATCGCCCTCCTCCGGGAGCTGGTCAACGACAAAATCAATCTTTGCGCCAATGCGGGACTGCAGGTAGATACGCATTGCATCAGCCATAGTGCGTTCCGGGTTGTTGTTCTGATAAGTGCGAAGCAGTGCTTCCTGATCAATGTCCGAGAACTTGAAGTCCGGGATGTAAACCTGGTACGGGCCATAAGAAACGATTGCGTAGTAAAGCATCTGGTTATTTGCTACGCCGCTGCCACGCTCAAACACCGGGCGGACACCCTTGACGGAACCCTGCAGATAACGCTTGCTATTAAAAGACTGATACAGATCCAGTGCGCGACGGCGCTTTTCCTGTTCTGCTTCGTCAATAATCTTCTGGAAATCAGCACTTCTGTGGCTCATTTCCATTACAGACATACCAGTTCCCTGATAGTCCATCATCT
>ENA-ORSM01001705-ORSM01001705.1-human-gut-metagenome-genome-assembly--contig:-NODE-1705-length-16788-cov-13.609335_pt1 | contig 16788 bp, 12 predicted proteins | sample MGYA00241903_ERZ509170 | MGnify/ENA primary metagenome ERZ509170 (study PRJEB26280, sample SAMEA2338784) | human gut metagenome | biome: human gut; feature: human-associated habitat; material: faeces...
AGAGCTTCTGGACCGACAGCCAGCTGGTGGACGGCAAGTGCCCCGACTGCGGCCGCGAGGTCTATGATGCCCACGAGGAGGCTTACTTCTTCAAGACCGGCAAGTATGCCGACCGCCTGCTGAAGTACTACGAGGAGAATCCCCAGTTCATCCAGCCCGAGAGCCGGAAGAACGAGATGATCGCCTTTATCAAGCAGGGCCTGCAGGACACCTGTGTTTCCCGCACCTCTGTCAAGTGGGGCATCCCCGTTCCCTTTGACCCCAAGCACACCATGTATGTCTGGGTCGATGCGCTGAGCAACTATATCTCCGCGCTGGGCTACGGCAACGAGACCTACCACGATTACAACAAGTTCTGGCCTGCTGACCTGCACATGGTGGGCAAGGAGATCCTGCGCTTCCACACCATCCTGTGGCCCGCCATGCTGATGGCTCTGGATCTGCCGCTGCCCAAGCGCGTGTTTGGCCACGGCTGGCTGCTGATGAACGGCGGCAAGATGTCCAAGTCCGTGGGCAACGTTGTGGACCCCGTGGTCCTGTGTGACCGCTACGGCGTGGACTCCATCCGCTACTTCCTGCTGCGTGAGATCCCCTTTGGCAACGACGGCATGTTCACCAACGAGGCCCTGATCAACCGCATCAACAGCGACCTGGCCAACGACCTAGGCAACCTGCTCAGCCGCACCGTTGCCATGTGCGAGAAGTACTTCGGCGGCACGGTCCACAAGGCCGCTGGCACCGAGGCCATCGACACGGAGCTGGAGACCATGGTCAATGAGCTGCTGGGCAAGGTCACCGCCGACATGGACAACCTGACCATCCCCCAGGCCCTGATGGAGATCTTTGCCGTCATCCAGCGTGCCAACAAGTATATCGACGAGACCGCTCCCTGGGCTCTGGCCAAGGACGAGGCCAACAAGGCCCGTCTGGAGAGCGTGCTCTACCACCTGTGCGAGGCCCTGCGCGTGGCTGCCGTCCTGCTGAACGCTTACCTGCCCTCCACCGCTCCCAAGATGATGGAGCAGCTGGGCCTGGATGCTTCCGCCCTCGACCTGAGCAAGACCGTTTACGGCGTGCAGGAGACCTACACCGTCCACAAGGGCGACGCTCTGTTCCCCCGCATCGACGTGGCCAAGGAGATCGCTTATCTGAAAGAGCAGGACGAGAAGCGCAAGGCCGCTGCCGCTGCTGCCAACAAAGCCAAGGAAGAGGCCGCAAAGCCCGCCGCCCCCAAGGAGGACGCTGCTGAGAGCAATGTGGACTTCACCCATGAGGAAGAGATCGACTTTGACACCTTCTGCAAGGTGGAGCTGCGCGTGGCTGAGGTGCGCGCCTGCGAGAACCTGAAAGAGAGCAAGAAGCTGCTCCACCTGACCGTCTTCGACGGTGAGCGCGAGCGCTGCATCCTCTCCGGCATTGCCAAGTGGTTCAAGCCGGAAGACCTCATCGGCAAAAAGATCGGTATCGTGTGCAACCTGGCACCCCGCCCCATGATGAAGGGCAAGTATGTCAGCGAGGGCATGATCTTCGCCGCGGACATCGCCGACGGCGGCTGCTCCATCGCTTTCTACGGCGACGACACCCCGGTCGGCAGCCGCATCCACTGAGCCGATGCCGAACATGGAAAATTCCCGCTCGGCCAAACTGGACGTCATCTTCGGGACGCCCCTCTTCGCGGTGCTGCTGGCCATCGGCTGCAATGTGCTGTGGGGTTCGGCGTTCCCGTTCATCAAGATGGGCTACCGCCTGTTTGCGATTGAGACCAGTGATACGGCCTCCATCCTCTGCTTTGCCGGAGTCCGGTTCATGCTGGGCAGCCTGCTGGTGCTGGCGGGAAGCCTGATCCTGGAGGGCAAACTCCCGCAGCCGCCCTGCGGCAAAGTCTTGGGCGAGTGCTGCGCCCTGGGCCTGTGGCAGACCACAGCCCAGTATGCGTTCTACTATATGGCCGTTGCCCTGCTGACGGGTGCCTTTGGCGGCATCCTCAACAGCACCCAGAGCTTTCTGGGCGTCATCTTCGCCCATTTCCTCTATGGCGATGCCGACCGGATGACACCGGCCAAAACGCTGGGCTGCGTGCTGGGCTTCGCCGGGGTGCTCATCGGCACCATCGGCAACCACGGCGGCGGAAGCGCCTGGGGCGTGTTCTGTATGCTGCTGGCCACGGTCATTTTTACCCTGTCCGGCCCGTGGAACAAGTCCGTGACGAAAAAGGCGGACAGCTTTGCGGTCTGCTTCCTCAACCTGTTCGTGGGCGGGCTGGCTCTGCTGCTGATCGGTCTGGCACTGGGCGGCAGCCTCCACCCGCAGAGCGCTCTGGGCCTGCCGGTGCTGCTTTATCTGGCGTTCATCTGCGGCGCGGGCTATGTCATCTGGGCCCTGCTGATGAAGAACAACCCCGTCAGCCGCATTGCCATCTTCGGGTTCGTGAACCCGGTGGTCAATGTGCTGCTGAGTGCCCTGCTCAACGGCGAACCGCTGTTCCGCTGGCAGTACCTCGGGGCGCTGGTCTTCGTCTGCGTGGGCATCTGGCTGGTGAACAAAGCCCCTGCCCAAAAGGGGGTGCGCTGATGGGCCCTATTTTTGATACCCATGCGCATTACAGCGCCCATGCCTTTGACACCGACCGTTACGCCCTGCTGGACAGCCTGCCCGATCAGGGCGTGGTGGGCGTCTGTGAGCAGGCCACCCACTCGGGCGATGCCCCCAAAGTGCTGGAGCTGGCCCACCGCTACCCGTGGGTGTATGCGGCCATCGGCATCCACCCGGAAAGCCTGCTGGCTGCGGAGGACTGCGGCGAGGAGGGCCCGGCCCCGACCATCTCCGTCTACGGCGGGGACTGGGCGGCGGAGATGAAAGCCCTTGCGCCCTACTACGACGACCCCAAGGTGGTGGCCGTGGGCGAGTGCGGGCTGGACTACCACTGGCCCGTGCCCAAGGACGCCCAGCTGGCCCTGTTTGAGGCAGAGCTCCGGCTCAGCCTGGAGCTGGGCAAGCCCATCATCGTGCACGACCGCAGCGCCCACGCCGATGTCTACGCCCTGTTGAAAAAATACCAGCCCAGAGGCATCGTCCACTGTTATTCCGGCAGTGCGGACGACGCGGAATGGCTGGCAGAGCAGGGGCTGTACTTCGGCTTTGGCGGGGCCTGCACGTTCAAGGGTGCCAAGCGGGCGGCCAAGGCCATTGCGGCCCTGCCGCTGGAGCGGATCGTTCTGGAAACGGACTGCCCCTACATGGCCCCGGAGCCCGTGCGCGGCACCCGCTGCGACAGCTCCCTCATCCGCTACGTGGGCGAGTACATTGCGGCTGTGAAAGGCGTGGAACCGGAAACCGTCTTCCGCGTGACGGCCGAAAACGCCAAGCGGGTCTATCAGCTGTAACGGCTTTGCCCTCTCAGGCGCTTACGCGCCAGCTCTCCCAATGGGAGAGCCAAGAGCGTCTTTATGAAACGCAAAAGCTAATCTTTAGCTTCTGTATAAAGCAAGAAAATTGATCCTAATTGTTTATAAGGAGACATCTATTATGAAAGCTCGTATCCCCAAACATCGTGAGTTCATCATCAACTTCCCCGACAGCATCCCCGAGGCAAAGGCCAACGAGGGCTGGGCAAAGCTGCAGCAGATCGTGGAGGACTACAAGAAAGCCCACAACGGCGCTTCTGTCTACGCTCCTACCTTTATTGAGGACTGCGAGGCTGACGTCAAGAAGCTGCAGGAAGAGTATGGCTTCGAGTACACCGTTGAGTACGTTCAGTAATTTTTAAAAGCGTTTCTACAAAAAGGGGGCTGTTCCCGGATGGGAACAGCCCCCTTTTTCATGGTCTGATTTACTGATTCGCTTCCACCTTGCTCAGCAGAATGCGGTCATTGTCCAGCGCCTTACCGGCGTTCTCGCGGAACTTCTCCAGCAGATCGTCCACGGTCATCTTGCCGCGGGCCTCGCCCTTGACGTCAAAGACGATCCGGCCTGCATCCATCATGAGGGTGCGGTTGCCCAACTCCAGCGCCTGATGCATGTTGTGGGTGACCATGAGGCAGGTGATCTTTTTCTCCGCCACGATGCTCTTGGTCAGCTCCAGCACTTTCTCGGCGGTGGCCGGGTCCAAGGCGGCGGTGTGCTCGTCCAGCAGGAGGAGCTTGGGGGTGACGAGCGTTGCCATCAGCAGGGTCAGCGCCTGCCGCTGGCCGCCGGAAAGCAGGCCCACAGGCTGCTTCATCCGGTCTTCCAGCCCCATGTTGAGCAGGGCCAGCTTCTCACGGAAGATCTCTTTGTCCTTGCGGGAGATGCGGGAGAAGATGGCGTGGGGCGCGGTGCCTGCCCGCAGGTAAGCCAGCGCCAGATTTTCTTCAATGGTCATATTGGGGGCCGTGCCCTTGAGCGGGTCCTGGAACAGGTGGCCGATGACCTTGCTGCGCTGGTACTCCGGCGCAAACGTGATGTTCTCCCCGCCCAGAGAAATGCTGCCCTCATCCGCAATGAAGCCGCCGGTGATGGCGTTGAAGAGGGTGGATTTACCGGCGCCGTTGGAGCCCACGATGGTGGCGAAATCACCCGCTTCCATCGTAAGACTGACGCCGTTCAGCGCCACTTTTTCATTGACGGTGCCGGGGTTGAACGTCTTGTGGAGGTTTTGCAGTTCCAGCATTTCCATCTCAGACCGCCTCCTTTTTCTGTGCCGCATGTTTCCGCTTTTCAAAGGCGAAGTGTGCCTGGATGGCGGGCATCGAGATGGCCACGGCCACGATGATGGCGGAGACCAGCTTCATGGCTGCTGCCGGGACATTGAACCGCAGCGCCACCGCCACGGTACAGGCAGCTGCCGAAGACGACGCCCAGCACCCGGCGCAGCATGGTGCGCTTGCCCACCAGCGTTTCGCCGATGATGAGGGAGGCCAGCGCAATGGTGACCATGCCGGTGCCCACGTTGATGTCGCAGCTCTTCTGGTACTGGGCCAGCAGGCCGCCGGAGAGGGCGGTCAGGGCGCCGGAGATGCACAGGCCCACCGTGATGGTGAATGCAGGGTTGATGCTGGACGCCCGCACCATGGCGGCGTTGTCACCGGTGGCCCGGATGGAAAGGCCAAGCCGGGTACCCAGGAAGCCGATCATTGCCGCGCCAGCCAGCGCGATGACCGCTGCAGCCAGCACCAGCTTATACCAGCCGCCGGTAAAGGCCAGTGCGCTCTTGGCGATGGAGAAGACCGTGTCCGTCTTGACCAGCGACAGGGTGGAGGAGAACCCCATGACCGCCAGGTTGATGGTGTACAGGCCGGTGTTGACGATGATGCCCGCCATGATGCTCTCCACACCGAGGCGGGTCTGCAAAAAGGCTGTCACGAAACCGGAGCACACGCCCGCCGCCATGGCCGCCAGCAGCGCCAGGAACGGGTGCCCTGTCAGCGCCACCTGACACGCCACGGCGCAGCCCAAGGTAAAGCAGCCGTCGGTGGACAGGTCCGCAATGTTCAGGATGGAATAGCTCAGAAACAGCGCCAGCGCCACCAGGGCGTAAATGCAGCCCAGCTCCAGCGCGGTCTGAATGACATTGAGCGAAAAGATACTCGCCAGCATGTGTGTGCTCCTTTAAAAGATGTTTTTAGAAATTTTCTGCCGTCTCCACTTCCACGACCTCGGTGCAGTAGGGCTTGAACGCCTCTTTCACGGTGTCGAGGGAGAGGCCGAGGGCGGCGCAGGTCTCGGTGTTGATGGTGGCAATGCCGTTGTCAAAGGTCTGGAACGGCAGGTCAGCGGGGGTCTTGCCATCGCAGAGCAGCTCCACCACCATATCGGCGGTGGCCTCGCCCAGCTGGACGTAATCCACGCCGTAGCCCACAAAGGCACCGTTCAAAGCAAAGCTGTCGGCACCGGTGAAGTGCTGGATCCCTGCCTCCAGGAAGGTCTCATAGATGGACAGCTCGGCAGTCATCACGGTGTTGTCGGTGGGGGTGAACACTGCCTTGACACCGGCGGCCACAAGGGCCTCGGCAGCCATCTGCACCTCAGCGGTGGTGGTACCGTTCTTTTCAATGTACTTGATGCCCTTGCTGTCGCAGAACGCCTTGGCATCGGCGATGGCCTGGGTGGAGGCATCCTGGCTCAGGTCGTACAGCAGGCCGATGGTGTCGATGTCGGGGTTGATGGCAGTGATGAGGTTCATAATGGCCTCGGTGTTCAGGGCATCGGAGGTGCCGGTGATGCCCTCCTCCCCATCAAACCCGGCAGAAACAGGGTCGGTGACGGCAGAGTAGACCACAGGGATGTCGGTATCTTCCACAGCGGCCAGCATGGTGGCGGCGGTGGGGGTGGCCACGGCCACGATGACATCTACCTGGTCGGCCACCAGGTCTGCACCGATCTGGTTCAGGTTGGACTGGTCAGCCTGGGCGTTGGCGTAGTAATCGGCATAGTCGAAGGTCACGCCCTTCTCCGCGCCCACCTTATCCAAACGGCTCTCAACAGAGGCCACGATCTGGTTCAGGGAAGCATGATCCACATAGTTGACGATGCCCACCTTAAAGGTCTGGCCTGCTTCAGAAGCGGCGGCAGCGGAACCGGCAGCGCTGGAAGCGGTGCTGGATGCTGCGGCAGAAGAGCCGGAGGAGCCGCAGCCGGTCAGGCCCAGTGCGGATACGACAGCGGCTGCGGCGGCAGCCTTCAGGAAGCTGCGGCGGGAGATCATGTTCATGGTTTTCATAGCGGTTGCTCCTTTCCCGGAGCGGGCGGCCCAAAAATAAATAAAACCCGCTCCACCTGCGGAACGGGTAAAATAAAAACGGCCCCGTCCCTGTGTGTTCATCCACAAGGACAGAGTCGAGAAATTCGAATCTGCGGTGCCACCTTGCTTGCTCCGCTCGTCTTTCCACCATGGAAAACTGCAGGAGCCCCTCAACGGAGAGCCAACACTCCCCTGCCCTGTAACGGAGGCTTCCGTCCCAAGCTACTAAAGGCACTGCCCTGTTCGCCCGGCCCTCGGCGGCCCACGAACTCTGCCCCGCTCTCTGCCCGTTTTCACCATTCGGGCTCACTGTAAGTGCGCTTGCAGGTTCTCTTCCGCCTCATCGGTTTGTTGATTGCATTATACGCTTTATTTTCATAAAGTCAAGAGGGAATTTTTCATTTTTTCGGCCGCAAAGATGAAATGCTTCTTGGATGCCCCGCATCAGCCTTCCTGCCCGGATCTCCCCGGTGCAGCCCGGGCAGCTCTGCCGGGGCAAAAGAAGCCTTCTTCCTGCCATGGGTCATACTTTCTCTCCGCTCCGGGACGCATTTCCACTTTCAGTATCCCCGTTGCTGCGCACAAAGTTCATGGTTCCGGCCACAGGTTCCAGAATATTTTTATCCTTTTCCCAAGTTTTGCCCTAAATTCTCTTCAAAGGGCTTGACAGAAAAATGTTTTTTGCGATAAACTAATTCTATGAAATATTTTCGTTGTATCCAACGATGTCAAACATGCAACTCGGAGAGGACACTACCACCATGTCGATGACCCTGAATCCCGTCAACGAAGCCGCTTTTCAGAAAGCTGTACAGTCTCTGGAGACCCTGAACCGGGCCGCCGTGTTCCATCCCACCGGCACCGGCAAAAGCTGTATTGCCTGGAAGGTGGTGGAGGCTCACCCCCAGACCACCTTTTTCTGGCTGGTGGCCGGTGCACAGCGTCTGGCCCTGCGGCAGGCAGAGCTGACACGCTACAACGGCGGCACCCTGCCCGGCAATGTCCGCTTCTGTGATTGCGAAAAGCTGGCCGCCGCCACCCCGGAGCAGTGGGTGCGGCTGGGGGAGCAGAAACCCGGCTGCATCGTGCTGGACTGCTACCATGAGTTGAGCGCCGTGTGCTGGGCACAGTCGGTGCAGAAGCTGCTGCGGATGTGCCCCCAGGCAAAGGTGCTGGGGCTGGGTGTGCCCAACGGTGCCCCCGTCTGCGCCGCCGCGCAGGAGCTGTTTGCCGACTGCATCGTCTCCCACATGACTGTGGCCGAGGCCATGGCCGCCGGGACCATGCCAGTGCCCTCAGCCTATGCAGCCCTGCTCTGGCCGCAGGAGGAGGAGCTGGCCACCTTGCGCGCCCGGATCAAAAATCTGTGTATGCCCAAGGGCGACACCTCCCTGCGCGTTCAATATGAAGAGCTGAGCTGGTCTCTGCGTCAGGTGGAGAACCTGACCGTTCTGCTGCCCCGCCTGCTCAGCGATACCAGCGGCCATTATCTGGTCCTGTTTGAATCCGCCGCCTATCAGGAAAAGCTGGGCACGGAGCTGGAACAGCTGCTGCGCACTGTGGACTCTGCCGTCCGCTTTTACGCTGCAGATCACGCCTGCTTTGCGGATTCTGCTGCCGTGGAGACCTTCCTCTCCGATACAGCCCCCGGCCCCAAGGTCCTGCTCTGCGTCAACGCACCGGGAGTCCAGCAGCCGCTGGCTGGGCTGGCCGGGGTCATTCTGGTGCGCCAGTCCAGCCTGATGTCCACCTTCAAGCTGATGCTCTGCCGCGCGCTGGTGGCTGCAGGCAGCCGCAGCGTGCCGGTGTTCGACCTTGTGGCGCAGTTCGAGGGGCTGGGCAACGGCCGTACCCTGCAGCGTGACTGCACCGAGGCCATGACCAAGGCCGGCAGCAAAACGCCGGGCTTCCGGCAGGAGCGCCCCATGCAGCAGACCTACCGCCTGTATGGCAAGCTGCGCCGGGAGATGGAGGCCCGCTGGGAGGTGCTGTGCCAGGCCGCCGCTGATGCCGCCGCCAAAGAGGGCACCCTGGAGCTGCCCCGGAGCTATACCATCCACAGCGGCGTGCCCGTGGGCAAGTGGCTCGAGCTCCAGCGGCAGGTACAGGCCGGGCAGCGCCCGGGCCGCCTGACAGCCGAACAGGCCGCCAAGCTGGAAAAACTGGGCATCCGCTGGAACCACCGGCTGGAAGCTGCCTGGGAAAAGGGCTTTGCCTCCGCACAGAAATACCGCACCGAGCACGGTGACCTGCTGGTGCCGGTGCGCTACCGCGATAAAAATGATTTTGCGCTGGGCGAATGGATCGTCTACAACCGCCAGCGCTATCTGGGCGGCAACCTGACCCAGAACCGCATCGAGCGGCTGGAAGCCATCGGCATGGTGTGGAGCACCTCCAACGACCTGTGGGAGCAGAACTATGCCGCCGCCACCCAGTATTATCTGGAACACGGCGATCTGGAAGTGCCCATCAAGTACGAAACGCCCTCCGGCTTCGGTCTGGGGGTCTGGCTGGGGGCCCAGCGCGCCGCTCACAAGGCAGGCGAGCTGCCACAGGAGCAGGTGGAGCGGCTGGACGCTCTGGGCATGGACTGGACCAACCGCAACGACCGCAAGTGGATGTCCCTGTACGATGTTGCCGCCGCCTACTACCATGAGCACGGCAACCTGAACGTTCCCTCGGAGTATGTCACGCCGGACGGAGTACTGCTGGGCAAGTGGGTGGCGCGCCAGCGCTATGCCTACCTGAACCCGGACCGCTCCAGCGCCCGGGTCACCCCTGAGCGCAAGGCCCTGCTGGACAAGCTGGGCATGGTGTGGGAAAAGTATGACCCCTGGCAGGAGCGCTATGATCTGGCTCTGGCCTACAAGACAGAGCACGGCGATCTGGAGATCCCTTCTGTCTACAAGACCGCAGACGGCGTTTGGCTGGGCAGCTGGGTCAGCCGCCAGCGGCAGGCCCTGAACTCCGGCAGCAGCGCCCTGAGCAGTGAGCGCCGCAAGCTGCTGCGCACCCTGTTCAAGGGCGAGCGCCGCCCCAGTGATCCCACTGCTGACCACGGCACCGTGCGCGAGGCCAACTGGGAGCGGAACTTCCGCAGTGCCGCCCGCTATGCCCGCAAGTACAAGCACCTGCTGGTCCCCGCCAGCTATGTGGACAGCGATGGTGTCCGGCTGGGCGTGTGGATCTCCAACCTGCGTGCAGCCCGCAAGAACCGCCCGGATTCCTATCAGGTCACGCCCGCCCACATCAAAAAGCTGAACAGCATCGGCATGGTATGGGATGCCCGGGATGCCAAGTGGGGAACCGCCTATCAGCAGGCAAAGGCCTACTACAAGGCACACGGCAACCTCCACGCCGCCGCCAACTACAAATCCGACGAAACCGGCTTCTGCCTGGGCGACTGGCTCCGCCGGATGCGGGAGTGGGATACCACCCACGACCCCAAGCTCACCCCTGAGCGCCGCGCAATGCTGGATAAGATCGGGATGGAGTGGAGCGAATAAGAGAAAAGAGCCACCGGTTTTTGCCGGTGGCTTTTCTGATGCAGATTACAGCTGATCCAGCTCCTGCTGCAGCTGGGCCAGCGCATTGCGGATGGGCAGATGCTGGGGGCAGGCCGCCTCGCACTTGCCGCAGCGGACGCAGTGGCTGGCCTTTTCGGCATCGGGGAAGTAGGCTTCCCACTGGTGCTTGATGGCCTCAGGCTGGCCGAACATCCCCAGCTTGTTCCAGATGCTGAAGTTGTCCGGGATGTCCACCCCCATGGGGCAGGGCATACAGTACCGGCAGCCGGTGCAGCCGACCTTGATGCGGCTGTGCAGGAAGGCGGCGGTCTGCTCCACCGCGGCGGTCTCTGCAGCGGTCAGCGGCTCAAAGCGGGCAAAGGTGGCCAGGTTATCCGTGAGCTGATCCTCGGCGCTCATGCCCGAGAGGATGACATGGACGTTCCGGTGGCTGCCCACCCAGCGCAGGGCCCAGGAGGCATCCGAGGCCTCGGGCCGCAGGGCCTTGAGGGGTGCTTCGGCCTCCGGGGGCAGGTTGGCCAGCGTGCCGCCCTTGATGGGCTCCATGATGATGAGGGGGATGTTCAGCTCCTCGGTCAGCTGATAGCCGCGGTCACCCGAGATCTCCTCGGCACGGTCATCGGTGTCCAGATAGTTATACTGCAGCTGGCAGAAATCCCATGGCTGATCCCGCAGGATGTGCTCAAGGCCCGCCGCGTTGTCGTGGCAGGAGAAACCGAAGCTGCGGATGCGGCCCAGCTTTTTCTGCTCCCACAGCCAGTCCACGATGCCCATTTCCTTGGCCCGGTCGTACCGGGCGGCGTACAGGGAGTGCAGCAGGTAGAAGTCGATGTACTCCACGCCCAGCCGCCGGAGCTGCTCTTCAAAGATATGCTGGGCCTCCTCCAGGCTCCCGCACTGCCACAGCGGCATCTTGGTGGCCAGATAAAAGCTCTCCCGGGGCCACTTTGCAATGACCCTGCCCACAAAGGGCTCGCTCTGGCCGCCGTGGTAGGGGTAGGCGGTGTCAAAATAGTTCACGCCCGCGTCCCGCGCGGCGTTCAGCAGCGCTTCGGCCCGGGGCTCGTCAATGGCTCCCTCCGGTGTGGTGGGGAACCGCATACAGCCATAGCCCAGCAGGGAGGTGCGGATGCTCTCCCCTGCGCCGTTCTGCTTTTTCCATGTTCTGTATTCCATCTCTTTTGTGCAGCTGGCTGCCGTGTTCCAGCCGCTCCTCCTTTTGTCCCCAGTATACCGGAAAAATCCCGCGCTGACAAGAAAGATGTTCCGCTTCTTGTTCTGCCGCCGGAAATATGGTATACTTATAATCCAAATTTTATCATGTTATCAACTAAATCAGATAGCGCTAAGGAGTATCATGGAACCTTTCAACACCCCTTTGAAGATCAGGGAGATCTCCCTGCCCCACCGGGCAGTGTTCGGCCCCATGGCGGGCTTTACCGATGCCCCGGCCCGGCGGCTGATGGCTCAGCACGGAGCCGGTTTTACCGTCAGTGAAATGGTGTCCAGCCGGGCGCTGGTATACGGCGACCACAAAACCGTCAGCCTGCTCAAGGCCAAGCCCAACGGTGCCCCCTACGGCGTGCAGATCTTTGGCGAGGTGCCCGAGATCATGGGGCAGGCCGCTGCCGCCGTGGAACAGTACGCGTTCGATTTTCTGGACATCAACATGGGCTGTCCTGCCCCCAAGATCGTCTCGGGCGGGGCGGGCAGCAAGCTGATGCTTGACCCCGACCGCTGCGGCCGCATTGTGGAGGAAGTGGTCAAAAACACCTCCCGCCCCGTCACCGTGAAGATGCGCAAGGGCTGGGACGCGGAGCACGTCACGGCCGTGGAGTGCGCCAAGGCCTGCGAGCAGGCGGGCGCGGTGCTCATCGCCGTCCACGCCCGCACCCGGGAGCAAATGTACACCCCGGGCATCGACCCGTCCATCATTGCGGCGGTGAAGGATGCCGTCCACGTTCCCGTGCTGGGCAACGGCGATATCCGCACCGCCGAGGATGCTGTGCGGATGGTGGAGGAGACCGGCTGCGACGGCGTGATGATTGCCCGGGCTGCTCTGGGCGACCCCTGGCTCTTTGAGCGGGTGAACGCCGCGCTGGAGGGCCTGCCCGCCCCCAAGGAGCCGAACCTGCAGGCCCGGATGAACGCCCTGCGCCGGCAGGTGGAGGAGATGGTGGAGCAGAAGGGCGAGTTCGTTGCCATGCCCCAGGCCCGGGCCCAGACCATGCACTACATGAAGGGCCTGAAGGGGGCCGCCAGCCTGCGGCGCTACTGCTGTGAGCTGAGCCGCCTTTCTGACCTCGACACCCTCATCGACGCGGTGTTCGAGCAGCAGCGCAGGGCCGCGCAGGACCCCGATGACACCCGCGAGGTGCCGTTCCCGTAAGCGGGAAATTTCCGATACTGAAAAGAGGACTGACGCATGACTGCATTTCATTCTTCGCCCCGGATGCTGGGGCAGAAGCAGGACAAGTTCTGGCTCACCGTGGGGCTCTGCGCCCTGACAGCCGCCCTCATCTTCCTGCCGTTCTATCTGCTGGATGGCGGCTTTTTCCACTATGCAGGCGATTTCAACAGCCAGCAGATCAGCTTTTACCGCTACATGAACGGCTTTCTCAAGGGGGCAGGCTACCCCGCCGGATACGGAGGCGTGAAGAACACCTTTTCCTGGGCAACTGACCTGGGCAGCGGAACCATGAACGCCTATTCGTTCTACCTGTACGGCTCCCCCTTCTTCTGGTTTTCCCTGCTCTTCCCGCAGAACTGGCTCCCCTACCTCATGGTACCGCTGCTGGTGCTCAAGTTCGCGGTGGCGGGCGGCGGCGCGTATCTGTACCTGCGCCGCTACGTCAAAGACCCGAACTTTGCGGTGCTGGGTGCGGCCCTCTACGCCTTTTCGGGCTGGGGGCTGTACAACATCTTCTTCAACCACTTCATTGATGTGCTGGCCCTCTTCCCCTGGATGCTCTGGGCACTGGATGAGACCATCTACGAGCACCGCCACGGTTGGTTCGCCTTCTGGGTGGCGGTGAACCTGCTCAACAACTACTTTTTCTTTGTGGGGCAGGTGCTTTTCCTTGTCATCTACTTCGTCTGCAAGCTCTCCGCCGGGGAGTTCCGGCTCACGCCCCGCCTCTTCGGTCAGCTGGCCTTTGAGAGCCTGCTGGGCGTGGCACTGGGCTTTGTGGTGCTCTGGCCCACCGTCCTCAGCGTGCTGCAGAACCCGCGCACCATCGATCTTTCCTCCGGCTGGGGCTTTCTGACCTATTCCAAGCCCCAGCAGTATCTGGCCATCCTGCTGAGCTGGGTGCTGCCCCCGGATTCCCCCTATATGACCTCCATCTGGTCTGAGGGCATCATCAAATGGACCAGCATGACAGCCTATCTGCCCCTGTGCAGTCTGGCCGGTGTGGTGGCCTACTGGCGTGCCCGGCAGGGCGACAGCAAAAAGCGGATCATTGCCGTCTGCATGGTATTTGCGCTGGTGCCCATCCTGAACAGCGCGTTCTATGCCCTCAATTCCAGCTACTATGCCCGGTGGTTCTATATGCCGGTGCTCATCCTTGCGGCCATGACGGTGAGCGCGTGGGAGGACCCCAGCCTCGACCTCGCCCGCCCCGCCCGGAGCATTGCCTTTGTGATGATCGCCACGCTGGCCTTTGCACTGGTGCCCGTGCAGGATGCCACCACCAAGGAGTGGAGCCTGGGCGTGCTGCAGAATCCGGGCCAGTACTGTGCTGTGCTTGCCTTTGGTCTGGGCGGGCTGGCCGTCTACCATTGCATCTGCAGGCGCTGGCAGCAGCGCAGGGTCTTTGCCCGCCGCCTGCTGGCCGGTGTGCTGGCGTTCAGCTGCCTGTTCGGCATCGTCCACATCGGCATTGGCAAGTTCGGCCAGTGGAACACCGACAGTGACCTTGTGGAGCAGTACATCAACGCGCTGGCCCTGAAGGAGGATCTGCCCGAGGGCGACTGGCGCATTGACACCTACAAGACCCACGACAATCTGGGCCTGTGGCTGGACAAGAGCTGCCTGCAGTATTTCGGCAGCACCGCCGCTCCCAGCATCCTCAGCTTCTACCCGGCACTGGGGGTCAAGCGGGATGTGCGCAGTCAGCCCGAGCTCTCCAACTACGCCCTGCGCGGCCTGCTCAGCGTCAGATACCTGCTGACCACACTTGCGCATCAGGAGCAGTTCCACGCTGAGGCCGATGAGGGCTGGACGTATTACGATACCCTGGACGGCTATGTTCTCTACGAGAATCAGAACTACGTTCCCATGGGCTTCACCTACGATTACTATCTCACCGAGACCCAGTACGAGGACACCGTAACCCCCACCCGCTCCAACCTGCTCATGCGGGCACTGGTGCTCACTGAGGAGGATGCGGTGGCCTACGGGCAGTACCTCACGCCCCTGCCCACGGCAGAGCTCAACGACCTGACCTACACCCGCTACACTCAGGACTGCGCCGACCGCCGGGCCTCTGCCTGCACCACCTTTGAGATGAACAGCGCAGGCTTCCACGCTGAAGCTACGCTGGACAGGGCCAACCTGATGTTCTTCTCCGTGCCCTACGATGACGGCTTCACAGCCTATGTGGACGGGCAGGAGACCGAGATCCTGCGGGTGGACGAGGGCCTGATGGCCGTCCTCTGCCCCGCCGGAACGGTCACCATCGACTTTGTCTATCAGCCGGACGGCATCCGCCTGAGCCGGACTGTCACCCTTGCCGCCCTGCCCGTGTTCCTGCTCTACACCGGGTACTTTGCCTGGGACGAAAAGAAAAGACGGAAGCATTAAAAAAGCCGCCGCTCCAAAAAGCGACAGCTCAAAGAAAAGCTCAAATGAAAGAAGGTATCCTATGGGCCCCTGGTATTACGAGGTCGTCAGCTTTGACGGCGATTATGTCAACCTGCGCCGCACCGACATTGAAAGTGACGAGCTGAATCCCGTTGCGCTGGCCCTGCTGCCTCCCGAGATCGAGGTGGGCAGCAAGGTCAAGTGCGAGTATTTTCAGTATGAGGTGATCGGCTGAACCTCTCCGTCATCCCGGCGGGATGCCACCTCTCCTAATAGGAGAGGCAAGCTCCCCTATTAGGGGAGCTGGTGCGAAGTGCCTGAGAGGTTCGCCAGTGCCGCCGCCAGCAGCATTCCGATGGGTGCGCTGATCCAGCTGGACATCCAGAAGCCCGCAAAACCGATGCGGGGCACCAGGATCACGCAGGCCAGCAGGTTCAGGGCGATCTGCCCCAGGTTGGAGGCCAGATACAGCCCCATCTTCTGGGCACCGCGCAGGCGGGCCTCGAACAGATGCTTCTGTGCCACAAACAGGTAGGTCACCGACTCAAAGGCCAGCATGGTGCAGCCGTAGCTGGCCGCTGCCGGGTCGGTGGTAAAGAGCCGGAGCAGCGGTCCCCGCAGGCCGATGCAAACCGCCACCACCCCAAGCGAATACACCAACAAGATCCGCCGCCCTTCCCGCAGGCCCTCTTTTACACGGCCCGGCTGAAGGGCGGCTGTGTTTTGCGCAATAAAGAACACTGTGGACTGCACAAAGCCGAACACCGGCATCATCAGCAGGCTGGACAGCTTGCCTGCGCAGGAGAAGCCTGCAATGGCTTCCACACCCAGGCCGCCCAGCAGCCCCTGTTTGACCGTGGTGATGATGGTGCCGCTGGCCTGCTGGACACTGTTGGGGGCCGACAGCCGGAAGATATCCCTGGCATAGCACGCCTTGAGCATCCGGGGCGAGAAGGCCGCGTCCATCTGGGTGCGGCGCAGAAACGCCACCATGTAAACTGCGCCCGCCACCTGCGCCACCGCTGTGGCAGCCGCCGCACCGGCCACCCCGAAGGGCCCCACCAGAACAAGGTCAAGCACAATGTTCATCACGCTGGTCGCCACAATGACCTTGAGCGGCATTTTGGAATCGCCGCAGCCCATGACACACTCCTTGCTCAGATCATAGGGCATCAGAAATGGCAGCCCCAGCAGATAGATGCGCCCATAGAGCACAGCGGTATCCAGGATCTCCACAGGCGTGTTGATCAGCCGCAGCAGGGCCGGCAGGGTCACAAAGCCCACTGCCGTGGTCAACAGGGCGATGACCTCATCCACGAACAGCAGGTTATACAGCAGCTCTGTCATCTCATGCTTTGTGGCAGTGGGCTTGCCCGCCGCCACCAGCAGGCCGCCGCCCAGCTCCATGCCGCCGGAGACGAACAGAAAAATCATCAGAACCGTGGAAGCGTTGGACACTGCCGCCAGCGCATCGGCATCCAGCCGCAGGCCGATGATCATGGTATCGGCCACGGCGTAAAACTGTGTTGCCACCATGCTCAGGATAATGGGCAGCGCGTACCGCAGCAGCGCGGGCCGCACTGCCCCGGTCAGCAGAGAATTCTCTTCATTCACACAAACACCCTCTTTTCACAAAAAAATAAAACCCGCAGGGAACCTGTCACCCAGGCCCCCTGCGGGTTCTTTTTCAGTTGCGCCAGCAGGAGTCGAACCTACGATGGGGGAGTCAAAGTCCCCTG
>ENA-ORSM01001715-ORSM01001715.1-human-gut-metagenome-genome-assembly--contig:-NODE-1715-length-16742-cov-3.544256_pt1 | contig 16742 bp, 16 predicted proteins | sample MGYA00241903_ERZ509170 | MGnify/ENA primary metagenome ERZ509170 (study PRJEB26280, sample SAMEA2338784) | human gut metagenome | biome: human gut; feature: human-associated habitat; material: faeces...
CTATTTAATTAAAAATGTTTGATATGGATAAATTCCATTATCTCCATAAACACTACTTCCATCATTATCTCTAATAAAAAGCTGAAAAAGTAACACATAAAATAACAATATAGCGTATTTAATACATATATTATTTTTCTTACAAGCAAAATAAAGAGGAATAGCAAAAATTAAAGCTATTCCAAAAACCTCTAAAACCCTACCAAATATATTAATTTTGGCAGCCAAAGCAATCGACAACAAATAACCAATCACCAGATAATACACAGATCCATTTTTATAATCAACCACCAACAAACGTTTTAAAACATAGAAAGGAACTAAGAATTTAAGTATCATACCATATCCCGTATTAAAAATTGTTTCAGAGAAAAAAGAAGTAGCAACATAGCGACCATACCTTGTACCATAAAACCAATCACTATTCAATAGAAACATAAACAAAACATCGAAATAAGAAAGCACAAAAACAGCAACCGAGAATACTAGTAGTATTTTTTTATTTACATCTAACCTATTAACAATAAAAAAAGGAACAAAAAACAAAGCAGAAGTATGAAATAATATAGAAACAGGATATATCATTAAAGATTTTTTTACCTTCCCATTAAAAAGCAAATCAAAAGAAAGCAAAACAATAGATATAGAAATTGCATTTCTTATAGCACTTAAAGAAATCAGATATAACAACAACACATAAAATAAAATTTTTATCGAATAACTTCTTCTAGACAAAAACAATAATGGAAAATAAGAAAGAAAACTAGAAGCAACGAATAAGCTATGTACAGGAAGTCCTATATTTCGCAAGAACACAGTTAATACATAGAATCCATATTCATTCACATCATTCCCATAAACAGAATTAAAATAATCCACATAGTTAGGATAATCAGTTCCTACATTATAACGAATAGCTGCTGGTATAAAAAGAATATTGAAAAGAACAATTCGACATACGATCCGCTGAAATTTTGTTTTTGAGAACTCAGCAAGATATGCTGACAAAAAAGACAGCACTAAAATCATATTATATATCAAATAAGTAAACATATATTACATGTAGTTACACTTTCAATCCAACAACAAAAAGAACAGAATATAACAGTCCAACACAAAATATATAGCATAAAGTAAACGTTCAGTTTTTGAATATTGTTAGTGCTGACCCCTATGGTTATCGACAGCAGATTCTCATAGTCCCTGCAGCCTTTGACGATTTCACGGAAAAATTCCTTTAAGTAACTTAGTGTTTACAAATAAAAGTATTCTAAATCTTCGCTACTATAATACATAAACTTTTAAATTCGTTAGCAACAAACGATAGGGATTTAACTATTGAGCCCTTAATTAAAGGCTTACTGATACCCCCAAAATCTTTTTATTCATTACATCATTAACTCAACACTTGTTTCAAAAAAGAAACTGATTTATCACGCAAAGGAGCCAACAACTCCTCCACCTTATCCCAATCTACAGGGAGATTATAAATCCGTTCAAAATCTCCGGGGACTTTCCAAACGTTATCCGACAAGCTTAGTTTGGAAAGCAAGTTTAATACGCGGCTGTTTCCCTTGGCGTGCGTCCCGGACAGGGGAAAATAAATGAATGGCTTGTGAAAACAAATACAGAAAACCACGCCATGAAAAGAGGTGGTCACCACAAAGCCGGAATACCGGATGAGAGAAAGCCATTCCGGAATAGTAGCATAACGATATTCCACCCCCTCAAACAGCTCCCGACCGGGTAAATACCCACTGGCGGGTGTCACTATCAACGATAGTCCCTCCCTCTCGGCAAACCCTCGAAGTTCCGACCATCGTATATCCTCCTTCTTAGAGATATTGATACTATATATATACATGTAAGGAGAAAACTTTCCCGGTATATCTTCCATGAGAGAAAGATAATCGTCCTTCGAGAGCAACAATGTCGGATCAAGGACATGTACCGCCTCTTTTCCGGCTGCTTGGCAGATAGAAACCCCGCTTTCCTCTCGTACGGACAGGGCATCGAATCGAGACAATCGTCCGGAAAGTTCCGCTTGAAGCCCCGAAGGACATTTATCCACTCCGAAACTAGCCGCATAAGCGATACGCCTTACCCTATCTCCCCCAAAATCCAGCCAAAAGGCACGGCTGTCTTTCCACCTCAATAATACGGGATGCCAAATCTGGTCGCTCCCCCCTATATATACATCCGCAACGGGAGGATCCAGACGTAACTCTTTTAATGTACCGTAAATCCGTTGAGTCTGATTGATATGGTTGTCCCTAAACTCCTCAAAACGGCGCACTTTATTCTTAACCCTATTAACAGCTTCCATACGCCTGACTTCCCGATGTCTCCACCAACCAAGAAGTGGATATATGAGAGCTGTCTTCACCATAATCTTCAACCACTTCCTCCAAACGGATTCTTTATAGAGGTAACGTATTAAGAACGGCTCATGCCCAAGCTTTTTTAAATAACGTTGCAAAGCCCAGCATTGTAATTGCTGACCGTAATTATCATCGCTTTGCCAAAACGTAACGATTCCTATTCTCATTTGTTCATCGATTTATCTTCTTCCTTATAGTCGAGTAAGGAGGGTGGAAGTCCCTCTCCTTACTCGAGCAACTAGTAGCCTAACAGGATACTGAATTTTCTGCCAAGACAATATTCTATAATCCATGCGGTTAAACATATCGTAACGAGCATCGTAATAAAATACAGAATGAACGGACATTCTGGATAATAATACTTTATCAATGGATCTAAGACTAAACGCAACGGTATCATGTGCCATACGTACAACGACATAGAGTGTTCACCAAAATATACGAATAATGATATGCGTGGAAGTTTCTTGAAAACAAACCATAATATATAAATTCCCGATATGGAGAATACTAAATTCAAAATGTAGTATCCCTTTACCTGCCCTAACGAGACAAACATTAAATACTGTGGATCAAATGTCATAATTAGTACGTAGAGAACACAAGCCAATATAAAATACCAAACCCTAAATATAGAGTATTTCATTGAAGCTTTACGAAACATATATCCCCCATAAAAATAGACAATACCCAAGCTAACATTCGAACTATTAAAAACACATGGGAGTATTTTACTATCAACAAAAGAATATAGGTAACAAAGCAAAATAAAGACAAACAGCCTTTTGCCTGAAAGCCTTCTATTCACTATGAAGAATATAACATTCACTAAAAACAGTGACGAAAGAAACCACAAAGCATCATTTGAACGTAAACATCCTAATGGAAGAACGAACGTGAAAGGCTCAAGCCATTTCACCCCCCCCTGTATTAATATTTGTTAATAAATAATCCTTACAATAAACAAAGGGCAAAGAAATGACAGACCATGTTATCAGCGGTATGATAAACTTCTTAACCTTACTCCTAATATACTTCATCTCATTTCCATTCTCAGGGCTTTTGAAGAAAAAGCCGCTAAAAAAATAAAAAGAGGACATAAAAAAACTTAGGGCATTAAAATAGAATTCGGATGCGGCACCTTTTGCATCAAAAAAACCATATATTATAAAAATATGCAGGACGAACATATGCAATAAGCATACACCTTTTACCGAATCAATAGAATAGTCTCTCACCATTGTTCTTGGATTTTAATCATACATAACAACGAATATGAACATTCAAAAACACATTCTTTCAATTAATACACTTTACGGATATCCAATAGCCAATCAGTACGTTCAAATCAAGACACCCCCATCTACAGGGATTATATAGCCAACAATTTGCCTTGCTTCGCCACTAGTGAGAAAGAGAGCGGTTTTAGCTATTTCCTCGGGCATTGTAAAACGTTTACTCGGCTGTCCTTGGAAATAAGCGTTGTCTTCAAAGTTCCTATTATGAGGCAACGCAGGATTGGAGGTCAGGCATGTGCCAGGCGCAATACCATTCACCACGATATCATAAGCAATAAGTTTTCTTGCGATTCCACCAGTCAAGCTATGAGCGCCCCACTTGGCCACGGCATAAGGGTCGAAAAGTCTTTGGTAGCCGGCGATAGAGGTAATGTTGAGTATATTCCCCTTGATTTTATTGTCAATCATATACAGCCCTTCCATTTGGCACATCAAAAACATACTTTTCGTATTGATATCATATGTCCTGTCCAGTACTTCCGCGGTATATGCATTCCACGGTTCATACTTAGACATACCACCTCCTACATTGTTCACGAATATGTCGATTCTACCCATCATGGAAACGGCTTCATCGAACTTCTGCTTATAAGAGTCAAAATCCAAGGCGTCCCATACCAACGTATGAAGCTTGGCATTACTTTCGGAAAGCTGGAAGTTTGACAGTTTTTCTTTACTTCTTCCAGTCACTATAACCTCAGCACCCTCTGCCAAGTACGCCTTAGCCATAGCTCTGCCCAATCCCTCGCTACCGCCAGAAATAAATACCTTCTTATTGGTATATCTCGCATCAGGATTGGTAAATGTAACAGAGACATATTTTACTCCCCCATGTTTAAGGAATTTCAAGAAATTCACGATGTAAGACTTTATTCCCATAATTACTTATTATCTATTTTTTCCATTATGTACTTAGTGAATAGTAGGGCTCCTCTCTTGTTAAGATAATAGCAGTTGCGAAACAAGGATTTGTCATCCGAAAATCCAGGCTCTTCCATACAGTCGAAGTACCATGTCTCTCCCCCGTTGGCTTCTGTAATGAAAGAGTCTATCAGTTGCTCTTTGGCAACAGAGGGAAATTTACGGCACAAAGATCTATGCATAGGTGGTATGACCAGGACCAACCTTAACTTCTCCTCTTTGCAATACTCAATCATATCTTTTAACATTGATATAGTCCTATCATATACCGTTCTATGACTCTCTACGAATTTATCATTCAAGTTATTGATATTAAACTGAATAGTCCATCCCTTTATCCAATTCTCAGCATCACGCTCCAGTTGCCTATCTCCCATTATCACTTCTTTGGGCGGAAGGATACGTGTCTTAATGTCACGGATAAATTCCACCAATGGGTATATGGATATAGGGCTATTTTTATAGCTCTTTATTTTACTATTCCGTATATAGTGTCCACCGGGAATCGTTCGATAGTCCAAAAAACTATAGCAACGGTCTTCTATGTAATCCACCGCTCCACTGATCGACGTAAACGGACAAAGCGGATAAAACACAATAGCATTATCCTTTAGAAACTTGCGGTATCGCTTGAGTATCAAAAAGTCGCCTACCATCGTCTGCGGCGCCACAGCCCAGTTCATTCCCTTACATCTCATATCGCTGTAATCGAAATCATATACGCCGGAACTGCTGCCTAGATTCACAACGTCCAATGGCTCCTCTTTCATTTCCCAAAATTTCACGCAGTCTTTGAAAAGGACCTCGTTGTACCAATGAGAAGACTTAATGAATGTATTGATTTTGTTCTTTATATAATGTTTCATGAGATCTTCTGTATTAACAAATTCTCTGATCATTGTTTAGTCTTGCTCATCTTAGTCTGAATCCAACTGACTATTTTTTTTCTTTCGGCACGTGTTATTCCTACGTATAAGATAAGAATCATCAATACGACCTCTGTAAGCAAGGATAGAATAATGAACCTCTGCCATCCATCCTCCATCAAATATACGATGGCCGTAGGCACAATTACAGAACAGGCACCAACTAAGACACATGGGAGAACAGCGCCAACTAAAAGTTCACGTATGTTGAAATGTACATAAGAATAGACAATGAAATAAGCATCAATCATAACAGTTATATTAATGATGACGAGAACTATGAACACCGCATAGGCAGGAGCACCCATTTTCAATATGGCATAACTAATAGGCAAGGACAATATCATTATGGTTCCATTGAGCGAATTCCCCAGCTTCATCTTGCCGATAGCGTGAAAGGCCATAATCATGGACACACGGAAAACCTCGGCAAGACTGAGTAAAAGTATGATCAAAGTGAATACATACGTATCAGGAGGAGTGGCTTTGCCCAGCCATAAGTTTAATATGAACCTCAACTCAAAACAGATGGGCAAGATTAATGCCAACATCAAGAAGAACGAATAACGTGCGGACTTAAACGTAAGTGAGTACATCCTCTCATAATTGTGTTCGGCAAAACTTTTAATTACCTGCGGCCTCGTGGCCATAAGAAAATTAATCACAAAATGGTTGACAGCCGTTTGGATTTGATAAGCCACCGCACGTGCCGCGTTGACCATGGGACCGAAAAATAAGTTGAGAAGGATATTAATACCTTGCCCTTGGCTTATTGATGCCAATCCGCCAAACATCTCCCACCCTGAATAAGCCAGCTGCCTTTTATATAAAGTCTTATCCGTAATCCATCTGAAACGGCACTCCTGATAACGCCGATACGTATAAAACCTATAAAAAAACTGAATCAAAAAAGTATTCAGCATTAACAACAAAGCATAAAACACCAAGTCATCCATGGGAGATAAGGAAAGGAGGTAAGCGATAGCTAATCGCGAAAACGCATCATATAAGCCTACATAGGCATAAATAGACATATTTTCATGGGCTATCAGTGAAGCATTGTAAGGTACTTGGGTGAAGTTAACCATCACCGTAACAATAGAAAACTGATAGACCCACCACGCAGCCGATAGTCGTTCCACCGGTATAACCATTTTCTCGTAAAAGAACCAGAGGCCTATAGTCTCAGCCAACAGCAAGACAATAAAAGCCACAGCCATATGCAAATTCAATGAAACCGAGAAAGTTCTCTTCAGCATCTCTGCGTCCTTCATTCCCAATTCGTAAGCCAGAAAACGACTGGTTGATGAAGACAGGGCACCGTTAAGCACTCCTATTACGGCCACAATTCCACCTACCGCATTATAAATACCGTAATCCTCTACACCAAGCGTTTGAAGTATAACACGGGAAGTAAATATGCTTACCCCCATGACAAGTAACATACGCACATATAGAAAAAGTGTATTTTTTGCTATACGCTTATTTGTTGAAGATACTTCCTGACTCATTTCAGACTGCCCCTTTTATTTAAATAGCATTCACACGATTATCATTCGTTCACCCCGTTCTTCTGCAGCAGCCTCACAATACTATCCAGGCTGTCAAAATTTTCGGGAATGATGTCAATACCATCAATGACGATATCATATTCGGTGTCGAGAGTATCGACTAGCGTCACTATATCGAAGGAATCGAGCATACCTTCCTCTATAAAGTTTACAGGCTCGCTGAAATCGAATTCGGGACGTAACTCACTCAAAATCGAAATAATTTTCTCTCTCATAATCTTTTTCTCCTTTAATCTTGGCAATTATATACCCTTATTTATTTCTAATTAATACATAATCATAAAGTCTCTCTACTTCAAAGCCGTAATGACGGTAACGTTTAATGGCATTTTCATTACTAGCTATCACCCAAAAGAGTTGACGCTTGGTGGCGTGGCCAGCTCGCATAAATTCATTGAACAATCGGGAACCAATCTTTAAATCCCGGTATTCGGGCAAGACAAACCAATAACGCAGATATAAGGTCTGCCCGTTCAATTCAAAGATAACGAATCCATACACCTTACCTGCTTCCTTATATACAAGAACGCTCTTCCGCGATATAAAATACAGTATTTCCTCATAACTGGGCAACTGTTCGGACAAAGGATCAAAGTAAGAGTGAAGCATATCTAACACCACTTGAGCATCGACATCTTCCGCAAAGCAAACATTGGGGGTATCGATCTCTTTAAATTCCAGAGTTCCGATACGATTCATACGGTAGAGCTGCTCATACACGCTGAAGCCTTGCTCTACAAACACATCTTTCAAATCCACGATCTTTGCATCACCTACAATGTCCACGACCATTTGCTCGGCAAATATTGGCAGAAAGGCTTTCAAGTTTTCTGCCAACTGTTGTGAGGTTGTGGTAATGAAGAACAGATTGTTGACCGAGTTAGTCAGATGGAGCAAAAAATAGCAGTCAGGGAAGGATACGTAAAAGAGTTCCCCTTTCTCTATCCATAGAGAGTGCTTCTTCCTATCCAAGAAGAAATTGGTCAGATAGCCCTTACGCAAAGAACGAATATCGCTCACAAAGGCATTAATCTTATCAAGTGAATCTATCTTATCCATTGACTTGGTTGTTATAGAACAGGCGGTCAATCTTACCGTTCGTATTACGTCGCAACTCATCGAGATGATGATACACAGTGGGCAGCATATATTTCGGTAACTCCTGTCCTATACGTTTACGAAACTCTGCCGGAGTGATCTCCTCTGGCGATTCATAGAACAGGGTGATCTCTTTCTTGGAGAAGTTATAAACCACACATCCGTTCTTCACCAGCTTGAGCTTGTTGATGATGATGTGCTCTATCTCGCCCAACTCGGTACGATAGCCCATATGCTTAATCAGCGTATCCTTTCTGCCTTTGAAAACGATCTCACCACGCTCGTTGATAACCACAACATCGCCCGTGCGATAGATTGTTTCAGGATAAGCATGGTTCAGAGGATTCTGCACAAAGGCAGACGCAGTCTTTTCGGGATTGTTGTAATAGCCCATAGCCAACGAAGTGCCACGTACACAGAGTTCACCTTCTTTGCCGGCTTCTGTCACCAGCTTGTTGTCCGCATCCAGAATAAGGATATCCGTGTTGCGGCAAGGGAATCCGATGGGAATAGACTCCTCGTCCTTAATTTCCCGGTTGACGATGAAACAGGTACAATCAAGCGTAATCTCGATAGGACCATACAGATTGGCAAACGTCGTCTGAGGCAACATCTTGCGCCAGTAGTTGAACTGCTTGGTAGGAAATACCTCGCCTGCAAACCATACAGTCTTTAATGCGGGCAACTGAATGGAGGAAAGCAAGTCCATATTGGCTATGTTCACCATAATGGTGGGTACCCAGAACAAGAAAGTAACCTTGTGTTCCTCTAATATTTTCAGAATAGAAGCAGGGAAGGCCGACAAGTGTTCGGGAATGACAACAAGGGTACTTGACTTGGCCATCAGCATGCACAACTCGAAGCTGTAGATATCAAACACCAATGGTGACAAGGAGCCCATCAGTTCGTTATCGTCAAATTTGAACGTATCCAACGCCCATTCGGTAAAATCAAAGAAACTCTTATGGTTAAGTACCACTCCCTTGGGTGTTCCCGTAGAGCCGGAAGTGTTGATGATACACAACGGGTCGGTGTCAATCAACTTCCCAAGATTGGTGAAAATAGCGGATTCGTCCACCTGTTGTGTAAAGTCCATCCCGTCTAAATTAATCACTTGAACATCGGGCGGAATGACACTGACGATACTTTTCATGTATTGGTTATTGGTGATGATGACACCGGGGCAAACCAAATCCAAGATGTTCTTGAGACGTTCCGCAGGGTACCTCACATCCAAGTTCATATAAAAATTACCAGAATAAATAATCGCCAAATCCGCATACACACTCTCGATACTCTTGTTCAAGAAAACAGCCGCGGGGCGCTTGATACATCCGATGGCAGAGGCAAGCACCAAAGCCTTTCCACGAAGTTCGGAAAAGGTTATGGTACGGTCACGGTCTATCACCGCAGTCTTTTGAGGACATCGCTGTACGCTCTCCTCAAAGTACTCAATGAGATTAATCTTCATCATAACTATCTAATAAATATTTTTCGATTCTTACGAGTAATGGATCGGTCACTGTTTATTCAGCGGTTCATAGAAATGAGTTTTGGAAAGATCTAGAGCAACACTTCCACACGTAAGGCCAGCGCCATAGGAACAAAAAACGGCATGCCTCGGACGGTTTGCCTTGTTCAATCCATAAAGATCACATAACAAATTGGGGATAGTGGAGCTACTTGAGTTACCAAAGTCCTTCATGTTCACTGGAAATTTCTCTTGACTTGACTTCAATGCCATTCTAACATTCTTAATAATCAACTGACTGGATTGATGCAACGCATATATATCCACATCAGAATCCTCCCATTTCATCAAATCCATCACAGCGCGAATGCTTTTAGGACCGTTCACTATACTAAATGAGAAAACCCCCATTCCATCTTGGCATATATATCCACCATGGGGCATCATGATCCGATCGTATCTCGCACCATCTGAACAGAGATGGAAGGCCATGCCAGTTGTTCCTTTTGAAATCAGTGAAGCAGTACCTATATCGCTCGCATCAATACTACCAACAGCTTTAGGGTCAAGACAATTCTTCAGCATATCACCTCCAAGAACTAAAACGTTCTGACACAATCCACTATGTATCCACATGGCTGCTTGCATCAAACCATAGATATAACCGGTACAACCATAATTAATATCCAAGCAAACGGTCTCATTCTTCAATCCTAATTTATGCTGGAGATAGACAGAAGTATCAGGGAGCGCCCAATCACGAGTCACAGTCAATACAACCAAGCCGTCTATGCTCTCTCTGTCGATGTTATCCTTACTGATTAGATATTCGGCAGCGTTGAAGCACAAATCGGATGATTTCTGATTCGCATCGGTTCTGTAAACCCATTCAACTCCTGTTGTACGGATAACATCTCTTGTCTCTTTTTCACCATATTGCTCGGCGAAAGAAGACAAGGGAATCTTATTACTCGGTAACCAGCTTGCAATACTGCGGATAGAGACATCAGGTATGATTGTTTTCATGCCTTTCTTTCTTTTACGATATTGAAAAGATCTTCTATTGTATCGGCATTACGCACGTCTTGAGTATCTAATTCCACCCCATATTCCTGATATACCATCGCCACGACACTAAGACTTGTCAGCGATGACCAACTATCCAGTTCATGAAAATCCAAATCAGCTTCAAAAATAGCAGGATCTTCCTCTTCGAATTGGGAAACAAATTTGCCAATAAAATCTTTTAATTCCATATATCAAGTATTTTTTATCTAAGCCTTCCAAAGAATATTTTTCTCCACCACCACGGCGGGATCGCCTTTCACTATACTGAAAGCAGGTATGTGACCGGAAACCACCGAACGAGCAGAGATTATGGCACCTGGTTCGATTACCGCCCCAGGCATCACCGTACAGCTTTCTGTTAACCATACATGCTCTTTGATGGTGACGGGAGAGGAAATTTTATAGCCGCGAATAGATATAAAGTGTTCCCCGTTGTTATCGCGGATAGTGACATTACGTCCACATCCGGTATGCCGTCCGATAGAAATATTGTCAGCGCATATGATCGTCAAGCCAATATTCGCACCTAAACCACCTCCTATTTCCAAAGTAGCGTTCCTGAACACCTCAATGTCGGCACCATACGCAACACTATAAGGTTCATATTTAATCTCCATCCTCCCTCCGTTCTCAATCAAGAGCCTGCTGTCCAGGCGAGATCCTTTGACACGCTTACTTCCGAAATAGAAGGGCGCATTCAATATCAGTTGTGCTTTAGACTCTAGAACTATAGTGCAATACTTATTTATGATGAAGAATTTTCCTTCCAAAACATTTCCTTTTACTTGGCCGCAAAAGAAGTTATATCGAAAGTTTTTTTCCCATGTGCCAAGACTCCATCCAGAGGCTTTTTTTACGCTAAATAAGAAACGGGCTACGTTCTTGAGCTTTTCCTTGACGCTAACCCCCTTCTTCCCAAAATGGGGCAAGTACTTCTTGATACAGGCATCCAGTGATTCATTGAGGATAGCATAGAACGCATCCCTGTCATGACTAGAATGGCACAAAGGCTTCATTAAATGGTAATTTCCTGCTATGGCCTTGTCTAGAGGGAAGTCCTGCTTTTTCAGCATTTTTATATTCTGTATCAAGTCAGCGCCTTTTTTGCTATGTACAAAGACTACGGACGTTCCCAAATCATTGTCAAGCTCTTTAGGTATATACTTTTTATCAGCCCATAAATCACCAATGGTAATGTCTGTAGCTCTAGGGAAACCCTTGAAGGGGCATTCAAAACAACTCGGCCGACATACCTCAGGAACGACATAATTCAGAATACGCCACGGATTGTTCTCCAACGTTTGATATTCGACATCTCTATTTTCAAAGAGAATTTTAAAAGTATGCTTACGCCATCCCAACTCCTTGTTTTTAGCTTTAAAATAGACAACCTTTGAATGATGCTTGTTTTCCAGATATTCTATGTACTTCCGGAAAAGCAATGGCGAGGCTATACCCCTACAGATATAATCCACCAAAATCAAGTTGTCATAAGTTTTGTGCAGGAAGCCGCGCAGGGCTGCCATCTGACATGGACCTCCACAAACAAGCACGGGCTTGCCAGTCTTCAAGGCTTCACGAACAGCGATATAAAATCCATCGAAACGGCTCTGAAGGTATTTGCTAGAGCGCAAACGAGGCAAGTCGGTCTTATCTGCTGAAAGGAACTGAGACACAGACCAGTCTTCATTATAGACCGCACCACCCACGTAGCCGCCTTGCTTGTAAACGTATTCGGCAAGGGCTGTGAACGCTCCACCAGAAGTGCTGTCGAAACGTACCTCGATATTCTTATGTATGGCGGCATAGCAAACAGGAATCTCAAAATCATTTTTCTTTAGCTCTTCAGAGTGCAGATTGGGGCAGACCTTTTCACAAAGACCACAATCTGTACATTTATTTTTATCAACTTCCGGGTACCAAAATCCCTCTATATCGGTCTTGAAAGTAATAGCCTTATGGGTACATACATCACCACAAGCATTGCAGCCACAGCATTTACTTTTATCTGTAATTTGAATCATTTATAATATAAACATTAAATATTAAAGGTCGAGTAAGGAGAGGGACTTTCACCCTTCCTTCTCACGGAACCGTCTTAACAGGCTTCCATCACACGGCTCTTCGTGCTTAACTCATTTGTTATTTGTTTATAATTCAATTGACATTCTTCATGTAGAGCCTATATTCACATGTTCAGTTTATCTCCTTGTCACTTACCTTGCCAACTTTGCAGAAGGCTTTCATTTGTCGCTCACTACCTATCAGTTTACCTCTAAACAGCACACAGTGATTTGTATCAATAGCTGCATATCGAATACGGTAGGCCTACTACTGTCTTTTTGTAGATATGGTTGACTCTCAAAAGTATCTGTAATAGGATGTTTGGGCGACCTTTCCACTCATACTTTCTAACTCAATAAAGGTAACCCCTCCACCTCGCCGGCGTGCCACTCTTGGTAGTCCATGAGGGAGAGTCTGGGTACAGTCAATTGCTTGTAATCCTTGTCATCTCTTCGCAAGATGTGCTTGCGGGCATACGAGCGGAGCGAACGATCCGTCACGGAGACCATCACCACTGGAAACGGGTAGCCGAACAAGCGCATCGGCGTAACCTCGCTGTCCGGGAACGCACGGCGCAACTGATAGGCTGAGCACTCGAACGCCACCCAATAAGGACCCGTGCAATACAAATGGATGGAAGCAGTGTTCGTTCGCTCGCGGCTCATGATATCACCCAAATGCTCGTTCAGCAACGCCACCAAACGAACGCCAGAAGGAAGGGAAGACATGGTTTTTGAATTATTCATTATTCATTATTCATTATTCATTATGTCTCAGCCAGCGATCGCAATCGTCCAGCCGGCGGATCAAGGATAACTTGCTTTTCTTGGGCGAGGACTCACCCCGCCAAGGATCCACCACCTCATGCGCCATCTGCCGGTAAAGGGCGCTGTCCGTGCAACCGTAGAGTGTCACCAGCAACAAGGCACGGGATTGCGGAGCTTTCACCACCGGGAGCATACCACGCATCGTGTCATGTAAACGTGTGAACTCCTCCTCATCGCCCAACAACTTGTAGGCAGAAAGAAGCAATGAGTAGATCTTGCAACGCATCACGTCCGTCTCCGCACGGAGCGAACCGTAGGATCTCAATACCTCACACGCCAAGCGGGTATCCTCCTCAGCCACGCTACCGGAGGTGTGATAACGGCCCAATGCGTCGTGCAAGCCCTCCCGCAAGCGGTCGTTGTCCAGGTGCGTATAGGCGTGCTTGCCCTTGGTGTTCAGCTCGATCAGCTCATACTCGCCCGGCTTCACCTCCAACAAGGGGACCCACATGCAATCGAGGATACGCGCCATGACATCTTTATGCCCGCCACCCGGCTGGATCACCACCTCCGCCTCCATACCGGTAAAATAACCGGACGTGATACGCACGCGATCACCCTTCAGCAGGCGATCGCTGTCAGGAACGTACACCGGAAGCTCGTTGGAATAAGATTCCGCCACCCAACGTAAATTTCCCATCTCGTCATCCGAGAGATAAGGGAAATGAGTCATGCCTCCGGAAGAGACCCGGGGAAGGAAATTGTATAGGGGAAGCGTGCGCTTCATCTGGAAGATCTCCTCCACCGAGGACCGGATAAACACGTAGTTGAACAGCAAGGGCCGCTTCGTGTTGACCATCTTGCCATCCACCTTCCTTACCTCCACATACGAGGGGGCGAAATACTCGAACAACGTCTCCCCACGACGCTTGCGCCGGGAAAGCTCGGCATCCAAGCTTTTCGCAGGGCTGATCTTGTCACGTCGTGCCACACCCGTAGTAGGAAGCGTGAGCACGTACCAGCGTACAGTCTTCAGGTCATGACGCTTGCCAACCTGCGCCGTACCCCTCTCCGAGCAACCGTCTCTCAAAACATTCATCATTATGATTATCTTTTCCTAAGATTATATCAAGATCTCCACTCAAGCCTCACGACAATTCAAAGCCCTACCAAGAGCGCCCTATTTACTCCTGATAAACAATACTTTATGTTTTTAAAAATGGCTTTTCTGAAAATCACCATCGGTTGAAATATTAAGCTACTTGGGAAGTAGCGTAAAACAGGAACACGGAGCACACGGAATACACGGATTTCACGGATAGGGAATACGGAATGAAAGCACTTTTCCGTGTATTCCGTGTGCTCCGTGTTCCAACTCATAATAAAATGTGATTATCGGCAAAAGGAGATTCCTTTCGCCTACATCGTCATGCCCATACAGGAAGGATTAAAGCAAAATCAGAAAGGCATGCCGCTTATGCAGAACGGAAATGAGACTACCGACAAGCCAAAAAGGAAATGTTTCCCTTTAAAAACTTGTTTCTCGATACTTTTTGGCTATATTCGCGCCGTGAAAGAATACGCTACTTCCCAAGTAGCAAGCCTCTTACCCCACTTTGGGTATCGGTTTACACACGCTCTCAAAACAATTCCGGTTCACTGTCGACAAACGTTCCAACGAGAAGCTCTTCAAATAGATCTGTGTTGTCTTAATAGACTTATGCCCCAACAACTCACTGATAACCTCGATCGATACATCTTGTTCCTTCAAGAACGAGGCGAATGAATGACGGATCGTATATGAGGTGACCGGAAGCGTAACGCCTGTCGATCTCGCCAACAACTTCAAATCATGGTTAAAGCGGGACAAGGTCCTGTTATATTCTTTGTAGGCCGCCTCACCTGTTCTCGTTCCACTCAAAAAAGGAAATAAATAAAAGGATTCCTTTGCCGTACAAGCGGACAACTCATCCAACAGCCGCAACGCCCCGGAGGGAATCTCCAGCTGTATGAGAGACCCGCTCTTTTGTCGGTAATACTGCAATATCCCATCCCGGATATTCTCCCATTTCAAATGCGTGAGATCCACAAACGCTATCCCGCTGAACGCGAACATCAACCGAACGGTCAACTGTACACGCCGCAAGGACGGATCCCCCAACGGGGCGTTAAACATACGCTCCAGCATCTCTCGCGGCAACGCCTTCTTCCGCTTGCTTTCAACGCCCGTGAAGACATCTTTGAACAGGTTGGGTACAAAGGGAGCCTCGTTCGCCTCCACGGCTAAGTTATAAATGTGACGAATCCGACGCATATAGGTAGACACCGTATTCAACGAACGGCCCTTGTCCAACAACCATGACTGATAGCACAAAAGCCTGTTCCTATTAATATAGGCATAAGGAATCGCCTCCATACCGCAAAAGCACTTGAACGAGTTCAAGGCATCTTGATAACTCTTCGCCGTGGAATACCGTTTTTTCTCACGCAGACAAGCCATGTAGATGGACAGGCCCATAACAAAATCTTCTTCTTTTTTCATATCTTCTCCTTAATAAAAAGGCCAAAAATACTACCTTTGTACACTATTAATTAAGTAAACCATATTTAGAGTAAAAACATTACCATGAAGAGATTTTGGAGTATTCCACTTATGCTCATGCTATTCGCATGCCAAACTCCCAAAGAGAGTAGAGAGGAATTATCGCTTGCCGGTTGCTGGGAATTACGATTGGATTCAACAGATGTCACCGAGCAAGTTCAATTACCGGGTACCACGGACACCAACCAAAAAGGATACCCTAACAATGACAAGGAGGAGACAACTCATTTGTCTAGGCCCTTCCGCTATCAAGGTAAGGCTTGGTATCAGAAAGAGATCACGATTCCGGAGAACTGGGAAGGCAAGAGCATTTGGTTAATCTTGGAGCGAACAAAACCGACCCAAATATGGGTAGATAGCATATATGTCGGTTCATCCGACCATATTTCCACCCCTCAAGAATACGATCTGTCCACATATCTCCGGGCTGGGAAGCATCACTTGACTATTCTAGTTGATAACGGTTTGAGCGTTCCGCCCCAATTATTGGACAATTCACACGCTTATACGGAATCCACGCAGACAAACTGGAACGGTATTATCGGAGACCTGAAATTGGAAGCCCGTCCACAATT
>ENA-ORSM01001718-ORSM01001718.1-human-gut-metagenome-genome-assembly--contig:-NODE-1718-length-16734-cov-10.468313_pt1 | contig 16734 bp, 19 predicted proteins | sample MGYA00241903_ERZ509170 | MGnify/ENA primary metagenome ERZ509170 (study PRJEB26280, sample SAMEA2338784) | human gut metagenome | biome: human gut; feature: human-associated habitat; material: faeces...
CGGCGCGCACCGTCGGGTCAGGTTTTCGACCGCAAGGTCTTCGATGACCACCGCTTGGTTTTCGCGGATGAGCCGGGTCGAGAGCTTGTGGAGGAAGTCGCTTCGACAATCCTTGACCTTGGCGTACGCTTTGGCGACCTTCAGACGGGCTTTGCGATGGTTGTTGCTTCCTTTCTGCTTTCTGGAGAGAGTTTGTTGGGCTTGTTCAAGCTTCTTCTGGTAACGGTTGAGGTGGCGTGGGTTGGGGATTTTCTCCCCGGTGCTGAGGATGGCGAAGTGTTCGGTGCCCAAATCGACGCCGACCTTGTTTGGGGAGGCGGGTAGATGTTTCACTTCCTCTTCGACGAGGATGCTCACATGCCAGCGTCCGGACGGGTCCAGGGACACGGTGACGGTGGACGGCCGGGCTTTCCTCGGCAGTGTGCGCGACCAGCGGACGGGCAGAGGCTCCCGCATCTTCGCCAAAGTCAATTCCCGTTTGTCCCAATCCCAGATGAACGCGGATGCGGCATAGGTGGCGGCTCCGCCGTTCTTCTTGGATTTGAACCGGGGATAGTCTCCCGTCTTGGCGAAGAAGTTCCTGTACGCCGCCTGCAAATGTCGCAGCGACTGTTGCAACGGGACCGAGGACACTTCGCGCAGGTAGGCGTAGTCCTTGGTTTTCTTCCAGTCGGTGAGCATCCGGCTCGTATCCTCGTAGGACACGCTCTCATGACGGACCGTCCATGCTTCGGAGCGGGCTTCCAATGCCATGTTGTACACCTTGCGGCAGCAGCCCAGTGTGCGCCGGAGTGTTTGTTCCTGTTCCGGCGTCGGGTAGAAGCGGAACCTGTATGCCCGCTTGTCTGTCGTGGTGTCCATACTTCCTATGATACCCTGCTTTACAGACTTGCATATGGGGATGTAAGACAGAGGCGCCTTATATCCCCATAGCTAAAGCAAGGGGTATTACGGCGCAACCTGATAACGAAGAAACAGGAGAAAACCAGAAAACAATAGATAACGTGGAACCAGAAAAAACACGACAGCCCCTTCCAACGAAAAAAAAACAACATGCCAGCCAACAAATCAATCCAAGCCCGCCAACAGCTGCGAGACCCCAACACCGGACGATTCCGAGACGAGCACCGTCAATCCGGTATGCCAACCGACGAATCCATACGAAAATACGAACAGCAACCCCGGCCGCCATTGCCCCCCACCACCGAAGTACCCCTACCCCCAGCGAAAGCAAGACAAGCGAGCTCCAGAACCATTCCGGTGGACGGAAGACCAGGCTCCACGCTCACCGTGCAAGACGTGCCGGACCAGACACACGGCATGAAACGTCACACGCAATTCCAATCCCCCACCACCTCCATCAGATTGGAAACGCCGATATCGAAAAATATCAACCTCCCGAAGATGGAAAAGGTCGCCGACGATCTGGAGACATGGCGAACCCGTTCCAATGAGAAACGTGGCGAATACGATGCGCCGATCGCGCGGATGGAGGCATCCGGAACCGGATTGAACCGGCTGACGGTACATCCGGTATTCGGGACGCCTCCCCGTAGACCTTGGCAGCCATGGAAATGGAAAGCATGGCAAAAAGCGAGGGAGCGAGAGTCCCTGGCCTCGAATGGATTCGACTACATACACAATTAGCAGAAAAGAGCAGAAATGGTAGATACGGTCAGATCAGCGCAGGCGAGACGCCAACTGAGGGAACCCGAGAGCGGCCGGTTCAAGGACGAACACAAAAAAGCCGGGTTCCCGAATGCTGACGCCTTGGAAAAATATGAGCGGCAAACATCCGTCGTGTCTCCGCCCGCATCCTATTACGACGGGACCATGAGCGAAGAGAATCGTGAACTGTGGGCCGAAGGGATGGACGCACTCCAAGACAACTCCCCCTATGTAGGTTTCTCCGGAGGATTCGACGAACAGGATGACGCATCAATCGACGGATGGCGCATACACCGAAGGAACACTCCGACAGGAAACACAGTGTACGAGTTTCGCGACGCGAAAAGCTCAACCCCAAACCGAGTGGCGTACCTGATCAAGCAATCGGATATTGACGCCGGCCATTCCCCCACATGGTTGGATGAACGGCAGCGGTCATTCTTCAACGTTCTGACAAACAACAAAAGGTAAGAGTTACGGCAGACAGCTCGAAAACTTCAACCCAAAATAGCAAGGAGAAACAATGGTCGACTCCAGAAAATCAGCACAGGCAAAACAGCAACGTCGAAACCGTGACGGCACTTATGCGGATGAAGGCAAAACCAGCAGCATGCCGACCGGTGACGTACTCGAACGATTCGAACAGAATCAGCAATCGAATACCGGCGGCGCGCCGGTTGAAACCTATGAGACCGGTGTGAAGCGAATGCAGGAACTGGATCAGAAGCTTATCGACATCGCCAACAGGGAGTACTCGGAACGTAAGTTCGGCCCCGATGATGAAGGCTATCGCGTGGAATCCGGCCTGTACGTCAGCCGTGAGGAGTTCGAGAAGCTGCCGGAATTGGATCGCGACCGGTATATCGCATGGGGCAACGATTACATGGATGGCAACGAGGATGCTTGGAACGACCCGCAGCAAATGTCCGAACTTGCCAGTGAAGCCGCCGAAGATGGTGATGCCGAAGTGTATCTCACCAATCCGGAACTCACCTACACGGATGACATGGATTATTCCTTCGGCGAGTATTTGGAGTCCAAGGGTTGTGACCCGCAGTCGGCTGAGGAAGGCGCGAACATGGCTCTCCAAGGCCACCCCGATTTGGAATTGACCGGCAACACGTACCCGCAGGTGTGGCCAACCGACGCCGATAACAACCATCGTCGCGCGAAACTCTTCTACCTAGGTGGCAGCAAAGGATGGCGAGTCACCTTCTCAGACGGTCGCGGAGACGTGAACAACACCGTCATCGACTATAAGAAAAGCGACATGGGCAGCGACTACTACGATCAGACCAACACCGCACGAGAAGCATTCAAGACCGCTTTCGACTGGGTCGACGGCGGAAACAAAAAGAAGAAGCACTGACATTCATGGGTTCTTGGCCCGTATTTCTTCCGAAAGAAGTCCACGCCAAGAACCCGGTCTGCCTTTGCCAATATCTTGGGGAATATGCCTGATATTTCCTTGAACTGCACGAGACTCGATTCGAACGTAATCGAAATCGAGTTTGATGATGGTCTGCTGCATTACCGTTTGAATCTGTCTCCGAATGCTGCACATACGCTGCTTACGCTTATCGACAGCGTGCTTAAGGAACCATCCGCGAACAAACTAGAGAGAATAGAAGACCTGCGATTCGATGTTTGGGACGATGGAGGAAATCGTTATGGCATCAGGGTATCAAACCACGGTGCAAGCATAACCGGCCGTGTATCGGCAATCGAATTGGATACATTCGCGGACAAGCTGGAACAATTCGAATTCGGCGTACAGACGGGAGTCGGCCTCAGCAAGCCAGAAGAATAGAACAATGTGGCCAGTCTTCCTTGATCCCGTACAAGACAGATAGGCCACATTGCAATGCAATCAGTCCTGATTCTTTTGGAGCCAATCGACTAGACCAGCAGCGGTCAGATCAGACAGCCTTCTATTGGTTCTCAATTGTCGCGCAACTTCATAGTCGTGAAGAAAATCGCTGATTTCGGACATGGTCCAATCCTCGTTTCTCAAATGGCGTTTCAATCGTTCCAAAGGCCAGTAAAATGCGATGAGCCTCCAACATCAGCTCTTCAGCGTCTCTTCTACCTGTATCCCATTCAAAGACGAGAAGATTGATTGCCTTCTGCCTGTCAATACCTAATTCAGCGAATACACGAGCAACATGCTTCCTTTCCTGTTTCCGTTCGAAAGCTAACGCCTGATTGACCGAAATTGGCGGCGCAAGCCCCGTCTTTTAAGACTGGGGTGAGCCGCCTTTTTCTTATACGTTGCGTTGGTTCTGTACGTATTGTTTCACTATGGAGAGTGGCGCTCCCCCCACGGTTGCGACGAAGTAGCTGTTCGTCCATAGCGTCGGCAGGCGGCGTTTGAGTGAAGGGAATTCCGAGCGGAGGTATCTGCTGGTTCTGCCCTTGATGAGTCGGACGAGCCTGTTGATGCCATACTGGGGGTCGCAGTCCACGAGGAGATGCACGTGGTCGGGCATGGTTTCCAGTTCGAGTATGTCGTTTCCGGTTTCCTTGCAGACTTCTCGTATTATCTGTTTGAGCCGTTCGTCCACGGGTCCGGGGTCTCCGTCGATTGGCGGATTGTCGAGTTTCGGGTCGAGGCTGGTTATCACCTTTCGCCGGTATTTCGGACACCACACGACGTGGTAGTGGCATCTGTAGGTCACGTTGTTGTTGTGTTTCACTTTGTCCATCTTTCCCATGTCTGCCATTATATGGCAGTCGCGTCATATAAGTAGATAAATGTGGTGTGATATAATGTTTTCCATGAAGGTTCGATACAAATACAGGCTACGCCCCGGCAAGCAGGCCGAACGTTATCTGCTTGCCGAATGGGACGCGTGCCGATACGTATGGAACCGCATGGTGGACGAATCCCAAGCGCGATACGAACGCGGCGAGACGTTCGGAGCCGCGCAGTCGCAGAAATACCTCACCTTTCTAAGGGCAAGCAAGACGGACAAGGACGGCGGCAAATGGCTCGCCGCACACTCCTGCGTACCCCAACAGCAGATAGTCAGGGACTACAGCCAATCCAGAGGGAAAGCCGTCTCCGACCGCAAGACATCCTCAAGGAAACGCAAGGCGGGAATGCCACGGCATAAGAGCCGCAAGACCACATTGCCGTCCCTCAACTACCGCATCGGCGGATTCAATTTCGTGGAACAGGACGGGAAGACCCGGCTTAAACTGCCGAAAGGCGTGCTCATCCCCGTCGTATGGTCCCGAGAGCTGCCCTCGCAGCCCAAGAGCGTCCGAGTGTACAGGTCGCCCGACGGACACTGGTACGCCTCGTTCGTGGTAGAGGTGGAATCGAAGCCTCTCCCGGAAACGGGGCACGCGGTCGGTATGGACTGGGGTGTCAAAACCACCGCCTCCACGGTCGGATTGAATCTTTCGACGGGCGAGGTTTCCGAAGACTCCCCAGACGATTTCCCCCACATGGGATTCGAAAGGGCGCGCCACCGCCAAGTGGTGAGACTGCAACGACGCATGGCGCGCAGGCATAAGAAGGGCGTCAAATATCCGAACCAGTCGAAAGGCTACAAGAAAGCAAGGAAACAATACCGTGAACTCTGCCAGCGCATAGCAGGGCAACGTCTCACCGTTGCCCACACGTGGGCCAAACATGTGTGCGAACGCAACGACATCATCGCCAGCGAGAACTTCAAGCCGAAGTTCCTATCGAAAACCAACATGGCTCGCAACGCCCAAGACGCCGCTATCGCCACGAACATCCAGATACTGCAATGGCAAGCCGTCAAGAACGGTCGCAAACTCATTCCGGTCAGTCCGGCATACACCACGCAGACCTGCTCCGAATGCGGGGAGATAGCCAATCCTCCAATCGGACTGAAAGTGCGTACATACCGCTGTCAGCATTGCGGAATGGCGAAGGACCGTGATAAGAACGCGGCGTTGAACATGCTCATCAGGGCAGGACTTGTCCCTGAAGCCCACGGGGACCGTAAGACGCCATCCGGGTGCCACCCCGGAGACGCACGTCCCATCAAAGCTTAGAATCCCCCCGGCTTTAGCCGTGGGGAGAAGTCAATAATGGTGTCTACGATTAGATTTTTGTCTACCACTGTCACACCTCACTGCTACCTGTCATACGCGTGTATGACTTAAACAACACTTGCAGACGCGCATCATCATCGTCCTTCAACCATTTCCTCGCGCCAAACGCCACGTCCGCAACCTTGTCCAATTCCCGGTGGGCGGCGCGTAGGTCGGTCGGCATGTAGTCGGGATCGTACAGGTCGGCCAGGGACTGGCCCTCATGCTTGGCGCGCGCGTCGATGACTCCACGTCCCGCGTCGATGACCTTCTGGCGAAGTTCGTCGGACAGCTGCGGCAGCGGAAGGTTGTTCCACACAACGGTGTTGGAGAAACCGGGGTCGCTCTTCAACCTGCCGCCGATGGCTTTCTGCCATGTCATGAACATCGCCGATTCCATGACGGCGAAATTGAAACCGTCCGGATCATCGCAGGTGTAGATCTTGTTACCGGCGATAATTTCAGGACCGTACCAGTCACACGTCGCATATTCACGTCTGCCGCTGAAAAACGCGGGAATGGCGAGGTAGTTGTGCGCCGGCTGGTGGTTGTCCCTGAACAACCACGGTGTCGAACGGTTCTTGTATGCATCGCCAGTCTTGGTGGCGTTCTCCCTGTATTCACGGCATGCCGCCACTCTTCGGGAGATGAATTTCGACTTGCGCATGTCCCCCGGTTCCGCGTCCGCCAGCCACAGGCACCAACGTTCCTTGTTATTGATAAGTTCCTTGCCCATGCGGAACGGATGCACGTATTTGGCGGCTATCGGGTCGGCCATGGCCTCCGCGTGGCCCTCAGGCGTCTCGATCAGCAGGTTGCCGTTGTCGAGCGGCATGGAGCCGAAGTTCGCGAGGTTCAGCATCGGGGACAGCGGGCCCTTTTTCTGGCTGCGCGCCGTCACGAACACGTCGGGCGCTGCGAGCAGGTAGCCGTTGACGTGCTCCGGCCGGCTTTCGGCCGGCTCGGCCTTGATGTCCGCATACGAGTAGAGGGCCGGCTTCTCCTTGTTCCGGCTGAAACCGATGATGACGACGTGCACGTTCGCGTTGTCGGTGGTCTGGGCGTCCCACATGAACGTGCGGTGCGCGAACCTGATGTGCCATCCCCGTTCCCTGACATGGCCGAACAGGGGCGCGACCTGCTGGCCCTGGGTGATGCTGTTCGTGGACACGAACGCGAACTCGGCCGACTGATTGTCCTTGAGGTAGTCGATGGCCCTGTAGTACCAGCCGGCCACGTAGTCGAGGCTTCCGCCGGCCTTGCCGCACACGAGTTCCATGTCCTGCTTGATCTGCTGCGTGCGCTGCTGGTGTCCGATGAACGGCGGGTTGCCCATCACATAGTCGCAGTGGTCGCCGGGTAATAGTTCGTTCCAGTCGAGGCGCAGGGCGTTGCCTTGTTGAATATGGGCCGTATCGGTGAACGGGAGCCGGGGCAGGCCACTGATGGTCGATTCGGTATCATCCAATGCCTGCTGTTCCGCGATCCATAACGCGGTGCGGGCGACCGCGCAGGCGAACCCGTTGATTTCAATGCCGTGGAAGTGGCTGATGCTGACCCTGACCGGGTTCAGGTCGTCGCCCAGATCGAGGGCGAGCTGCCCGTCCTTGTCCAAATCGGCGAGGATCCGGTTCTCGATGCGACGCAGTTCCAGATAGGTTTCGGTCAGGAAGTTGCCGGACCCGCAGGCGGGGTCGAGGAACCGGAGGCCGGCGATCCTGTCGTGCAGCCTGTTGAGCGCGTTGGTGCGGGAACCGCCGGCGACCGGTTTCGCTTCGGCCTGTTCGAGCTCCGATTTCAGCCCGTCGAGGAACAACGGGTCGATGAGACGGTGGATGTTCCTGACGGACGTGTAGTGCATGCCTCCCTTGCGCCGTTCGTCATGGCTGAGCGTCTCCTCCATGAGGGAGCCGAAGATGACGGGGCTGATGCCGCTCCAGTCGAAGCCTTCGCTGATTTCCAGCAGGGCGTCACGCAGCTCCCCGGTCAACGGGGGCACGTCGATCCGGTCGGCGAACAGGCCGCCGTCCACGTAGGGGAACGCCTTCAACGATTCCGGCAGGTAACGACGCCGCTTCCCGATCGGAGTGTCCAGCACCTCGAACAGGTCATAGAGGTCCTCGCCCAGCCGGTCGGGCGTGGATGCCGCCACATAGTCGCGGAGCGCGTCCGGCCGAAACAGGTTCGCGTCCTCCGCATACAGGCAGAACACGAGGCGTACGGTCAGCATCGCCAGCGCATCATGCTCCGCCGGATCGTCCGGATGTTCGAAGCATTTCGCCAAAGAGTCATGCAGTCTGGCGACCCGTCGGCCGGCCTTGACCGACAGCCGCTCCTGTTGTACGACGCGGGAGTTCTCGTGCGCGAACAGGCGGCCGATCTCGCTGATATGGTTCGGCAGGTCGGCAAGCGTGAACTCCGATTGCGGGGTGCGGGCCAACGGGTCGGCCTCCAGATCGTAGAGGCGGAACGTTCCGAAATCGCAGGTGATGAGCACGGACGGGCGTTCCGATGGCGGCAGGCTGTCGGAATACCGTTTCGCCTGTTCCACCGGGGTGACCATGGTTCCCTGACGTGGTTCCGGCTTGTCCAAGTTCACGCCGAGGCTCTTCTGCTCGACGAGCACACGGGCCTGGATCATCAAAGCGTCGATGAAACCGTCCAACGCGGTGCGCCGTTCGAACCAGAGCACCTGCCTGTCGCTCGTGTCCGGGATGAGCAGCACCCTGTCCAACAGGTCCCGCCAGTACTGCTGGGTGTCGGATTTCTCGTCGCCGCGTCCCGCCCATGTTTCGGCGAACTTGGCCGCCCTGCTCTTCAGATCATCCATGGGACACCATCGTATCCGGTTTCCCGCATGCCGGTCGGATATCGACCACATCATGCGGCGTGATCGTCCACAGGCATGCCTGTATCCACCGGTCAGGCAGCCGTTTCGGACCCACGATCGCGTTCGCCCTATACTGTATCGCTTTCACTTCGGCGGGATCGTCCCAATGCTCGTCCAGCCACCGGTCGTATTCGTCCGGCGGCCATGTGCCGGCATCCAGCGGGGCGCACGGCCACCGGTTGATCACACAATGGTACTGGTCGAAATCCGTGCACAATACACGATTCTCATCGACCCGCAGATGCAGGAGCTCCGACCCGTCGTACTGGTTGCGGAAACCCGAATACCGTCGGTCGGGGCGCGTATGCGCCCTGCCTTTCGAATCGACCCAGCGTGCCCACGCCCATAACGGGGCCGCGTCCGGGTTCGGACACGGCATGCCCTTGTGCTCCATTTTCGCCCATCATCCACTCATAGGCGGGGCTGATGTCGTCCCACCAGTCCGAATCCCCGTCCTCGGCAATGGATTTCGCGCGCGCGGCGCTCCATGATGGAGTGTACGAACCGGAACGGTCGAACGCGGCCCTGACATCCGGCCACCGCTGGAACGAATACAGATCGAGCAGAAGAATCTCCTTTCCAGTCAGCATTCCCATTTGACGCGGCGACGGTACAGGCGGGGATCATCCCAACCATCATCCATCATGCCGGTGTTCACCTCGCATACGGCGATATGGCAACGGTCGCGAACCGTATGGCGGCCCACGTAATCCGGATGCCGGTCATCCTCGCAGTCGTGCCGGCTATGCCAGTGTCGGCCGGACGGGATGTGGACTTTCCGGCCCCGCAGGGGAATCAGAATCCCCAATGGCCCTCGTGCCCGTCGCCGGCCGTCTCGAACCGCACGACGGATCCGGCGGGCGGGTTGCGGATGAAATCCTCGACGAGGTCCATCTGGGGGCGGCCGACCCCGATCGCGGAATCCGGGCCGACGCCCAGCACGGGAGCCTCGTGCGGTGTGGCCTGGATGGCGAGCCCCGCATTGTAGGTGGTCTCCTCATCGTCCAGCCACACGATCGGCCGGTCCTGTGCCAAAGCGTCGAGGATGGTGCGGCGTTTGCCGGTCCAGATGCCCTCGCGGGTCGTGGGATCATACCATTGGACGGTCGGCCAGTCCACGCCCAACGCCCGGTTCAATTGCGCTGTCTCCGGCTGCCAGGTGGACAGCCACCATTTGTCCGCATCCAGGGCATCCAGTCGGGCGACGAGCTCCGCGTTCCACCGGATCGTGAACCGGCGGCCCAGATCATGGACCAGAAGCCGTTCCCTGCGGTCCGGCCTGAACCAGTTGTCCGGCGCGTACGCGGCGCGGCGCGGATCGTCGGGTCTCATCCAGTCGGTGGCCCCCTGCCGGCGCATGACCTTCGGGTCGGGAAACTGGTTGATCACCCCGTCGAAATCGATGAACAGCAACGGCCTGCCCATTCGTGTCCCTCCTCCTCGACCTCGTCGCACGTCCACTTGTGGGACTCCACCCATGGCCAGCCAATTCTCTCGCACAGTTGGCGGCGTAATGCGTCTAGATTCTCGCCGTCCAGGCCGATCACGCTCGAATTGCCCTGCAGCGTGTCGAATCCGATCCGGCCCTGCCGGTCGGGCCCGTAGGTGACGCCGCCGTACACGTCGACCAACGGTTCTATGTTATCGGCGTTCAGATGTCGCCGCACGTGCCCGTCCGGGATATGCGCGTATCCTTGCCATGAGAAGAGCACGTCGTTGGCCATGATCTGCCACTGGATGCCGTCTTCCACGCCCTCGCGCACCGGTTCGGCCATCCACGGCCACCACCCGTCAAGTCCATGGTTCAAGGTCGTCTCCCCTCCGTCCGGTTCATTCGTCCCGGGCTCCAAGCCGGTCGCACAGCACCCACAGCGCGAATCGGGCGCCGTTCAGCGCATCCTCGGGAAGGCCGCACGGATATGAGGCCTCAACCCCCGCATGCACGTTCCCGTCCGCATCCACGCCATCCAGCACGGTGACGGCCAGGGTCAGGCACCGCAATCCACGTTCGGGCGTCGCGTCCCCGCGGACGAGCAGCCAGACTGGCGGCATCGCCATCGGCTTGCCGGGATCGAACGAACGCGCCTCGTCGGCGACGATGTCCGGGTCGAACGGTTCCCGCAGTTCCAGCCTGTACGTGATGTTCCCGGCATGGTCTTCGAGCCTGATGCGGGACATCGTGCCGGACGGTTCGGATGTTTCGGATTCGACGGCGTACAGCCGGTAGCGGATGGAATCAAGCATTATCCCCATGGTAGCCCGGGTGCGCGGTTCCTATTCTCGTGGGGGCCGCCGCGTGCCGTCCGCGTTGAATTGGGCGAGCTGCCCGATCGCATTGCCCGTGTTCTGCAAAGCGCCGTTCAGCAGCCGGATCCGCCCCCGTATCCGCCGTTTTCAAGGCGAGGCGCAGCTGGTCGATGGCCGTGCCGACCTGGTTGCGATAGACGAAATCGTCGTTCATGTTCCGTTCAGCCATTCCTGTTTTCCTTTCGCCGTCAAAGGTATGAGCCGATGGGACGCAGACGGGTCCTCTGAGAGGAGCTGAGCCCGCTTCGGTTCTGGATGCGTCATCAAACCACACTCTCCTCCCTGACGCCCAGGCAGCCGGGCATGCCGCTCCGCGACGGGTCGGGCATGAACTGCTCCGGATTGTCCCGTATCGCCGTCAGCAGCGCGTCCATGTCGAGCGCGTACAATCCGCTGTTCGACTGCGGGTTGAGTTCGATCACATGCGGCTGCCCGGCATCATCCAGATACAGGTCCATCACGTATGGGCCTTCGACTTCGCCGCGTATCGCATGCGCCGCCTCGAGTGCGAACGCCTCATACAACCGTGCGATGTCGGGGTGCGATTCGATGCGCCCGTCGTTGCGTGTTTCCTCCATCCGCGGATCATACCGGTTGCCCGTGTTGTCGGCGGGCGTATGCCGTTCCACGCAGCCGACCCCGCATACCGGTTCCCCGCCGATCACCTGCACCCGGTACTCGTAGCGCATGCGCACCCGCTGCTGGACGAGCGCCGCGTCCGGCTCGCCCTCGAACAGGGCAAGATCGTAGCCGGCCCACCGCCATGCGGCGAACGGGATACGCTCCGGCTTCCCGCCATACTCGTCCGACTGTTCGAACGTGCCGTCCGGGTCGATGAACGCGAGCGGCAGACGCTTCTCACGCAGCATGAACTTGACGACCACACCCGCACCGGGATGCCGGTCGAGCATGCCCCGCGCCGCCACATCGATCGCATCCCCGTCGCAGGGGACGGATTGCACGTCGCGTCCCAGAAACGGGCGCAACGCGGGGATGAGATCCCACCGGTCGACGTTCGAGGCGGGCAACGTCGGCTGATCCGCATAAGGACGGTTCATGACCACGCCGTAATGGGCGAGCGTCATCGGATCGGGACCGTCGTACGGCCGGCCCGCCACCCTTACATGCGGATCCGGGAGGATACGTGTCGCGGCCTCCAAACGTGCCGCCTGCTCCCGCCAATCCTCCGGATCGCCGTCGCCGGGAGTCACCTTGCCGACATGCCGTTCCCATGCGGCGCGGTACGGTTCCGGCGTATCCATCACGTCGGGCGGGCACTTCTGCGGGATGATGTCGATAAGCCAGCCGGTCAATGTTCTCCCTCCAGTTCGGGCATCCAGTTCTCCACCATCGGCCGACGCTTTCCTTTCGGCACCGCCTGTTCGTAATAGGTGGAGCGTTCGGCGGGCGCCATGTCGATGAGCCAGTAGTCGTCGCCGTCGCGCATGATGTCGAGCGACCATTGGCCCGGCAGTTCCAGGCCGGGCAGCAGCTCCCTGACATGAGCGGCGACCAGGTCCTTCGACTCCCCGTATTCGCGCATCAACGAGGGTTCGCGCATCGCGTACGTGACCGCGTCATGCCGCATGTGCGGATTGGAGGCGTCGGGCGCGTCACGGAACCGTTTGTTCATGACTTCGGGATCCCAGTACGGGTGGATGCCCAGCAGTTCGTCGGTGTCGCAGTCGATGAAGCAACGGTATTCGCAGCGCAACGGCAGACCCATGTAGATGGTCGGCAGTCCAAGCCGGTCGGGGACGTACTCTCGCACCACGAACTCGTTGGTCGTGGACACGCCGTACATGGCGGGCTCGTTCAGGGGGCCTGCCATTTCGACCGCCTGGGATTGGATGTACAGCAGGTATTCGCCAATCTGCGCGACCTCGTGCGGGCCGGTGACGTGCGCGTTCCGGTAGTCGTATTTGCTGCTGAACGTGCCAGTCTTGATGAAATACTCCCCGTCCGGGTTCAGGCCGAATGCGGCCTGCGCCCAACGGTCCACGACATCCAAGGTGGCGGCGGTCAGGGATTCGTATTCGACGCGCGACAATTGCAACAGGGTCAACGGCGCTTTGGCTATCGTGGTCTTCGGGATGCGGAAGAACGTCTTGCCTTCGTTCGCCTTCGCCAATGCGGGCAGCCAATGGCCCATGCCCGCCGGGTTCATGTCGAGCATCCGGTACATGACCGGATCCAGGTCGAGCAGGTCGAGGCCGGTGCGGAACATGCCGTACGCCTCACGCCGTTGCCTCGCGGAACGTTTCGGATCCGTGGCGCGCCGCCACATGTCGAGCAGGAGCGGATAGTTCACCGCATCGATCTGACGGTGGATTAGCTCGCCCGCCAACTGGGGGCGCTCCCCCGGCTCCAATACGTCCACGTCCGCTTCCGTCACATACGATTCCGGGACGGGAGCCAATGAGGGGGCCGCCGTAAGACGCTCCCCGTCATACCGGATGATGCTTGTGTCCGCCAGCAGTTCGCGCACGATGCGCGCATCCAACGCCAACGCCTCGTCCGACAAATCATGGCCGGAACGGGATTCGACGACGGTCTTCGCGTCCGGACCCAATGGTCCCGTGGGCGCATTCTTCCGGTCGAGTATGTTCGCATGGTAGGAGCGTTCGAACTCGGCGAGCAGGCCGGGCGTCGTGCCCAGCATGGCGGCCGCCGCGTCGATATCCAAGGGGCGTGACTTGTCCGCGTGCAGCAGCCGGTCGAGAAAGCCGGTCATGATTCCTCCAGATCCCTGATTTGTTGCTCCAGTTTCCCGCAGGTCTTCGCCTGACCCAACGCCTTGCGCAGCCGTGGCACCAGCTCCTCGCATGAAAGTTGCCGACTGTCCTGCGGTATCGCCTCCAACAGTTCCTGCAACGTGTCCAATCCGTCATCCAACAGGGCTTTCAAGGTATTCGTTTCCCGATTTCTCCTCAACACGTCGATCCACGCTTCGGCAAGGCGGCCGCTCTCGAACAGGCGTCCGCCATGCCATTTCGCAAACACCCTGCCTCCATCGAATGCGAGAATCGTACGTGTCCGGTCGTACCGTTCCACCGGCTCCCCGTTCATGTCCACGCGGCCCAGATACAATGCCGTCCCATCATCGTCGTGACCGCTCCCCTGTATTGTCTTAGTGGAAGACGGCGTGGGTGCTCAAGGCGAGTACCGGGGTGCCGATAATGAGCCACATGGTGGCGCATTCCACGAGGTCGTGCGGCAGGCTGTGGGTGATGGCGTCGGTGATGACGATGATGAGGAATCCGGCCATGATAAGCCATGCCGTGGCGGCCAGAATCCTGTCCTGCTTGTCTTGCTTGTTCATTTCCGGTTCTTTTCCCTACATCATTTTTCCTTGACGTCGAAGATGCGGCGGAAGGCTGCTTCGGCTCGGTCGAAGCCGTCCGTGAGTCCTTCTTGGTACTCGGACGGCGCATCGGAATCCGATGCGTCCAGTGCGTTTCTGAACTGGCTGTCCAGCCAAGCTAGATACTCATTGATACGCTTGGCCATCCGCATGTTGTCTGTATCGGCCAATGTTCTAATCCTTTCTGTTCGCCGCCAACGCCTTGCCGTCTGCCTCGTACAGGCCGACCTTGTTTCCATTGATATGAACGGTCAGCTCTGTGCGTTGACTGTCGGTGTAGGCGATGCACTTCCAGTCGCCGTCCTTAAGACGGGATTCGGGCATTTTCTGACCTCCGTTCCTGCATTCGCCCAAATCGTCCAGATTCCATGTCTTGATGATTTGCTCGGACAGTGAGGGTGGCCGGGATGACCGTGGCGTATGAGAGGGCAAGGCTAGGGACGTGAACGCCAACACCAAGCCCATGGTGAGCAACACCGTGGAGAAAATGCTGATGCCTTTTGCGGCAGGGACGTATGCTACTGGGAAGACGATTATAAGGATGATTAAAGGCAAGAGGCCGAAGAGTATCATCCAAAAACCGATGTTCCAGCATATGCTGGCAGCACTGCCGGGAACGGCTCCGCCTGAAATGCCCCGAGCGTAGTAGGCGTCCCACATGTCCACCCATTTCGAGAAGTCAAGCATGGGTTCACCCCCGTTCCCGAACGATGGGAAAGGACACTCCCGCGAACACGGCCAGTACGCAGAATGCGGCGACCCACTGTCCGTAGCGCATCAGAATGAACACCAACGGTAGTCCGCCGAGCAGAACGATGCCACAGAGGATACTGCCCAGCGATGATTTCGGCTGACCATCTATGTCCGGAAGAATGTTGACGAACGCCATGAGCATCAACCAGTACAAGGCCCCCAGCACCATGCCCGCCGCCATCCAGTACATCCTTGGAGGCCACTGGATGGCGAAGGTGAACGAACCGGTGACAAGCCAACCGACTAAACCCATAAGGAAATCCATAAAGCTGAGAGAGAACGGAATGACTTCGGCTGTCACGGCGAGGAACATTCCATCGAACACGTCATCGCCATACGGGAAGCCGGAGAACCATCGGCGTTGGACGACGGGTTTGACGAGCATGAAAAGATAAAGCTCCACCGTTCCTCCGCATCCCACCGTCGCCAAGTCGTTCAGGGTGGCGTGTTCAATTGTCATCAGCATATGCTGGAACATCGGTCTGGTCCTTCCTTACCGGTTTGCTGTCCGTGTCGTACAGGTCGAGCTTGGTGCCGTCCTTAGATACGCGGATTTCGACCAGCCGCTTGCGTTCGGTGTTGTCGGTGACTCCCGTTCCGCCAATAGGCGGCAGTAGGTGGCCGCCCATCCGAACGCGTCCATCCGTCCCTCCCGGTACTGGTTCGGAATGTCGTCTCCGATAGACCGGTCGGCCTCGCGGAGCTTGGTTTCGAACGTGTCGGCCAAGTGTTCCAATAGAACGGTCTCATTCTGCTTGTTCATTTTTCCACCTTCATCGGGCTTTCCGTGTTCCGTCGTATCGTCCACATCATCGTAGATTCGTGGCATGCCGCCGCAGAACGGGCATGGTCTCAACGTCTCGTGTTCGACCGTCGCCCGCCTGTTGTTGCGGGAATCCCATATTCTCGTGGTTCCCATCAGAGTCTGCCCTTCCGCCTGTTTCGTTCCAGACAGTCGTCCATCGCCCGTTCGACCTCCTCATCCGTGATGCCGAACGCGGTGATCAGGTTGCCGACCGTCTGCAACACGTCGGCCAGCTCGCCGAGCATGGCCTGACGACGCTGGTCGCGCACGTGGCCTATCCAGCCGGTCTTCGCCTTGTCCCGGTCGTCGCCGAGCTCGCCGCCCACGTTCACCCCGTAGCAGGCGAGACAGTTCGCATGGTCGTCGAACTCCCGGCCGATGCCGCTCGGATCCGTCGGATCACAGGCCTTCAGATACTGTTTGCACGCCTCCACGAGTTCGGCTGATTCCTCGAGGTTCTTGACGGCCAGCCACTTGTCCTGTTCCAGGCGTCCGAACGATCGGACATCCGGGAGATGCACGGTGCGGTTCCCCTCATGGATCGGAGTGGAATCGCCGGATTCCGGCTTCCATGGGACCTCTTCGACGGTTTGGAGCGAATACCGGGTGTACGGGCCGTGCGCGGACGGTTCCCCGGAATCGTCGTCAAGCTCTTCGGCCATCTCCATGGGTTTCAGGCCGTCGGCGATCGGGTTCGGCTCCCACTTGTCGCCATCCGTGAGATGACGTGCGCAGGATTCCAGGTCCGCGATGATCGCGTCCGCGTTCATGTACGTGGCGTACAGGCGTCGCCAATGGGCGCGAACCTGTTCCATAATCTTCGGATCGTCGCAGGACAGATGGCATATCCCGTTCTCCGCTCGTTGATGGCGGGGG
>ENA-ORSM01001720-ORSM01001720.1-human-gut-metagenome-genome-assembly--contig:-NODE-1720-length-16725-cov-2.968506_pt1 | contig 16725 bp, 15 predicted proteins | sample MGYA00241903_ERZ509170 | MGnify/ENA primary metagenome ERZ509170 (study PRJEB26280, sample SAMEA2338784) | human gut metagenome | biome: human gut; feature: human-associated habitat; material: faeces...
CTTAATCGCCTTATTGATCGTAACCGTAATCACGTTATTGACCGTGAGTTTCCAGAATTGGAAAGCGGCGAACGAGAACCCGGTAAATAGTATCAAGAGCGAGTAATCCACCATCCCATCTTCCACGCCAGCAGCAAGATAAGTAGGGAAAGGACCAAGCAGGCTAATAGCAACCAAACTCCCAATCCGTTGACGAAAAGGATGGGGACGAAGGTGATCAATAAGATCTCTATGGGAGCGATAGGCAGGTAAGCCATCGCATAATCATCCATCGCTTTGCTGGAAAGTTTCGGATCGACGATCCGCAGCAAGGCGATGCCCATGGCCATCGTGCCGGTCCACCATCCCCAAGCGAAAATCATGCGCTCGAACCAAAAGGTCTTGGCTAATCTTCTTCCTAAGAAGAATGTTATGCACCAGACGATCGCCACGCCCGCTATGATGAGTACGATAAGCGGCAAGGCATATTTTACGATCACCCCTAGCTTGATAGACGCTACACCGCAAGCTACCAACATATCCGTGAAGGAACTGCTCAGCCTCTGGGTCGTCTGCGGGCAGATATATCTGGATATGGTTGTCGCGTCGAAGAATTTCTTTAATACTAATCCAATGATAAAGGCACAACTGAAAACAGGTAACTCCAATACCGGATAATACACCTTTACGGTTTGGCTAACCATATATCCCAAAAAAGCCACGACAAATACCAAGGCCACATGGAAAGTCAGCGTATCGATGGATATGGAGGAAGTCGTAGCCTCTCCGATGGAATCCCGCTTATCCTCTGGCAGCAACCCACTTCTCAGTTCGTCCGGGAGATCGTCGAAATCCGAGATAAAAGCGGTTTGTTTATGCTTGGCCGCCCATTTGACCATCAGTAAACCTCCGATGATCGAGCAAATAACCCCCACGGTAGCGGTTGTCATGCCTAAACTGCGTGCCTCGTCCCAGCCCAATCCCTCGAACGCAGACCCGATAGCGGCGGCCGTGCCGTGTCCGCCATAAAAGCCTGTCGGCAGCATAATGCCGAAAGCGTCATTCAGGTCCGGCCAGATCAGCTTAATCACGTACAATCCGAACAAGCCTACTAATGCCCATTGCAATAACATACCCACCTGAGCGTATGCCCACATCGGCCCGACTCGTTTCGCTACTTCTTTCATGGAGACGTTCGGGGAAGATAAAGGCAACGCGCCGAACACCAAGGCGATAAGGATAGCCGCATAAGTACCTAAGTCATTGGAAAGCGGAATCCACCCCAGTCCATTAGGTCCGAACGCCAGTCCTAGCAAGCCCGCGATCAAGCTGGGTGGGATGAATAATTGTTGTATCAGTTTTACCTTGACTCGTATGAATTTGCCAACCAATAGAAGTATCGAAATGAATCCAAGATCCGTAAAGAGAGTCCAAGGGGTGAACTGTGTTAGGTCTATCATAGTAACTACTTACTTTATGTTCGTTTAAATATCTATTGTACAAATATATTTTATTCTTATGAGAAATACTAGAAATCCAAACGAATTCTATATCTCCATCTCCTTTTTACGATAAACGGAAGGAGAGCAACCCATAACTTTCGTAAACGTACGCGAGAAGTAGGCGGCATCCTCGAATCCCAGATGCGTGGCGATCTCATTCAACTTCATATTCGTTAGCTCGATATATTCACAAGCCTTCTGTATTTTCAAGCGTATGAAGTAATTCATGGGCGAGACCCCGGTCTCGCCAAAGAAGAGAGCCGAGATTTCCGGTTCTTGCCGGAAAGGTGGACAGCCTGTCTGTTTCTTATAGGTTGCCTGTGTTGCACGGCATGCGGTGACGATGAAGAAGACGGATATGTATATCCCTCGCTTCTGACTGAATTCGTTGAAGTCTATACGGACGCGAAAGGCAACGGCACGCAATTTGTCACCGACAACGGTAAGATATATGCCATCAACAGCCCGATACAAGGTTTACAGCCTGACGCTGCCTACCGTCTCGTATGCGGCTACGAAGTGACAGCCGACGACCAAGAAGGGCACCCTGTGGCTAAAATCTATACGGTCGAGACGGTTAACCTCTTGAAGCTGAAAGAAGAATCTTCGGACACTGATGACCCGTTGGCTGTCGCCAGTATCTGGAATGGCGGAAATTACCTCAACCTTCACCTCATGCCCAAGACACAAGGCGGCACGCAGGAATGGGGATATCGGTCGGATTCCACCCGCTCTTCCCATACCGGAACTATTTACCACTTGTCACTTTATCATCGGCAGCCCGGCGACCCGTATTCATATTCCACCACGGTATATGCCAGCCTCCCCCTTCTTCCTCTCGGCCTACAAGAAGGTGACAGCATCACATTCACGGTTCTGACTTTCGACGGACGGAAGACGTGGTGGTTCGGCTTTTAGCACTTCGCGCCCAAATCATCTTTATAAAGAGAGCTTTCCTTAGTATTCTTTTCAACCTGACCGGCAAACAGGAATATACACCGCTTGCCGGTCAGATGGGTGAGGGTTATAATGCCTCCAGCATTCGTTTAAGCACTACTGTGGCTGAAATCTCACGATTGGCAGCTTCGGGGATGACCAACGATTGCGGGCTTTCTATCACATCGTCCGTCACAATCATATTGCGGCGCACGGGCAGGCAGTGCATGAAAAAAGCGTTGTTCGTCACAGCCATGTGAGCGGCATCCACCGTCCAACTCATGTCCTTGTTCAACACCTTTCCGTAGTCCGCCGGACGGGTCACACCGGGACAACTCCAGTTCTTGGCGTAGATAAAGTCGGCCCCTTCGAAGGCTTTCAGTTGGTCGTACTCCACACGGGCGTCACCCACGAACTTCGGATCGAGTTCATAGCCTTCGGGATGCGTCACGACGAAATCCACGTCTGCGGCGTTCATCCATTGGGCGAAACTGTTGGGTACGGCCTGAGGCAACGCCTTGGGATGAGGCGCCCACGAGAGCACCACCTTGGGGCGCACCGTCCGTTTGTACTCTTCGATGGTAATCAAATCGGCAAAGCTCTGCAAAGGATGTACCGTGGCGCTCTCCATAAAGAACACAGGCTTGCCGGAGTAACGGATAAACTGGTTCAGTATCTTTTCCTCATAATCGTCCTTACGGCTTTCGAAGGTGGCAAACGAACGTACTCCGATAAGGTCGCAATAGCATCCCATCACGGGAATGGCTTCCAACAAATGTTCGCTCTTGTCGCCATCCATAATCACGCCACGCTCCGTCTCCAGTTTCCATGCCCCTTGGTTCACGTCGAGTACGATGACATTCATGCCAAGATTCATGGCTGCCTTTTGCGTACTCAACCGTGTGCGCAGGCTGTTGTTGAAGAAGATGAGGAGGGCAGTCTTGTTCCTCCCCAGTTCCTGATATTGAAAACGATTATTCTTTACCTCGAAAGCCTCGCGCAAGGCGGCTTTCAAATCGCCTAAGTCTTCTACGTTTTGAAATACTCTCATAAGATTGTTGTTTAATGATTGATAATCGGACTACTTCGGGCGTACCTGTCCGTCGCCCTGCACGAACCATTTGTATGTCGTGATTTCTTCCAACGCCATCGGGCCGCGGGCATGCAGTTTCTGGGTGCTGATGCCTATCTCGGCTCCAAGTCCGAACTGAGCCCCGTCGGTAAAAGAGGTCGGTGCATTGACATACACGCAGGCGGCATCCACCAACTGCAAGAACTTTTCGGTTGCATCGGCGTTCTCGGTAATGATACACTCGCTATGTCCCGAACCGAAACGGGCGATATGGGCCAGCGCCTCGTCCAAAGAGTCCACCGTCTTCACGGCCATTTTGTAATCCATAAACTCAGTACCGAAATGTTTCTCCGTAGCCGCTTCCAACAGATCCGCCGGATAATGCCTCTGCAGGGCGGCCAAGGCGCGGCTGTCGGCATAAATGCGCACACGGCTCTCCTGCAACGGAGCGCACAATTGCGGCAGGTCGAACAAACGGGAGGCATGAATCAGCACGCTATCCAACGCATTGCATACGCTCACCCGGCGCGTCTTGGCATTGTTGACAATAGCGGCACCTTTCCGCACATCCCCATCCACGTCAAAATAAGCATGGCAAACTCCGGCTCCGGTCTCGATGACCGGAATACGGGCATTCTCGCGCACATATTGAATCAAAGCACTACTGCCACGCGGAATCAGTAAATCCACATAACCGCGTGCCTGCAGCAAAGCCGCCGTGGCCTCACGTTCGGCCGGTAATAAGACAACGACGTCCGGAGTCACACCGAAACGCTCCAATACGCCGTGGATTACTTTCACAATGGCACGATTGGAAAAGTCGGCGTCGCTTCCGCCCTTCAACACGCAGGCACTCCCGGCCTTGAGGCAGAGCGAAAAGACATCGAAGCTCACGTTGGGGCGTGCCTCATAAATCACCCCTATCACGCCGAACGGCACGCTCACCCGTTTCAAGTCCAATCCGTTGGGCAATACGGTATGTTTCAGCACCCTTCCCAAAGGAGAAGGCAAATCCGCCACATGACGCGTGTCGGCGGCAATACCTTCCAAACGCGCCGATGTAAGTTTCAGGCGGTCGTACATCGGGTTATCGGAAGACATGCGCTCCAAATCGCGCGCATTCTCCGACAGGATGTATTCCGACTGTGCCAAAGCTTCATCCGCTACCGCACGCAGTATCTCATCCACACGTTCTACCGGCAACTGCAGCAACTCGCGACCGGCCGCTCTTGCCCGTTCAAACAGAGAAGTCAAATCCATAGTTTTCCTTTTATTATTGTTTTTATTGATTTTCACCTACACGGTTCCACGTCCGGCACCGAGCATACAAGCCCCATACCTGTATCGGGAAGCACGGGCTTATTCCAAATATAAATAATCATAATGCACCAAAGGCTTACAGTCGTGCTGCCCGATGACCCGGGCGGCTTCCTCGCAGCTATATGCCACACGCCCCACTCCCAGATTCTGCCCCTCGGGCGACATGATACGTACCAGGTCGCCTTTTTCAAAATCGCCTTCCACATGCGTGACCCCTACCGGCAGGATACTCACGGCACGGTCGCCGCACACGGCTTCCACCGCCTTGGCGTTCAGGTAAACCTTCCCTTTCGTGAACCCTGTGCTGTGAGCCACCCATTTCTTCACGCTCGACACATTGCCTTCACGCGGAGCAAAACGGGTGCACACCCGGCTTCCAGGACGTAAAACCAAATCCGTAAGCACGTCATCACGTTTGCCGTTGGCAATGATGACCTCGATGCCTTCGTCGGCCACCTTGCGGGCAATGGAGCATTTGGTCATCATCCCGCCGCGTCCGAAACCGGATTTCTCCGTACGGATATACTCCTGCAAATCCCGTTCCGGTTCCACCTCACGGATTACCTCCACGCCCGGTTCGCCGGGAAGGCCGTTGTATATGCCATCCACATTGCTCAATATGATTAAAGCCTGCACGTCCATCATCGTGGCAATCAAGCCGGAAAGTTCGTCGTTATCCGTAAACATCAGCTCCGTCACGCTGACGGTGTCATTCTCGTTCACAATCGGAATAACCCCGTTTTCCAACATCACCATCATACAGTTCCGTTGGTTCAGGTAATGACGGCGCGTACTGAAACTCTCTTTCATCGTCAGCACCTGCCCCACCGGCAAGCGGTGCTCGCGGAACAGTTCGTAATAGCGGTTGATGAGCTTGGCCTGCCCCACTGCGGAAAACAGTTGCCGCTGGTCCACGCTGTCCATTTTGCGCGAGACGGCCTCTTTCAGCTCGCCTCTCCCGCTGGCCACGGCACCGGAAGAAATCAATATGACTTCGACACCGTTTTCCCGCAATTCGGCAATCTGGTCCACCAAAGCCGACATACGTGTCACGTCCAAAGCCCCGTCCTTACGGGTCAGAACGTTACTTCCTATCTTGACGGCTATGCGTTTATATTGTTGTGACATAAAGACACTCCTTTCCTTATTTCTTCACCGAAGCCCTCAATCCTTTGATGACGCTTTGGGTGAACCCGGCCTCCTCCATCGCATTCAGCCCACGGATGGTCAAGCCTCCGGGAGTCGTCACCTTATCAATCTCCATTTCCGGATGCAAGCCTCCGGCCGTTAACAAATCCACGGCCCCTTTCATGGTCTGCATGATGACGCGCTGCGCATCCTTGGCATAAAAGCCCAATTCCACACCACCTTCGGTAGCCGCACGGATGTAACGCATCACATAGGCTATGCCACAGGAAGCCAAAGCCATTCCCGCGTCCATCAAGCGTTCCTCAACCAACATGGCATCACCCATCTCCTTAAACATCGCCAGCATTTGGGCGTCCAATTCCGGCGTGGAGCAAACGGAAGTCATAAAAGTCATACCGCTCATAACCGCAATGGCCGTATTCGGTATCAAATAGTACACTCCGGGGTATTCTCCGTCACCACGATCCAAATAAGTACAAAGTTGCGCCGTGCCAATCCCACCTGCCATAGAGGCTATCGCCTGATTGTCATAATCCAAACCACCTTTGATTTCCTCTATCACCTCTTGTATCTTCCAAGGTTTCACAGCTAATATAACCACATCAGCCCCTGTCACCGCCTGGGAATTCTCACAAGTGATGTTCAACTCCGGAAACTCAACCTTCAACACCTCCAACTTACCCCGACTGGGATTGGACACCGTAATATCCGATGTCTTGACCAAGCTTCCCTTTGCCAAACCACGGGCAACGGCTCCTCCCATATTGCCCGCACCGATAATTGCAATCTTCATTGTCACTCTCCTCCTTAAAAGCAGACAAACCGGTCTCCGACATACGCCTGCGACCGGTTTATCTCCGCTTGATTATTCATTAATTATTCACTACACGTTCCAACCGCTTCAAGAAATCAGCCGCTTCCGCCTCACTCAGACAAAGCGGCGGCAAGAGCCTCAGCACGTTCGTGCCGCTGCATCCCGTGAAGCAATGCTCCTCAAAGAGCAACTTGTTCCTGATTTCCTTGTAAGGCACGTCCAACTCCACGCCTATCATCAGGCCGCGCCCTCTGACATCCACCACATGAGGCAGGCGCAAAGCCTTTATGCCTTCCATCAGGAAATTTCCGACCTTGGCGGCATTTTCCACCAGATGCTCCTCTTCCATGATGTCCAACACGGCCAAGGCGGCGGCACAAGCCAAATGGTTTCCACCGAAAGTCGTGCCCAACTGGCCGTACACCGGAGTGAATTTGGGCGAAATCAGCACCGCTCCCATGGGGAAACCGTTGCCGATGCCTTTGGCCACCGTAATCAAGTCCGGCTTCACCCCCAAATGCTGGTGGGCGAAGAACTTGCCCGAACGGCCGTAGCCACACTGGATTTCATCGCAAATCAACACCGTATCCGTTTCGTCACATGCCTGCCGCACGCCTTGCATGAACTCGGCAGTGGCCAACCGGATACCTCCGACCCCTTGAATACACTCCACAATCACGGCACACACATCGCCTTTGGCCAACTCCACCTTGAAAGCGTCCAAATCATTCAAAGGCAAGTAAGTCACATGCCCGTTGGCGTTGATGGGAGCTATGATTTTAGGATTGTCCGTTGCCTCCACGGCCAAAGACGTACGCCCGTGGAACGCTTTTGAAAGGGACAACACGCGCTTGCGGCCATTGTAGAAACTGGCCAACTTCAACGCATTCTCATTGGCTTCCGCCCCGGAATTAATCAGAAAGAACTGATAGTCCTCATAACCGCAGGCCTTGCCTAAACGCTCTGCCAACTCCACCTGCAACTTGTTGACCACGGAATTGCTGTAGAAACCCAACCGGCCAAGTTGCCGTGTCAGCTTCTCTATATAATGCGGATGGCAGTGACCGACACTGATTACGGCATGGCCGCCGTACAAGTCAAGATACTCCTGCCCCTTGTCGTCCCAGACATGGCATCCTTTCCCTTTTACGATGTTCACATCGAAAAGCGGATATACGTCGAATAGATTCATTTTATTCCTCCTTTCTTAAATATGACATTCTGTCGCGCCCCCGTTTAGAATGCGGACGGTTTCAGGCGCAAACCGGACGTTTCGTCCAGCCCGAACATGAGGTTCATGTTCTGCACGGCTTGCCCGCTGGCGCCTTTGAGCAAGTTGTCTATCGTGGCCGTGACCAACAATTTATCGCCGAACTTATCCAAGTGCACCAAGGCCTTGTTGGTGTTGACCACTTGCTTCATGTCGATGGCCTTGTCCACATAGTGCGTGAAAGCCGCGTCCTTGTAATACTCCTTGTAAAGCCCGGCAAAATACCCGGCATCGACCGACGCGTCCACACGGACCACCTCGGTGGCAAAAATCCCTCGGGCGAAGTCGCCGCGATAGGGAATGAAATCTATCGCTCCGTCGAAGTCCGACTGCAAGGCACGGAGAGACTGGCAAATTTCCGGCACATGCTGATGGTTGAAAGCCTTGTATATGCTCATGTTGTTGTTGCGCCAACTGAAGTGCGTGGTCGCGCCGGGCTTCACCCCGGCACCGGTACTTCCCGTGATGGCATTCACCGACACGTCGCCACTCAACAGGCCGTGGGCAGCCAAAGGCAACAACCCCAACTGGATGCAAGTGGCAAAACAACCGGGATTGGCCACATGCTGCGCCCCGGCAATGGCCGCCTTGTCCAATTCGGGCAGACCGTACACGTAGTCATTGCCCGGGGCCGCCAGACGGAAATCCTGCGCCAAGTCGATGATCTTCAACCGGTAAGGCACATCGTGAGCCTGCAAGAACTCCGCGCTCTTGCCATGCCCGAAACAGAAAAAGATCACGTCCACCTCGTCGAAAGGCAACTGGTCCGTAAACACCAAATCGGTCTCCCCATACAGCCCTTCGTGCACGTCGGTGATCTTATTTCCGGCGTTACTGGAACTATTGATAAACTTTATCTCCGCTTCGGGATGGTTCAGCAGGATGCGGCAAAGTTCGCCGGCCGTATATCCTGCCCCTCCTATGATTCCAACTCTTATCATTTGAAATATCTGTTTTTTTCCTGAGGAATGACAATAACCAGAATGAAATAGGCGATTACACCGGAAAAGGCGGTGAACAGCGTCAGCAAGACATAACCGACACGTACGAGCGTGACATCCAACCCGAAATATCCGGCAATCGCGGCACATACGCCTGCAAGCATCCGTCCCGCACGGGGACGTTCCAGTTTTTTATCTTCCGCCGTCATGGTTTACTTGATTCGTTCCTCGTCCTTATGGTTCGCATAATACAGGCGGAGCGGAGTGGAAGTCACTTTGATAAAGCCCTTGGCGTCCTCTGCCGTCCATCCCTTCTGGGTCTCGCCATACTCGCCGAACTTGTTCTTCACCAAGTCGTCCGGAGAATCCACGCCGACCGTTGTGAAGCCGTAAGGACGAAGCTCCAATGTCACCACTCCGTTCACGTTGCGCTGCGAACTGGTCAGCATGGCCTCGATGTCCGGCATGACAGGCTCCAGATACTGGCTTTCGTGCAAGAACATGCCATACCAGTTGGCCACCTGCTCCTTCCAATATTGCTGCCACTTGCTCAGCGTGTATTTTTCCAAGAAACGGTGCGCACCGATAATCAGCATCGGAGCCGCCGCCTCGAAACCGACACGGCCCTTGATACCGATGATGGTGTCGCCCACATGGCAGTCGCGGCCGATGGCGTAGGCAGCACCTATCTTTTCTATCTCCTGTATGGCCTTGACCTTATCATCATATTCCACGCCGTTCACGCTACAAATCTCCCCTTTCTTGAAACCGAGTTTCAACAGCTCCGTCCCCGTCTTCGTGGGATGTTTCAGATAAGCGCTCTCAGGCAATCCCTGATTGCTGTCCAGAATCTCGCCGCCACAAATCGACGTGCCCCAGATACCTACGTTGTAGGAATACTTCAACTTCGTGAAATCGGCATAATAACCGTGTTGGTTCAGATAATCCACTTCCTCCTGACGGCTCAGGTTGCTGTCGCGCGTGAGTGTGATGATCTCCATCCCCGGCGCCATCACCAGGAAGGTCATGTCGAAACGAATCTGGTCGTTGCCTGCCCCGGTCGAGCCATGGGCTATCGCGTCGGCCCCCACCTCGTTGGCATAACGTGCGATGGCGATGGCCTGGAAAATACGCTCGGACGACACCGAAATCGGGTAACAGTTGTTGCGCAACACATTACCATATATCATGTAACGCAGGCTCTTTTCATAATACTCCTTCGTCACGTCCAACGTGACGTATTCCTTGGCACCCAACTTATAAGCATTTTCCTCGTTGGCCTTCAGTTGCTCGGCGCTGAAACCGCCCGTGTTGGCACAAGCCGCATACACTTCGTACCCCTTTTCCTTGGCCAGATACATCACCGTATAAGAGGTGTCCAAACCTCCGCTGAATGCTACTACTACTTTTTTTGCCATAATATTCCTTTTATTTTGTCTATACCAATTAACGCAGATTTTTTGCAGCCGCCTCGCGGGCCATCTTCACCACATCCTCCGGCAGCTCCACCGGAAGTTTCTCGTCCGGATGCGCGGCAGGGTCATACAACATGGCCGTACACACGCAATACCGCCGCCCCGTACGCTGCAGGATGTCATAATTGACGCAACACGGATGCTCCGGCGTGCCGCAACCTTTCCAATAAGCCTCGTCGTCCGTCAGCTCGGCAAAAGTGACCGGCACGTAACCCAACGCCGTATTGATCTTCATCACGGCACTCTGGCTCGTCAACCCGAACAATTTGGCATGAGGCCACCGCAGGCGCGAAAGCGTAAAGGCCGTCTGCTTGATGCGGGTGGCCAGATGATGACGCCGGAACTTCTCTACGACAATCAGTCCCGAATTGGCCACATATTCCTTGTTTCCCCAACTTTCGATATAACAAAACCCGGCAAATTCTTCTTCATCGCCTTCGCCGGCCAAAGCTATGACAGCCTTGCGTTCCTTCATCTTCGTGGCCAGATATTCATGCGTACGGGAAGCTATCCCGGAGCCTCTCTTTTTCGCAGAATCCGTTATGGTCGCAAGAATAACATCTACATACTTTTCGTGGCTGGCATCTGCCACAACCACTCTGATTCCATCGTTGTATTCCACTTCTTTCTTAAACTATATACTGTTTACATAAACCGCTCCCGCTCGGCAGACTTGGAGCAAGCTCCGTCTGCGCTCGCTTACTCGCGTTTTCTATGTTATATTCATTGTATGTCGGGAATCACCTCGGCCAACCGCCGCAGGGCCAGTTCGGAGGAAACTCCTTCCGCCAACACCAGTATGATGGTATCGTCTCCGGCCAATGTCCCCAATATTTCTTCAAACCTCTTGTTGTCTATATCGTATGCGATATGACTTGCATGGCCGGGCAAGGTATGAACCACGGCCAAATTGCCTGAAAGTTTCACGGACAAGGCACCGGCCTGATGTACGGCAGAGGCGGTCAGATGAGTGTCCGAGACCCTTCTGTAAAGAGGCGAAGCCGGCAATACATACACATATTTGCCGGAGGCATTCGTCGCCTTGGCCACTTTCAGCTGTTTCAAATCGCGGGAAAGCGTAGCCTGAGTCAATTTGAAACCCACCTTTTTCAACTCACGCAACAACTCCTCCTGGCTTGAAATATCCTGTGCAGACACGACCATCTTGATGGCCTCCAAACGGCTGTCTTTATTCCTCATATATCCCTATCCTTTATTACTCCGGTGCAAAGATATGTATTTTAAGCCTCACCGTTTGCATAATATGCAGATATTTTCTCATTTTTATTCAAAACAAATCATATTCCACTTATTATCAAAAGAAAAACAAACTAAAGCGCCCGTTTCCTTCTGCATATTTATGCAATACGTCCACACCGTCCTTTTCCTCTCTCATACCGTATGCCGCAGCCACGCCTCCGGTACTTTTATCAAGCATGTCTTACATATTTTCCTGCAAATCGTCATATATTCCAAACTTTTTCCGTAAGTTTGCAACTAAAGAACAAGAAATTCAATAAACACATCAAACACAATAAGCATTATGGAAAAGAAAAAAAGATATTTTCTGGCAGAAGAGGACATCCCTCGCTATTGGTATAACATTCAGGCCGACATGGTGAACAAACCCATGCCGCCACTCAATCCGGCCACCAAGCAGCCGTTGAAACCGGAAGACCTGTATCCGATTTTTGCGGAAGAACTGAGCCGGCAAGAGCTGAACCAGACGGACGCGTGGATAGAGATTCCCGAGGAAGTGCGCGAAATGTACAAATACTACCGGAGCACACCGCTCGTAAGGGCCTACGGATTGGAAAAGGCTTTGGGGACACCGGCCCATATATACTTCAAGAACGAAAGCGTCAGCCCTATCGGCTCGCACAAACTGAACTCGGCATTGGCACAGGCTTACTACTGCAAGAAGGAGGGCGTGACGAACGTAACGACAGAAACCGGCGCGGGCCAATGGGGAGCAGCCCTCTCCTACGCCGCCAAGGTGTTCGGGCTGGAAGCGGCTGTCTATCAAGTCAAAATCAGTTACGAGCAGAAGCCCTACCGCCGCAGCATCATGCAGACGTTCGGCGCGCAAGTCACCGCTTCTCCCTCCATGTCCACCCGTGCGGGCAAGGACATCCTGACCAAGAACCCGAACTATCAAGGTTCTTTGGGTACGGCCATCTCGGAAGCCATCGAACTGGCACGCACGACCCCGAATTGCAAATACACGCTCGGGTCGGTATTGAGCCACGTCACCCTGCATCAGACCATCATCGGGCTGGAAGCCGAGAAACAGATGGAAATGGCGGGTGAATATCCAGACATCATCATCGGCTGTTTCGGCGGCGGTTCCAACTTCGGCGGCATCTGTTTCCCGTTCATGCGCCATAGCATCAAGGAAGGAAAAAAGACACGTTACATCGCAGCCGAACCGGCATCGTGCCCGAAACTGACACGCGGACATTTCCAATACGACTTCGGAGACGAAGCGGGCTACACTCCCCTCCTGCCGATGTTCACCCTGGGACACAACTTCGCTCCGGCCAACATCCATGCGGGCGGACTGCGTTACCACGGCGCGGGCGTCATCGTATCCCAACTCCTGAAAGACGGACTGATGGAGGCCACCGACATCCAGCAACTGGAATCCTTCGACGCGGGCTGCCTGTTCGCCAAGGCCGAAGGCATCATTCCGGCACCGGAATCCTGCCATGCCATCGCTGCCGCCATCAACGAAGCCAAGGCGTGCAAGGAGAGCGGAGAAGAAAAAGTCATCCTGTTCAACCTGTCCGGACACGGCCTCATAGATATGGCCGCTTACGACCAGTATCTGGCCGGAAACCTGACCAACTACGAACTGAAAGACGAAGACATCCAGCATAACTTGGACGAGATTAAGGATTTGTAAACCAACGGATCCGGCCTATCCGGCAACATATCAAGCGTCCATGCCCTTTCGCCCTTCCGATTACGAAGGCGAAGAGGCATGGACGCTTGTTTACAGGCACGAAGCCAAAGTATTAAAGTCGGACAAAACGGGGTCTCTGGAGGCTGCAAAATCATTTGGCGCAGAACGAGAAATCAATCTCAGCCGAACGAAAAATCGTTCGGCTGAGATTGATTTTCAAATCTACGGAGATTGATTTCACAGTATCTTTCGTACAGATTTACAACAAGTTAGGCATCCACACACGAAAGAGCAAAAGATTCGGACAAAATGCGGCTGCTTACCAGTCAGGCCGGAGGTCCCGGACTTCATCTTCCCCCACATCCAGATTCGTATAACGGCTCGTCACGCTGAAATCCGGAACCGGATATTCAAAAAACGGGAAGCGACGCTCGGTCTCGCCTTCGGTATATGCCCAAAGCGTTTCATACTCACCCATATCTTCTCCCATGTCCTGCAACTGCAACAAGTAACGGTAGACCGGCTTGTTCTCCCGAATATACACTTCGTGGACACGGTCGATTATCGGGCTGTGCCTACGAGTGCGGTCGTGGTCGAACCGCAAGATGCGGCGTCCTTTGGCGTCCACTCCCACCAAAGCGAAAGACATACTTTTGCCGATACCGGGCAGATTGAGCACACTACGATCCGTAGCCAGGAAAGGCACGTCGTGCGCGGCACAAAACTGCCGGACGGCCACAGCCTTGTTCGGTGCACCGTCCAGGCTTTCCAGAAAGTCGTGCTCAGCCTCAGGTGCCAGACGCCCCCATGCTTTCTCCTCGGCACTTTCCTGCAAGGAACGGGCATTCGGGGCAAAGACCTCATAATTCTCCTCAAAGCCTTTCACGGTGAACGTGTAATAACAAATCACGCCCAGGCTGTTCAGCACCTTCCGCAGTTTTGCCGTATGCCCCCGGCGCGAAGCCGCCACGTTGTAGACCAACTGGTTCGTGACCGCCCATCCGGTAGACAGTATCCTCCGGATGGCCTCCCGCGACTCGGGCGTGACCTCCAAAGGCGACTGGAAATGCGTCTGCACGAAAAGTTGGGTGATGCCCGCCTCTACAGCTTTCTGCCTGAAATCGCGCAGGATGTCCAACAGTTCGTCGTCCACACGCATCGGCAAGTACACCGGCAAGCGCGTCCCCAGACGGACACGTTGTAATTCCGCATACTTCTCTCCGTCGGGACGGGACAGGTTGGCCTGCCGTTTGCGGACGGCCATCTTGCAGACGGCATCCAGGATGTTGCGCAACGTGGCATTACGGCTCATCAGCGCGTCGCCTCCCGTTATCAGGATGTCGCGTATCTGCGTGTCGTGTTCGAAATAGTCCATCAGCTTCCGCAGGCGGGTGTTCCAATTTTCTTTCGGCTTCAACTTCTCCAACTCGAAGTTCAGCCTCCGGCTTTGGAAGTCGTACATCCGTTGGCAGGAAGCGCACAAACCTCCGCAAGCGCGCCCCATCGTATCGGGGATTAAAATGGCCACTTCGGGATAACGGCGGTGGATGTTATGCCCGCCGGGCAGCAGCCAGCCGGCCACGTTCGGTTTGCCTTCCTCGACGATGTCCTCACGTTCCCATGCGCGGATGCCGCCGAACGTCTCGACCAGGCGGGACGAATAAATGACATAGCTGCGGATGGCCGCGTCGTCGTAGCCCTTCCCGGTAGGGTTCAACAAGGAGAGGTAATAAGGCGTGACAAAAACGGGAATTCCTTTTTCCTGCGCCTGTTGGTAAATGCGCAGGGTCTCGCCGGAAAGCGTACCGTCCAGCATCCGGTTCAGTTCGGTGGCGCTTTTTACGGCCATAGACAAATGGAAACGGGCTTCGCCCCACCACCGGCTCACCCATCCAAGCTTTTCCGCCTCGCTGCACCCTTCCGGAAACACATAGCGTCCGGAAGAAGCCGGACGATGTTCTATCTTCCGGACCAACAACGCCATAATCCTCTCTTTGTTCGCCTCACGGATGGCCCTCACCTGTTCATTCAGCCCGTCCGGCCAACGGCGCATCCACCGGAGCACATCCTCTTTCTCCGGCACGCCGGAGGGACCGTCATGCAACCTGGAAAACTGGTGGTACAATTCGAGTGCAAAATCCGGAGAAATCTCATCTTCCCCTATACGCCCGGACAAGAAACGCCACAACAAGGCAAGGGTCTCCACCTTCACGTCCTCCCCGACCGAAAGTTCATGAATGACCCTGCCGTCATACTCCAACAAACGCCTTACCACCCGTACCCCTTCCGCGTTCCACGACGCATCCGACAAATAAGCGTCTATCTTTTGCCGGAAAGAAGCCTCGTCCGGACTGTCTACAGCCCCGGCGAGCAATTCTGGAAATTTATTTTCGAATAACAGTCTGACCTCATGCAGGGTAACCGCCTTATTCTTTTGCTTCATACATATTCTATTTTAGGGTCACACACAAAAAACGAAACAACCGTTTCATTCTTCTAATTTAACGAAAAAAGGGCACGTCGGCAAAAGGCAGGGAATCATTTTTATTCTTTTAAAAAACAAACCCGAAAAAACACACATTTTTGCTTATCTTATCCTTGTTCCCATGAAGACAGGAGGCGGCTCGGCATAGCCAAACTCGAAAAACTTTGTTTTTCGTTTGTCTCTGCACTCGCCTTTCACTATCTTTGTAGCGTAATGTCTAAAAAACAAGAATATGTACGAGATACAGACCAATGCCAAAGGTTCGCGTCAGATGTCTGTCACTGATGAGAATCTCAAAACGATTGAAAAATACGGGCTTTTCCAACAGTTGGTGGATAGCAACGGCATCATCGACGAGATGGTTTTAGAGAAATTACGCCTGAACGTCCGCGCCTTGATAGAGGCGGATCCGGGCAAGGCCGACCTCGTAGACTTGTGTCAGGATGTGCTTTTCCATGACAACATGAAAGCATTCGGATTAAACCAATTAGTCAAATTATACGTAAACTGGCAGGAAACGCATCAGGAGATAGAGCAGGCAAACGTATTGGCAGAATAAAGGAAGAGGAGACCTTGATGAAAGATTTCCGTTTGACTGACTGGCTCCCCACGACCAAAAAAGAAATGGAGTTGCGGGGATGGGATTATGTAGACGTTATCCTGTTCTCCGGAGATGCCTACGTGGACCATCCTTCGTTCGGCGCGGCTGTCATCGGGCGCGTTTTGGAAGCCGAAGGCTACCGGGTGGCGATTGTTCCCCAACCGGACTGGCACGGTGATTTCCGCGATTTCAAGAAACTGGGACGACCGCGGCTGTGGTTCGGTGTGGCTCCTGGTTGCATGGATTCGATGGTGAACAAATAAACGGCCAACCGCC
>ENA-ORSM01001747-ORSM01001747.1-human-gut-metagenome-genome-assembly--contig:-NODE-1747-length-16555-cov-3.296970_pt1 | contig 16555 bp, 10 predicted proteins | sample MGYA00241903_ERZ509170 | MGnify/ENA primary metagenome ERZ509170 (study PRJEB26280, sample SAMEA2338784) | human gut metagenome | biome: human gut; feature: human-associated habitat; material: faeces...
ACAGAAAAAGATGGTTTTTATGGGACCTATTATATAAATCCCAAGGAATCTCATTGTGCAATGATTGGAATGTTTGGGGATGATCCTAATGATTATATGGCAAAGTGTGGTGCTAAATGGCTTCATAAAAATGGTGTCAATGTTCTTTGTATGTCACCGGGTAAGAAAGATTATAGTCATGTCAATTATCCGTTAGAAAGAATAGAAACAGCGATTCAATGGTTAAAAAATAACGGAAATAAAAAAATTGGTATTGTAGGAATGAGTACAACGGGGATGGATGCACTTGTGGCTGCTTCATTTTTTTCGGATATTACTTTGACTTTTGCACTTACGCCAAGTGATTTTATATGGCAAGGATTTGAACAAGGAAATAAAGATGGTTGTAAAGAATGGCCAATTCCCGGTGCATCAACACTTTCTTGGAAAGGGCAACCTTTAGCGTATATGCCATTTGTGTATGAACATCCAATTTATTGGCAAAAGGTTGAAGAAGAAACAAAAGGTTCTGGAGATATTGAACGAAGCACATGTTTATTCATTGATTCTGAAAAAGCAAGAGAACATACAGAGGAAGAAATGATAAAGGTTGAGAACATCAAGGGCAAGCTTATAATGGTGGGTGCTGATGACGACAGCTTCTGGGAGGCAGGAAAATACGTCCGCCGCATGGATAAGCGCTTGAAAGAACGCCCTCACGAGTGCGATTACGAAGCCCTGACTTACGAGCATGGAACGCACTTTGTGCTTCCTGAGACAATGCTCAGAAAAGCACTTCCTGTGGGACTTAAATTCGTAATGAAATTTATTTTCAAGGCTGCAAAGGACTATCCTAAGGAGTGCGAGCAGACAAGAAAGGATATCGACAGACGGCTTTCTACGGCTTTAAAACAGTGGGTAGCTGAATAAAAAAGCCCATAAAATACGCTATTTTGTGTAGGGGAGACCTCTGGTCGCCCCTTGCTCGATATGTTTTACGATAAACAAAGACCGACTTCCAGCGAAAAAAGCTGAAAGTCGGTCTGTTATTTTTTGCAACAGCATAAATGCTTTCAAAAAGAAGATTTTTGTGAATTTTGTGAGTTTTCTATTGACATCAGAGTGCGGATATAGTAAAATTAACGATATGTGAATATTTTCTAATAGCAGTCACATATCAAAGCAAAAAAGCAATTATTTTATATAAATAGTGGTGGGTCATCGGGGCCCTGACGAAGGAGCAAGCTATGTTTACAAGCGATACAGCGAAATATAAAATAATAGGTATCTGCACTTCATGCGTACAATCTGACTATGTGAGAGATATAGTATCTTCCATAAGCCGAAAGGGTGTAAAAGAGGGCTACAAGGTGCTTCTTTTTAACACCTTTTGCGACCTTTATCACAACATTTCCTACAACCATGGTGAAGCAAGCATTTTTGATCTTATAAATTATGACATTCTTGACGTACTTATAATAATGCCCGAGGCAATAAAAAGAGACAGCATTTCCAACGAGATAAGCAAGCGTGCCCATGAACACGGTGTTCCTGTCATATGCGTTGACAGTACAATGGATAATTGCTGCAGTGTGACATTCAATTACTCTGACGTTTTTGAAAAGATAGTTCGCCATGTGATCGAATTTCACGGCTGCAGAAGAGTTAATTTCATTGCTGGCGTAAAGGGCAATACTTTCTCAGAAGAGCGTATAGAAGCATACAAAAAGGTGCTTGCAGAAAACGGCATAGAATTTGAGCCTGAGCGTCTTGGCTATGGTGACTTCTGGGATATGCCAACAAAAGGAGTATTGGAGAAATTTTTAGAAAGCAGTTTGGAATTTCCGCAGGCGATAATATGTGCAAACGACGCTATGGCGATAGCAGCTTGCAGCATACTAAGAGAACGAGGCATAAAAGTGCCTGAAGACGTTATTGTAACGGGCTTTGACGGCATCGAGCTTGAACAGTATAACAGCCCTCGTCTTACAACGGCGGCTGTAGACAATGATGTGCTTGGCGAAAAGATAATAAACGCCATAGACCATATGATGAACGGAGTGCCTCTTCCTGAAAAAATAGAGGTCAGCTACACCATGAGGATATCCCAGTCTTGCGGCTGTGAGAAAATAGACCCGAGAGAAGTAGGCGACAAGATCCTTGAGCTTTACCATAGAATGAACAATTCTGATGGTCACGAACAGCATATGTTCTCTTATCTTGCAAAATCAGTGGAATGTCACACCGTAGAAGAAATGGCAAAGGTAATGGCACGTTCGGGAGATTATTATAGCTGGGTATGCACAAACACTGATTTTCTGTCAAACACGAGGCAGAGAGAACGCTTTAATAACAGCTTTACAAAGCAGATGAGAGTTTTCATGCAGACTTTTGACAACAAATACAAGACTGGTGAAGTATTTGACACCAAGGATCTTTTGCCTGATATGGAGCAAGTCCTCGGACGCCATAACTGCTTAATGTTCTCGCCGCTTCATTTTCAGGACGAGGTCATAGGCTATGCGGCAAATTCATTTAGTCCTATATATTTTCTTTTCCAGAACACAAGGCGTTTTATAAACAACACCAATCAGATAATGGAGAGCTTTAAAAACCGCCAGCGGCTTGAAAGGGCAAATGCAGAGCTTGCAAGGATACATATGCTTGACCCCATGACGGGGATATATAACCGCAGGGGCTTTTACAAAAACGTAAGAAAGCTTATTTCAAAGGCTGAGAAACAGGGCGTAGGCGTATGGGTATTCTCTATTGACATGGACAACCTTAAAAAGATAAATGACCTCTATGGTCACAACGAGGGTGACAAGGCGATAAAGGCAGTGGCGTCGCTGATGACAAAATGCACTGCAGAGGGTGGGATATGCTCACGCTTCGGCGGTGATGAATTTGTGGCTGTTATCGCTGAAACAGACGGTGCAGACAGCTTTTACGAAAAGGTATCCCGCAGCATTGCAGAGTACAATCGCAGAAGTAAGTCGCCATATGATGTGTCGATAAGCTGTGGCTACAAAGCTGGAAAGCCGAAAACATTGAAAGAGATCGATGATCTTATGAAAGCGTCAGATCGTGAGATGTACACGCAAAAGCGTAAACATCATAGTCGGCGGGACTAACAGACCTAACAAGAGGGCGGATAGTTTGAAAACTTCTGCCCTTGTTTTTATGCTATTTGGGTATGCCAACTCCCTCAAGAAAGATCTTCAGCACGATCAAAACGAGTATAATGTCGCCTGCTGTTTCTGCCTTGCTCTTATATTTCGAGCCGAACTTGTTGCTATGGCGAGTCAACTTTTTTTGTCAAATAAACATTTGACAAAATTGCAAAACTGTGATATAATAACGATTGTAATATGTTTCCGTAGCTCAGCTGGATAGAGCGACCGCCTCCTAAGCGGTAGGTCGGGTGTTCGAATCACCTCGGGAACGCCATAATGTGGAGACAAAAAAGATGTCTCCTGCGAAAAGCCCGAATATATCGGGCTTTTTTGCTACCCAAATGTAAACAAAAACGAATGAAGGCGAAATGGGGTCTGTTTATGACCGAACAGAAAAAGAATACTATCATAACAAGCGGCATCGCTGTTCTTGCCGTGATACTGGCATATTGCTTCCGAATTGTGGGCAGGGGCAGCTTCTACCCGATGCTGTTTTCCTATCTGCGCAGCTTTATCTATATCGGTCTGTTCGCCGCCTGGGGGCTCTCCGTCCGTCAGCGGATCGTGCAAAAGCAGGTGTGCAGGTTTATGACGGTCACCGCTGTACTGCTCATCATATGGATGGTAGTCCGTTCGGCAAAATATTTTATATTCTGGCAGCCGGATGCCGTCCGTTACCTGTGGTATCTGTTCTATCTGCCCATGCTGTTTGTGCCTATGCTGGCGCTGCTGATCGCCATGTCATTGGGAAAGCCGGACGAATACAAATTCCCCAAGGGAATATCGATTCTGTGGATCATCTCCGGCACATTGCTTCTGCTCGTGCTCACAAATGACCTGCACCAATTCGTATTTACCTTTCCGAAGGACGCCGCCGTGTGGACAGACAAAAACAACGGCTACTCGATAGGCTACTTCATTATTGTAGGCTGGCAGGTGCTGTGTGCCTTTGCCGCACTCGTAATTATGTTTTTCAAATGCCGTGTGCAAAAAGGAAGGCTCCACTTCCTGCCCATTGTTCCTATGCTGCTGACGATCGTTTACAGCGTGCTTTACTATGCGGGTGCGGATTGGCTGCTCCACTTGTTCGGCGATATTGCCGCATTCCAAAGTGTGATGTATATTCTGACCTTTGAGTTTTGCATCGCCTGTGGATATATACATTCAAACAGCCGTTATGTGGACTTGTTTGCCTCCTCTGTCGGCACATCGGCAGAGATCACCGACAAGGACTTTACCGTTCGGTATGCAGCTGTAAACACTGCGCCTATCTCAAAGAAAACGATGAAAAAAGCCGAGCAAAGCCCGGTCACAATGGGCGGCTTGACCGTTCACACCATGCCCATTGATGGCGGCTATGCCGTATGGACAGAGGATGTGTCGGCTTTGCGTGACATCAAGGAGGACTCCGAGCTTCTTGCAGACGAGCTTGCCGACAGGAACGAAATACTCCGTTATGAATACAAGCGTGAAGCCAAGCGCCGCAAGGTGGAGGAGCAAAACCGCCTGTATGATCTCCTGCGTTCCGCTACACAGACGCAGATTGACCGCATTGCAGAGCTCACTAAGGAATACCGCCGAATCTCAAGCACCGATCCCGACAGTGCCAAAACGCTCCTTGCCGAGATTGCCGTGCTGTGCAGCTATATTAAACGTCGCAAGCATCTGACGCTCCTTACCGACCGAGATATTAAAATAGCGGAAACGGAACTCCACCGTGCCTTCAATGAGTCCCTCCAAACGCTGAAGCTGTTGGGCGTCCGCAGCTCGCTCTATGTGGACGAATCTCTTTCCATGCTCTCCGGCAAAACGGCGACTGCTGTATTTGATTTTTATGAATCGGTTATTGAAGCCGACATTTTGAATTTAACAGGCATACAGGTAAGCCTCATAAAGGCAAACGGCTTGCGCTTGTCACTGAATGTGTGCTGCAAAGCCGACCTTTCCGCTTTGGTAAGCGGAGACAATATCCGCTGTGAAAAAGAGGACGACGAGGAATACCAGCACCTTGTATTTGAAGCGAAAGAAGGTGACAGAAAATGAGTGCATTTTCTTCCCTTTCTGAATTTTGGCAGACCATGCTGCCGTTTATCATGCTTGTGGAGATCGTCCTTGAGATCGGGCTGTTTATGTATCAGCTTCTTCGCAGCAATAAGCCGGTGCGCAGCCTGCTGAGTCTGGCGGTCATGGCGGTGATGATCCCGCTGCTATTCTCCGTTTCTCAGGCAGATCCCGATAATATAGGGGACGCATTTCTGCTGGACGCACCGTGGCTGATATTTGCCGCTGCCATTTTCCTTGCGGCAGTTCACTTTGCCATTGCTCTGCCGCAGGAATACCGCCGAAAAAAGAACGAGCTCTCACCGTTCTCCATTAAGGAAGCAACGGATAAGCTGCCTATGGGCATCTGCTTTGCCGACCCGAACGGCAGGATCATCCTGTGCAACAACCGTATGCGCAGGCTCTCCTTTGCCCTTTGTGGCCACGAGCTGCAAATCAAAAGCGATATGGAAAATGCCCTGAGCGCGCCGGACAGATCCGTAACCGTCAAGGATGATTGCTACATCCTGCCCGACAAGACCGTCTGGCAGTTTCGCACACAAAATATCACCGTGGACAGCGATGACCGCTGGCAGCAGATAACGGCGCACAATGTAACCGAGCTGTATAACGGCTACCAAAAGCAAGAGGAAATAAATGAAGAACTGGCAGAAGTCAATCGAAAGCTCAGGAAGATGTACGCTCGCATGGAGAACGATGTCAAAGAGAAGGAAAGCCTTGACCTAAAGGTCTATATTCACGATACCATCGGGCGAAGCCTCCTGACCATCCGTGACATCATAGACAGCGGAGAGGATACTGAGCGAAAGCTTGAGGCGCTGCAAAATGCCATCGGTATGCTGGCAAGCAACCGTGTCACCTCTGTCAGCACAATGGACGAAGTAAAAAGAACTGCACAGCAGCTTGGCGTGGCTGTAAAAATCGACGGCTACCTGCCCCGTGATACCGCAGCCGAGGAGCTGACCGTTGCTGCCGCCAAGGAGTGCGTGACCAACTGCATCAAGCACGCAGACGGGAATGAGGTATATATCCGCATTGCCCAGCGCGGCGAACGCTATGATGTTACCATAACCAACAACGGCAAAATACCCACAGAGCCGATAAAGGAAGGCAGCGGCCTGTCAACGCTTCGCCGCAGTATTGAAAGTTCCGGCGGTGAAATGCATATTTCGCACAATCCACGCTTTGCTCTTCTGATTACGATTCCCGCAAAGGAGGTCAGCCTATGATAAACACCATACTTGTAGAAGATGATCTATACATCCAAAAGCACTTTGTCGATCGTCTTGCGGCAGACGGCGAGTTTCATCTTGTCGGCGTTTTCCGTGACGCCTTTGAAGCGGAAAAGCACTGCGACGCCACCGTAAAGCTCGTCCTTATGGATGTGCAGACGCATCATAAGCATTCCGGTCTTGCCGCCGCAGAGCGCATCAAAAAGGCTTTTCCGCAAATCAAAATCGTTGTGGCTACCTCGCTTGTCGATCCCGAAGTTTTGCAAAGAGCCAAAATGGGTGCTGCCGACAGCCTGTGGTATAAGGACCACGGAACAGAGGAGCTGATGAGCGTGGTAAAGCGCACTCTGGCAGGCGAAAAGGTATTCCCCGATACCGCTCCGGCCATTGAAATGGAGGGTACGATGTCCGATGTCTTCTCGCCCCGGCAGTTAGACATCCTACGCCTTTATATAAAGGGCTTTACCTATCAGGAAATTGCCGATAAGCTGGGCATCTCCAAAAACGGCGTTCGCTGGAACCTGGACGATATGGTGGAAAAGAGCGGCTTTGAAAGCAGAGAAGCGCTGGTTGCAACCGCCATTGAAAACAAGCTCATGGTGATCACCTTAAAAGACGAATAAGCAAAACTGAACCCCTTGGCTGTACGGTCAAGGGGTTTTTCGCGCCCAAAAGGCAAATTTTTTTGAAAAAAATCAAGATTTTTCTTCTGTTACTGGCACAAGTGCCAGTGACAAACGCCAAAAAATCAGTATAATAGATAATGTAAGATTAGGATTGTGCTTTTAGAAGGTGGTGATGAATGATGAAAAAAATCGTTCTGGACATTCAAAGCGATATCCATGCGCACACCATGGAGCGAATGCTGATGCAAAAATTGGACGATTGCCAAGTTGTGATCTCCGAGTCGCCGGACGCAACCGCCGAGTGGTGCAAAACGCATCGACCGGATGTGCTTTTAATGGAGGTCAAGGCGTATTCGCCCTGGATGTTCAAAGAACGAATGGCGATCCGTGACAAGGTAAAAAGGAACACGGAAAACTGTCGTGTCATTCTCTTTGTGGATGATGATACAGATGAAGATTTGACCGAAAAGGTACGGCAGGCAAAGCGCGAGGGTCTGATAGACGCTTTTCTCTTCGGTTCGGTATCCGAAAACTACTTTGCTTCGGTCATCGACAGTGTTTAAATCAGGCAACACAAAAAGCATAAAAATCTTCAAAATAATTATGAGGGAGGAATAATAGTATGACAAAAACGAACAAACGAAGGCGCGTCGCCAGCGTCCTGTTGGCGCTTGTGATGCTGCTCTCACTGATGCCGGGTCTGGAGCTTCCCGCCCATGCCTTTTGGGATGACTACGACACCGGCGGAGATTGCCCCAACTGCGACCACTACCACTGGGGTGAGAATTTGTGCGACTGCCAGTTCTGCACCATTGACTGCAACTACGATTGCTGGGTTGAAACCCATTGCAACGACTGCGGTCTGTGCCTGGGCGACACGCCCTACTGGTGCGAGGAGTGCTATAAATGCGCCGACTGCATGGAGGACACGCACTGCTCCACCTGCGCCAAGTGCTACATTGGCGAGGATGACCAGCTGTGCGGCGAATGCCATAAGGGTCCCTGCTGCTCCATAACCATCTGCGACTCCTGCGGCTTCTGCGATGACTGCGCAAACGATGACAGCGACCCGATGCACTGCTCGCTGTGTAACGCCTGCTTCGGTTCGGTGGACGAGTGCGTGGACGACGATGATACCGGCGTCATCCACTGCATCGATTGCCACACGTCCTGCGAGCAGTGCGAGGAATGCCTGCTGAACCAGGAATCCTGCGAGGACTGCGGCCTGTGCCTTGAGTGCTGCCGAGATAACTCCGAGGGTGGCGGCTGCCCGGACGGCGAGACCTGCGTGGAAAGCGCCGAGTGGGACGAGCACATCTGCCAGGGCTGTGACGGCTGGGTCACAGATAAGGAGGACGAGGACGAATTCTGCGAAACCTGCGAGATGTGCAAGGAGTGCTGCGAGGGCAACTCCGACTGCTCCGAGGGAATGTGCGCAATGGACACGGACTATGCGGATCACTTCTGTGAGGACTGCGGCTTGTGCTTCCACGACAGCGATCCCTGCGAGGACGGCTGCGATCAGCGCTGCAAGGACTGCTGCCGAGATGCCGTAAGCGCTATGGGCTGCGATCATGACGACTGGTGCTTCAGCGACTCTGATTTTGAGGATCATCTGAAGACGGAGCATGCCGGCGCCGGACATACCCACATAGCCTCCGCCAGCTGGGCGGCTGACGGAACGCAGCACTGGCACCCCTGCCGCTATTGTGACGATAAAAAGCTGAATGCCGCCAACCATGAATTTGACGTCAAGGGCGTGTGCAAGGTCTGCGGCTACATCAGCGGCAGTTCCATCGTCATCAACCGCCAGCCGAGGGGCGTCAAGTGTAAGACCTCTATCTACGACGATTATAACGAAGAGCCGGAAAACGGCCTGCTGTTCTATGAAAATAACCCGGTCACCTTCTCTGTCTCGGCAAGAAGCCTGAAGGGCGACGAGTTGACCTATCAGTGGTATCGGAAGAATAATGAGAATCCCACGGCGGCGCCCTACAAGCTGCCTGAGGATGGGTTTTACACGGGTGTGACGACCTCCACACTGAAGATGCCGGTTTCCACCCAGGCTTGCCAGGAGGATTACTCCTACTACTGCATCATCGGCAGAAAGGGTGACCCTTCGGACACCATGAAAACGGCGGAGGCAAAGCTGACTGCCACCCATGCCTACAGCCACAAGCAGGCGGGTGTGCGTGTGCCCACGGAAGACAGCGAGAAAACGCCGGAATACAAGGTCACTTGGGTCGATAAGCATGGGAATACCCATAACGGTGTCGTGGGCGGCGACCCGAAATGCGACGGCCACAAGCTCCCGTGCCTGTTCGAAGCAGGCGAATACGAAGCGCATTATATGACTACCGGCTCCAAGGAGCGCATCTTCCCGCATACCTTTGTGCTTGACAGAAGCCTTGACGCGGTAGGCGGCGGCAAGGTCGATGTGCTCAGATGTTCCGTCTGCGACTATACCGTTCCTGTGAAGAGCCATGTCCATGATTACGGCTGGAACTGGGACTGCACCGGCTTCGGCAGTATCTATGAGTATACCTTCAACATCGGCGGCTCGACCAAGACGGTGGAGCAGCTCATCCTTGAATCCGGCTATGCCCACCCCGAAAAGTGCAAGGTTCCCGGCTGCGAGGAGTTCATCATGGTTCCCCATAGCTGGGGCCGCTGGAATGTGGTCAAAAACCCCGATACCGAGGGCGATAAAGGCGGCATGGAGGCTGAATGCAGCGTCTGCGAATACAAAGAGACGAAAGAAATTGACGGCGATTGGACAAAGGACACCGCCCTTGTGACGGTGAAAAATGGCCGGGCAACCCGTATGATCGTCAAGCCCGGCGACAAGATCAGGCTTTATCCCGAGGAGAGAACCGGTCAGAAAGTCATCGGCTGGAAGGTGGAGTATCTCCGCGAATACAATGAGTGTGACTTCATCAGCGGTACGGGATTACCTGTTTCTAAAAATTGGAGTGCCAACGAGGCGAAGACCCTGTTCAAGCTGGTGACCAACGGCTCCGCCCTTGAGTGGGGCTGCACGATCCCAGAGTTCAGCGCCATGGGTGCCCCCGGCGGCGGCAGTTTCTTCTTTGAGCCTGTCTATGCAGGCTGTGACCACAGCGGCGGCACAACGCTGCTCAACGCGAAGGAGCAGGTCTGCGACCGTAAGGGCTACACCGGCGACACCGCCTGTGCAGACTGCGGCCATGTCATCAGTGCCGGTTCGGATATCTACCCACCTGCAAACGCCGGTCATACCGGTCCACTGCAGCCGCTGTACTACTACGGCACGGCCAACTCGGCAACGACAGACGCGAGCCATGGCGGCAAACGCTATAACGCCAAATCGGGCGACTGCCGGCACCGCGCCTATGAGGGCGACTACCGCTGCACAGCTTGCGGCGGCACCGTAAAGGGCGAGACCGGCGACTTCAGGCATAGCGGTCCCCTTGAACTGCGGGATGTAAGAACGGCGACCTGTACAGAGAGGGGTTATTCCGGCAACCAGTACTGCACATCGTGCGACAGGATCGCGCATAAGGGCGTCTCAACCCCGTCTCTCCACGAAATTGCCGATAACTACAAGCTGATCAATGAGGTTAAGCCAGGATGCACCACCTCAGGCTATAGCGGCGACCAGCAGTGCACAGCCGGCTGCGGACAGATTATCCGCTACGGTCATGTCGTTAATAAGCTCAGCCACGACTGGGACGGCGGCAAACCTGCAAAACAGGGCAAGAGCGAAGGAATTCTCTACACCTGCCAGCGTGCCGACTGCGGCGAGACAAGGTTCGTCAGAAGCTCCGCCGCGACCGAGTTCACAGTCACGGTCATCAAGGGCACAGCCTCCGTTGCCGCAGGGACACTCATCACGGACAAGATCGCGCAGAACACCGTTGTGACCGTTACGGCGGACGCACCGGAGGCAGGCAAGGTCTTTGACAAGTGGGTCGTGCTGGAGGGCAATGTCACTCTGGCAGACGCCACCAAGGCAACTACCACCTTCACCATGCCCGGCAATGATGTGAAGCTCGAGGCCACCTATAAGGATGCGCCTCCAAGCCATACCCACAGCTACGGCACCGAGTGGAAGTATGACGACACCGATCACTGGCATGAGTGCGAGTGCGGCGATAAGGCCAATATTGCGGCTCACAATGCCAGCGAATGGATCGTTGACACGGCAGCTACCGAAACCGCCGACGGCACTAAGCATAAGGAATGCACCGTCTGCAAGAAGGTTCTTGAAACCGCACCGATCCCCGCAACAGGCAGCAATCATACCCACAGCTACGGTACAGAGTGGAAGTATGACGGCACCAACCACTGGCATGAGTGCGAGTGCGGCGACAAGGCCGACACGGCAGCACACAGCTTCCAGTGGATGATCGACAAGGCCGCTACCAAGGAGGCCACCGGCATCAAGCACGAGGAATGCACCGTTTGCGGCGCCAAGCGCAGCGAGAATACGGTCATCGACAAGCTTCCCGACGGCGGCAACACAAGCCATACAGGCAGCAGTGGTAATAACACCAATAAGCCAGGAAATGACGACTCCACCAAGTGTCCTCAGACCGGTGACAGCAGCAACCACATCGGTTGGCTGGCTGCTCTGTGCGGCGTTCTGACTCTGCTGGGCGTAAGCGGCAAAAAGAGAAAGGAATCCAAGGTTAAATAAGCCGACGCTTCCGAAATCAAAATAGCCTAAACACAATAGGCGGTGACGGATCATTCCGCCACCGCCTATTTTCCTGAAAGCGAGCTTGCCAGCAAGTCCCTTTCCGAAAGGCGGCAAGCGACACCCACATTCTGACCGTGTATCCCCAGCCGAATGGGGACGGCAATCTCCGGCGCTTTTTCTTTATGCCTTAGGCAAAAATCTTTTAGAAAATTAAAAAAACTTGGTTGTAGCCCCCTCAACTTTTCAGCATGGAAAGTGAGGGGGCTTTCTCTATAGCCTCCGCCCGTTCTTTGAAAACCGAATAGTACAGCGCATCCTTTTGTAGGGCGGAATTTTTTTGTGCCTAAAAGCAAATTTACTCACTGTCAAAAGCTTAAACTCACTACAAATAAAAAAAACGGTAACACCAGCAGGAAGTTATCTTCCTGCTAATGTTACCTCATTTACAAGTATCACAAGATTTAAAGGGGAAATGATAAAGTCTTTGTAATGCTTATCGTAATTCTTGTAGCTTTACGCTTAATTCTTGTAAATGTTTTTTGGCTCTTTAGTTTGATAGCCACCATACATTGATGCACATCCGCAAGCAGCTATACCCATTCTCTTAGTCGCTCTGGCAATAAGGCTGGCAAGCAATTTCTTAAATGATCTCATTCTTATCACACCTCTTTCCTTTGATCTTCGCTGATATTATTAAAACTGCAATTAATAGATTTGTTAACAGGATCATAGATCCAACCATCTGATATCTATTGATAATCGCCCCGCCAAACAGATCAAGCAACAGAAAAACTATCATTCCCATCGCTTTGAACTTTGGCTTTTTATCTTTTTCTATAGGCTTATTTTTGTTCTCCACAGGGCAGAATACAAAAGCTATTATCTCTTCAAACACAACCAAGGCAGCGATCACCCATATATTTATATATCCGCATACCTTGTCATTAAGAAAAGCTGTAGCAATAAATGTCGAACACATCAACAGATTGCATCTGAAATATGTATCTGCATGATACCCTCCGGTAATAACCCTGACAGCAATAAACACTGCCAAATATATTACGCTTTCCAGCAAATGCCCTGTCAATGCTCCCATAAGCAATACAAGCACAATGTTTAACATTGATGAGATAGTTATCTCTATACCATACCGATAAAAATCCTGTACCTCATCTGCTTTGCCGATAGCTTCCTGCTCGGTCAAAAAATTAAGTATACCCGATACAACAAGATCCATAAACTACCGCCTCGCTTTTGTCTTACCCTAATTTGAATTTTACTAGAATAACAGCAATATGTCAAGCTTTTTGGAATGAGTTGCAGGTTTTTGTCACGAAATGCAGCAACGGTTCAGAACAATTAGTTCAGGGCCGTTGTATCTGCCATCAATGTTACCTGACAGCAAAACATTCCCTCCGACTCATAGAAATCGCATCTGCCATTATATTTTCTTGCTATCTCTCTGATTATTGAGGTCCCCAGACCATGCTGTTTTTTATCAGCCTTTGTGGTCGTAAGCCTTGGATTACTATCCATAACAGAATAATCTATTGAATTTTTTATCAAAAACGTATATGTATCCGTTTCTCGGTCGATCTTCAGATACAGAAATTTATTTGCGTCGTCGGCTATTTCCTTGCATGCCGTTATAGCATTCTCCAACGTGTTGCTCAACAGGTCGCAAAGGTCAGTTCCCTTTATTCCCTCAAAATCTGAAACTGTTATACATGATATTTTTATCCCCAAGGAAGAAGCCATTGTAAGCTTTGCGTTAACGATAGCATTTACAATATTATTTTTCGTTTTAACATAGGACTCCGACTTCTCGATAAGGTCAAAGCTTTCTGAGATAAATTTTCTCGTTTCATCTATTTTTTGAACTTTCAACAGTTCATTGACCGTTTCATATTTGTCTTTTATATCATGCCTTAGTTTTCTCATGGCGTCATATTGCGACTCGGCGTTTCCTATAAACTGCTCAAGATACTGCTCTCTTAGTTTGACTATCTCCATTTCCTTGAGCTTCCGATTCTTTTTTATCAAAGAATTTATTATCCAGAATATAAGTATATTAAGAACAAAGACAAGCATATATGACAGATTTATATACAGCCTATGGCCATCGTCTGCCGAAAGGGACAGTTCATGTATTACCATAACGAGAGAAAACGAAATAATAAGCACTGCAATAATCGTCACCCAATCTGAAGCCGTATAATCATCTGTATGTTTAAAGGCCATCAGTATTAATCTAAATACAATGAATATAGAAATCTGGATCATTATAAGCGTCACAAATCTAAGCAAGCTTTGTTCGACCACAAGCTCCCTGAGGGATATTTTAAAAAATGACGATACAGCATTTAGTTCCAATGACGTTATCAACAAGATCGCAACCTGCGAGAGGGATATGGAAAGAAATTTCTTTACTGCATTGTCACTAAAAAAGCAAAACGCAAAAACAAGCAGACTTGCCCAGTACAAAGCACTTCCAAAGCCCTCAAATACAGTGAAATAATTAAAAGCAGTGACCAGACAGCCTTCACAAACGGCAAATATAACAGCCCATATCTTAGCCCTTTCATGAGATCTTGGCGTAAGAAATTTATATATAAACCATGTTTCCAGACCGCCCTGATAAAAGTTTATCAAGATCTCAAATATCGTCCACAATGTAATAGTCATCACTTTCTCCTCAGATATTCAGTCAAAGCGTCGTCAACTGCATTCTTATATCCTCGGCTCATGGGAAGCTCTGAACCGCTTTTGAAGATCACTGTTTCATTTGAACGGCTTATGTTAAAAACATATTTCAGATTGACGATATATTTTTTATGCACCCGTATAAAATCAAATTTACGATAAGCTTCTTCTATCTCGCCAATGCTATCTCTGACTGCAATAGTATCCTTATTATTTGCAAAATGATATATGATGCTGTGGCTATTGCTCTCTATATAAGTTACATCCCGAAGCTTTACAGAGATCCTTCCCTGCTCCCTATTCTCCAAAACCACTGTCTTTTCCTGCTTCAGTGCGTCCGTCAACTGTCCTGCTACCATATGGAGCCTATCCTTCATAACATCAGCGTCAGGATCTTTGCAGATATAATTCAGCGGTCTGAAATTAAAGCTGTCATAAACCAGCTCCTGATGACTTGTCACAAAGATCACGAAGCAATTACCATTCTGACCTAGCTGACGCGCGACTTCAAAACCGGTCATTTCAGGCATATCAAGGTCAAGAAATATAGCCGAAAAAGGCTTTTTACCATGGTAGTAAAAAAAGCTCTCAGCTTTGGTAAACGTTTCTATTTCAGCCTTGACCGACCTTGATTCAAGTTCATTTGCCAGCATAGATTTAAAAAACTGAAGAAAAACAGCATTATCATCACAAACTGCGATCCGCATTTTTTCACGTCCTTTTATAACATAGTCTATGTACGATTTTATATTACCATAATTATACCATAAGGTCAAGCCATAAGGCGTTTCACAGCTCCCTGCGTCAAGACCACACCCGGCTGCAAACAACAAAAGGGCTGTCCACACAGCCCTTTTGTTCTTATCTAACCTATGCCAAGCCCCCTACACCTTAGGCTTTTTCATAGTAAGCGAAATACGCTTTTTCTTCAGATCAACGTTAAGTACCCAAACCTTAACTACCTCCCCGACCTTTACGACCTCAAGAGGGTGCTTTATATATCTGTCGCACATCTGAGAAATATGTACAAGACCGTCCTCGTGAACACCAATATCAACGAACGCTCCGAAGTCTATAACGTTTCTCACTGTGCCCATAAGCTCCATGCCCGGTTTCAGGTCTTTAAGCTCCATGATGTCGCCACTTCTCATAAGCGGTGGAGGCAGCTCGTCACGAGGGTCACGACCCGGCTTTTCAAGCTCCCCTACTATGTCCTTTAACGTCGGAGCACCAATGCCGATATCTGCGGCAAGCTTCTTCATGCCCATTGCATTGACTTTCTCAGCTATCTGCTTTACGTCACCCATGTCCGCAAGGCTCAGCCCGCACCTGTCAATAAGCGCCTGCGCTGCCTTATATGACTCAGGGTGAACAGCCGTGTTATCCAGCGGATTTTTTCCTCCACGCACTCTCAAAAAGCCTGCGCACTGCTCAAAAGCCTTTGCGCCAAGTTTCGGAACTTTCATAAGCTGCTTTCTTTCGGTGAAAGCACCGTTTTCCTCACGGTAGGAAACAATATTCTTTGCAACTGTCATATTTATGCCCGATATGTATGACAACAATGAGTATGAAGCCGTATTAAGGTCAACGCCTACTGAGTTTACGCAGTCCTCAACAACGCCCTTTAAAGCCTCGTCCATTCTCGCCTTTGGCATATCATGCTGATACTGTCCAACACCTATTGCCTTTGGGTCTATCTTTACAAGCTCTGCAAGAGGGTCCTGCAAACGGCGTGCTATTGATACTGCTGAACGCAGTGAAACATCATACTCAGGAAACTCCTCAGCCGCAAGCTTGGAAGCGGAGTAAACGGAAGCGCCAGCCTCAGACACCACCATGTAAGAAACTTTCTGCGGAATTTCTTTGATAAGCTCCGCTGTGAACTGCTCCGTTTCTCTTGAAGCAGTGCCATTGCCTATGGAGATAGTCGTAACACCATATTTCTTTATAAAGCCCGTCAGAATACGCTTAGCACGCTCTGTATCCTTCTTTGGCGGAGTAATGTAGATTATTGCAGTGTCAAGCACCTTGCCCGTAGCGTCTGAAAGCCGCCATCCATCGCGGACTGGATGCCGAAGGGGTATTGCCCGGACCATT
>ENA-ORSM01001760-ORSM01001760.1-human-gut-metagenome-genome-assembly--contig:-NODE-1760-length-16470-cov-3.034176_pt1 | contig 16470 bp, 9 predicted proteins | sample MGYA00241903_ERZ509170 | MGnify/ENA primary metagenome ERZ509170 (study PRJEB26280, sample SAMEA2338784) | human gut metagenome | biome: human gut; feature: human-associated habitat; material: faeces...
GAGAAGGCCCCCATGACCGTGGTGAGCCCCGAGCAGCTGGCGGCGCGCGAGAAGGCGAAGAAGATCGCCGCGGCCAAGGCCGCCAAGGAGGCGAAGGCGGCCGCACCGGCCGAGGCGCCAACCGGCCCCACCGAGGAGGAGATCCAGGCCAAGGTCGCCGGGCTCGACCCTGAGAAGGCCGCGAAAGTGAGGGCGGCCATGGAGGCCAAGGCCAAGAAGGCCGCGGCTGCCGCCCCGGCGCCGGCCGGTCCTACGGAAGAGGAGATCGAGGCCAAGATAGCGGGCCTGGATCCGGAGAAGGCCGCGAAGGTCCGCGCCGCCCTCGAGGCGCGCGCCAAGAAGGAGGGGGAGTAGCGCATGGCGACCCGTACCGTCATCCCGTTCGGCCCGCAGCACCCGGTGCTGCCCGAGCCGCTTCATCTGGACCTGGTGATTGAGGACGACCGCGTTCTCGAGGCAATTCCGCAGATCGGCTTTGTGCACCGCGGACTCGAGAAGCTCACCGAAAAGCGCGACATGCACCAGTTTGGCTACATCGCCGAGCGCATCTGCGGCATCTGCGCCGTGGGCCACAGCTGCGGCTATGCCAGCGCCTGCGAGCGCATGCTCGACATCGAGGTGCCTGGCCGCGTGCAGTATATCCGTACCATTTTGCACGAGCTTTCGCGCATTCACTCGCACCTGCTGTGGCTGGGCCTGCTCGCCGATGCCTTTGGCTTCGAGGCGCTGTTCTATCGGTCGTGGACCCTGCGCGAGCAGATTCTCAAGATCTTCGAGAGCACCTGCGGCGGCCGCGTGATCCTTTCGATTAACGAGATCGGCGGCCTTAAGCACGACATTGAGGACTCCGAGCTGGCGGGCATTGTCCAGACGCTCGACGCCATGCGCCCCGACTACGAGACCCTGGTGCATACGTTTTTGGACGACGCCAGCTGCGGCGAGCGCCTGCATGGCGTGGGCGTGATCAGCAAGAAGGACGCGCTGGATCTGTCGATGGTCGGCCCGTTCGGTCGCGCCTCGGGCGTGGATTATGACGTGCGCATGTTCGGTGACGGTGCCTATGCGGACTTGGCTGCGTTTGAGCCGATTGTTGCCACCGATGGCGACTGTTATGCCCGCTGCCAGGTGCGTTGTGCCGAGGTTACGCAGGCCATGGACATTATCAAGGAGCTTGTCGGCAAGATTCCGCACGACGGTATCGGCGGGCGTACCAAGCTCACGCCGGCCGACGGCGCGCGCGGCGAGGTTGTGATTGAACAGCCGCGCGGCGAGGCATATTACTATGTGCGCGGTAACGGCACCAAGAACCTGGACCGTTTCCGCGTGCGCACGCCGACGTCGCAGAACCTGGCGGGTCTGACGCATGCGCTGCAGGGCGTGCTCCTTGCTAACGTGCCCATGATTATCCTGACCATCGACCCCTGCATTAGCTGCACGGAAAGGTAGGCGCGGCATGAGTTTACTGACATTTGCCAAGACGGCCTTGGGCTCTATGGTCAAGCAGCCGGTAACGGTGTGCTATCCGCAGGAGAAGCTCGCGGCACCCGAGCGCCTGCGCGGGCATATCGTTAACGACATGAACGTGTGCATCTGCTGTGGCATGTGCGCGCGCCGCTGCCCGGCGGGCGCACTCGCGGTCGATCGCAAGGGCGGAACGTGGTCGATCGACCCGTATGCCTGTGTGGTGTGCGGCGAGTGCATCGAAAGCTGTCCTAAACACTGCCTGAGCATGGACACCGCGCGCACTCCAGTCGCGGCGGACAAGACTCCCACAGTAGAAACCAAGCCGGAATAGCGTTGGGATGGGGCTGGTATAGCGCTGGAATAGGGGCCGGTGGGGCAAAAATGCCCCACCGGCCCCGCGCTTAAACGCGCGGTTGTGCCGTCGCGAACAAAACTATGCCGGATTACGGGGCTGGATTGCGAATCCCCAACCATACAGAAAATCGAAAAACAAAACCGCAGGTAGATAGCCTGCCGTTTTTCAAAAAAAGGCTGTATGGATGAGGACTCCGACTTTAGCCCCGTAATCCGGCATAGTTTTGAAATAGCACCATATCCGTAGCAGCCCTTGATCTCCCATGGACAGAGGGAAACGGATCATTTTTGCCTCACGAGGGCTGCCGCGTGACCCGTCTGCCACGAAATGGGCCTATCTACTACGTTTAGGCGGCAGTCCTCGACCACGTCAAGTAATGCGAAATGAAAACCGCAGGTAGAACGCTTGCGGTTTTTCATGAAAAGCGGCTATGGTCGGGGTATCGAGTCAAACGTAGTAGATGGCCCGATTTCGTGGCGAGCGTTACCAACTGATCCCCCGGGGACGGAGGAAAACGGATCATTTTGACCTGTTGGCTCCGAGTCGCACCCGTTTTCCTGCGAAAACTTTCGTGTCTCAACTTCGGTGAGACATTTGTCTCACGCCCAAAATCAAATCTGGAACGTGTGTCACCTGCCCTAATTGTGTCTCATTTCGTAACTTTAGGCTGATGCAAGGTTTGAGACAGTGAGAAGGGAGACGCGATGAGTAAGTACACGAGGGGTCTCTTGGCGGTGATACTGGCCGTAGTGCTGGTGTTGCCAGCCGCAGCATTCGCCATGCTGCCCGAGGCCAACGCCAGGTCCAGCACGGGAATGGACGGACCGATAATGACCGGAAAGGTCGTCGACCCCGATACCAGCGGACGCTGGGAAATCTGGGCGGCAGGCCACGGCGGCAATAAGGTAACGACCCAAAACGTCGGCCGAATCTGGACCGATAAGACGGTCAAGGCAACCGGGGAAAACGAAGAGTCGGACTTTTTGACCACGCTTTCGGCGATGTCCTCGACGTCTAATTCAACCGTGACAGTCACCACGCCACTTGACATCGTGATGGTGTTGGATGCCTCCGGCTCGATGGATGATCCTATGGGTGGCGGAGATCGCACCAAGCGTATCGATGCACTGAAGAGCGCTGCGAACAGCTTTATCAATACCATCGCCAAACAAAACGAGGCTATCGAGGGCGTTGATAGGCAGCATAGGGTTGCCATTGTTAAGTTTGCGGGTGATAAGACTGATAAGGTCGGCAATGACACGTACTATCAAGGCCAATACAAGTACAACCACTCGCAGGTAATGAAGGGTTTGACCGATTGCTCCGGCGGCAACGTGAAAGCTCTTAAGGATACAGTTGCTGGAATCAAACCAAGCGGTGCTACGCGTGCCGACTATGGTCTGGAACTGGCCGGGGATATCACTTCTGGTCGCGCAGATGCCAAGAAGATTGTTGTGTTCTTTACCGACGGCAAGCCAACGAGCTACAGCGAGTTTGATTCTGACGTCGCCAATGCTGCCGTGACGGCTGCCAAGAAGATGAAGAATGGCAAGGCCACCGTTTATACCATCGGCATCTTTAGTGGAGCGGACCCCGCTGCCGATCCCTCGAAAAAGGGGACAAGCGACGTCAACAAGTTTATGCACGCCGTGTCGAGTAATTATCCCGATGCCACGTCGTATGCGAGCGACGAGCTTGGCACACGTGCGGAAAACCCCGACTACTACAAGTCGGCGACCAATGCCGAAGAGCTCAAGAAGGTCTTCGACGACATCTCACAGGCCATCACATCGGAGCCGCCTTATCCGACCGAAATCCATAAGGGCTACGACGAGACCAAGTCCGGCTACATCACGTTTACCGACGAGCTGGGCGACTTTATGCAGGTCGACGGATTTACCGAAGTCGTCATCAACGGCATGTCGTTTACCAAGGCGAGCAAGACGGTCAACAAAGAAACCAATACCGACACCTACGAGTTTTCCGGCAAGGCAAAAGACCTGCTCATCACCGTGCAGCGTGCTGGCGATGACAATCCCCGGAAGGGCGATATCGTAACGGTTAACATTCCTGCGTCGTTGATTCCGCTGAGTCACTTTAAGACCGTAGACGGCAAGCTTTCGGTCGACAACGTTAAGCCCATTCAGGTGAAGTATGCCTCGAGCGTGAAGAGCGCCGCACTTGACAACCTGTTTACGCCCGAGAAGGTAGCAGGGCTCAAGAACTACATCGAGCATAATACGACTGTCGTTGACGGCACCAAGACCGTGAGCTTCTACGCGAACAAGTGGAGCGACGGTGCGATGGGCGATACGGTTGCGACCTTTGAGCCGGCCGACACCAACCGCTACTACTACTTCCAGAAGCAGACTCCCATTTACGCGGATAAGGACTGCACGCAGCCTGCAAAGAATTCGCTGGCAGATACTGGCACCTATTACTACAAGGATGAGTTTGAGGAGCGGGGCTCGAACGGCGAGGCCAAGCCCGCCACTGCTGTCATCGAGTTTGTCGGCGGCGACGCAGCGAAGTTTGACGGCGCTCTTGTTGCCGACGAGGACGGCAACCTTTCGTTTAGCGTGGGAACCGCGCGTTTGGCCTTTATCGATGAGCTCCACACTACCAAGGGCAGCGTGGGCGGCAACAGCACTGGTACCGCGACCGACGTTCTCAACCCCAAGTGGAACAACGTGTCTGCCAAGGCGACCGCGACGCATGTCAATTCCTACCTGGGCAACAACGGCAAGATCAGCTTTGCGTATGACATGACGCCGGCAATGGTGAACACCAAGGCCAGCTTTGGCCTGACCAAGGTGCTCAAGGGTCGCGACTGGACGAATGCTGACGCGTTTGAGTTTGGCCTGACATCCGAGAGCGGCGCCCCGATGCCTGCGGCTAGGACTGCGACCGTGCGCAAGGCTGACCTGGACCAGGGCAAGGCTGCCATCGACTTCGGCACGATCGAATACACCGAACCTGGCACGTACGTCTACAAGGTCAGTGAAAAGCATGCCGGGACCACGATTGACGGCATCGCCTACAGCAAGAACGTCGCGGAGATCACCGTGACGGTAGCGCCCGACAAGAAGGGTGAGCTGAGCGCTGGCGTGAAGGTGACCTCGGGCGAGACCGAGTTCAAGAACGTTTACGCCACGAATCCTGTTGAGTCCAGCGTCACCGACCAGATTACCGTGACCAAGTCTCTGACCGGGCGTGACCTTACGGCCGACGAGTTCAGCTTTGAGCTGCTCGAAATCATTGACAAGGAAGTTAAGCCTGTCGAGACCGTTAAGAACGCCGCCGACGGCAAGGTGACGTTCAGTGCCATCAAGTACACCGAGATCGGCCAGCACACCTACAAGCTGCATGAGGTTAAGGGCAACGCCGGCGGTATTGACTACGATGACGCGGTCTACACCATCGTGACGACCATCGCCGATAACGGCAAGGGCCAGCTGGTTGCCACGCACGAGCTGAAGGACGCCAAGGACGTCAAGAGCATCGAGTTCAAGAACGCCTACACCACGAATGCTACCGAGGCATCGCTTGCGGGTATCAAGAATCTGCAGGTTGACGACGCTCTGACCCCGGCTGATATCACCGGCAAGTTCACCTTTACCGTGACCGGTGAAGAGGGCGCGCCTATGCCTGCGAGCACGAGCGTGCACAACGACGTTGACGGCAAGGTCGACTTTGGCAAGATCGCCTTTACGCTCGACGACCTTAACAAGGCTCTGGGCGAGAAGCCCGAGAAGCGCGAGCACACCTTTACCTACACCGTGACCGAGTCCGGCGAAGTGGCTGGCGTGACCAACGACGCCAAGCTGTCGCGCAAGGTTTCCTTCACCGTGACTGATGACGGCAAGGGCAATCTGAGCGTATCCCGCAAGCCGGACGGCGATGTGGCATTTACGTTCACCAATACCTATAACGTGACGCCTGTCGAGACGAGCGTTACCGACCAGATCACCGCGAACAAGGTCCTGACTGGCCGCAATCTCATGGACAGCGAGTTCTCCTTCGAGCTCGTCGAGGGCGACAAGGTCGTCGCCACCGGCAAGAACGACGCCGAGGGCAAGATCACGATGGGCGCCGTGAAGTACGACAAGGCCGGCAAGCACACCTACACGCTGCGCGAGGCCAACGGCGGAACCACCAGCAAGGGCATCACCTACAGTGACGCCGAGTACACCATCGAGACCACCATCACGGACAACGGCGACGGCACCCTCAAGGCCGAGCATGTCCTGAAGGACGCCAAGACCGCAACCTTCAAGAACACTTACAGCGTGACCCCGACCGATGCAGACCTCGACTTTGACCTGAGCAAGGCCATCGACGGTCGCGAGTGGACGGATGGGGACGAGTTCGGCTTTACCATTACCGCCCCCGATGGCGCTCCGCTACCCGATCCTGCAACCGTAACCGTGAGCAAGCACGATGCGAAGGACGGCATTGCCGCCATCAAGTTCGGCAAGATTCGCTACACGGCTGCCGGAACCTACAAGTACGAGATCCGCGAGAACGCGGGTAATACGGTCGGCATGACGTATGACTCCCACGTCGCGACCGCCGAAGTAACCGTGACCGAGGACGGCGAGGGCAAGCTGACCGCCAATGTCACCAAGAAGGAAAACGGACGCTTTACCAACACGTACCGCACTGAGCTTAACTACACCGCGGCCGGCGGTCTGTGGCTCAGCAAGTATCTGGACGGCCGCCCCATGACCGAGGGCCAGTTCACGTTTACCGTGACGCCTGCCGACGAGGCCTCGGCCAACGCGCTTGGCCTGCTGCCCGGAGCCAACAACTTCAAGTCCCCTGCGACGGCAGAGGCAACGGTCGGACTGATCGACATTCTGGCTGGTCATGAGGTTAAATTTACGCAGGCTGACGCCGGCAAGACCTTCAAGTACACCGTGGCCGAAAAGAACGACGGCCAGCCCGGTTACACCTACGATGACGCCGTACGCACGGTGACGATCGCCATCGCCGACGACACCGCCGGTACGCTCACTGCTACGACGACCGTTTCCGGTGGTCCCGAGGGCACGCATGAGACGGTCCACAAGAGTGGCGAGAACAAGGTCGAGAAAGCCCTGGTGCCGTTCCACAACAGTTACAGCGCTACGACCAACACGCCTGGTGGCACCGCTGCTCAGGTCGTTGCCACCAAGACTCTGACCGGCCGCCCGATGGCCGACGGCGAGTTCTGGTTCGGCATCGCCTATCAGGGTGAGCTTGTGGCATACGAAAACCTCAAGCCCAATATCGGCGGGCACGTGAGCTTTGATACGCTGCACTACGACACCAAGATGCTTGCTAATCTTGAGGCTGCTGGGCTTGCTTATCGTACCGATAAGGACGGCAAGCTTGCCTGGACCATTAACTACACGGCCTACGAAGATTTATTCGGGCTGCCGAATGGCGTTTCCGCTACAACGTGGAGCTTTGGCTTTAAGGTTATCGTCGTCGACAACGGTGACGGTACCCTGACGGCAACGGTCGACTACGGCGGCGTCGAGCCCTTGTTCGAGAACGTCTACGGCGCCGAAGCCGTCGATGCCGCGCTCACCGGCACTAAGAAGCTCCAAGCTGCCGAGGGCCTGACCCCGGCTGACATCACGGGCAAGTTCACCTTTACCGTGACCGCCGACGAGGCTGGTGCCCCGATGCCCGAGCGCACGACCGCAACCAACGACGCGGCTGGCAACGTGGGCTTTGGCAAGATCCACTTTACGCTCGAGGACCTCAACCGCGCTCTGGGCGTGACGATCGATGCTTCTGACGACGCATCGAGCGACGCCGAAGCCAACACCGGTGAGGCCGAGGTTGACGCCGACGCTGCCGAGACCGATGAGTCCAACGACGAGTCCGATCCCGCAACCCCCACCGCTCCGCGCTCGCACACCTTTACCTATACGGTGACCGAGTCCGGTAGCGTCCCTGGCGTGACCAACGACCCCAACGCCACGCGCAAGGTTTCCTACACCGTGACTGACGACGGCGCCGGACATCTGAGTGTCGTGCGCAACGGCGACGACGGTGCGGACTTCACGTTCACCAACACCTACGTCGTGGCGCCCACCGACTCTTCCGTGACCGATCAGGTCAAGACGGTTAAGCGTCTGACCGGACGTGACCTTGCAACCGGCGAGTTCACGTTTGAACTGCTCGAGGACGGCGTGGTTGTCGCCAGCGGCACCAACGACGCCAACGGCAACGTTACGCTGAGCCCGATCCACTACGAGGCGCCCGGTACGCACACGTACACGCTGCGCGAGGCTCGCCCGAACGCGCTTAGCCTGTACAAGGGTGTCACCTATGACGGCACGACCTACACCGTCGTGACCACCGTCTCCGACAACGGCGACGGTACGCTGGCCGCGACGCACAAGCTCGAGGGAACCACCGAGTCGGCTGGCTTTACCAACAAGTATCACGCCATGCCCACGCAGGTCTCCATCGGCGCCATTAAGGTGCTCGAGGGACGCGAGCTCAAGAAGGACGAGTTTAGCTTTAAGCTCGTTGGCGAGGACATCGAGTCTACGGTTACCAACGATGCCGACGGCAAGATCAACTTCGACAAGCTCGAGTACGACGAGCCCGGTACGTACGTCTACACCGTCAGCGAGGTCAAGGGTGACGAGGCCGGTATGACCTACGACAAGTCCGTCTTTACCGCGACCGTTAACGTGGTCGACGACGGCGAGGGCAACCTCAAGGCGAACGTTGCCTTTACCAAGGGCGACAAGAGCGTCGAGGGTATCGTGTTCAACAACACGTACAAGAAGCCCGAGACGCCCGTGTCGACGCCCGATCCCGGCACGCCCAAGACCGTGACGAACATCGTCAAGACGGTCAAGGGTTTCCTGCCCACCACGGGTGACCAACAGGCTGCCGCTCTGCTTATGGCATTTGTCATCGCCATGGCCGGCGTCGGAGCCTTGGTCTGGGGTATCCGTAAGCGCTAGGCACGTCGACAGCGCCCGGGGCCAAAAGGCCCCGGGCGGCCGGCAGGGCTAAATTCCGACCTACTCCTACCCCCAGCCGCCACGGAGGCATCTCCCTCCTCCGTGGCGGCACTTTTGTGTGCCGGGGGCGCCACGAAACCGGCCCATCTACTACGTTTAGCCCCTTACCCCCAACCATGCCAAAAAAAACGCGAAGACAAAACCGCAGGTAGAACGCCTGTGGTTTTGTTCAAAACGAAGGTATGGTCATGGGTATCGCGTCAAACGTAGTAGATGGGCCGATTTCGTGGCGAGCGGTTCCGGCTGATCCCTTGGGGACGGAGGAAAACGGATCATTTTGGTCCCGCGAGGCTGGCGGAGGCACTCGTCCAGGGCCGCCCGAACAAAACTATGCCGGTTTACGGGGCTGAGTTACGAGTCTCCAACCATGCCGATATTCGTGAAAATAAAACCGCAGGTAGACGAGCCGTCATTTTGCAGAAAACGCGGGTATGGATGGGGGTCCTGAGTTTGGCCCCGTAAACCGGCATAGTTTTGAAATGGCCTTAAATCGGTAGCAGCCATTTTGCTATGCCGGAACGGTCGGTCTTCGGGCAACTACCCTCGCAGGTAGGCGATAGCGATCTGCGTGCGGTTGCGCAGGCCCATCTTTGCCAGGATTGAGCTGATGTGGTTGCGCACGGTGCCTTCGCCCATGTAGGCGGTGGCGGCGATCTCTTTGTTGTCGAGGCCGCGGGCGATGAGTTCGGCGACTTCGAACTCGCGGTCGGTCAGGCTGACAAAGGCCGCGGGCCGGCGGGTCGTGCCCGCTTCGACGCCCGTTCCGTCAAAATCGATGTCCTCGATCGCCTTGCCCTCGAGCACGCGTTTGCCGTCCATGACCTGCGCCAACGCCGGCGGAATGGCAGCGACATCGGTCTTGATCAGGTAGCCGCGGGCGCCCAGCTTGAGCGCCGACACAATGTACTCGTCATCCGAGAACGTCGTCAGAAACACCACGCGCGCCGCAGGGTCGTGCTCAAGGATCTCGCGCGCGGCCGAAAGGCCGTCGCGTCCCGGCATCTGGATGTCGAGCAGCGCAATATCGGGTGCGTGCTCGGCGTAGAGCGCCACCGCATCGTTGCCGTTGGCACCGGTGCCCACCACTTCGATCTGCGGCTGGGCGCCCAAGATAATCTTGAGCGAATCGACCACCAAGCGGTCGTCGTCGACAACGATGAGCCTCATCGGCCCTCATCTCCTTGCTGTTTGGGAACGGTGGCAAACACACGCCAGCCGCCGGCGCCGGCACGCGGGCCGGCGGTGAAGGTGCCGCCAAGCGCCTCGATGCGCTCGCGCATGGAGGCGAGCCCCATGCCCTCTGCGGTGCCGCGGCCGCTTGCTTGGACCTCACCCACGCCATCGTCGGTAACAATGAGCTGGTAAAACGACGGATGCTCCATGCACCGTACGGTGACGGTCTGGGCGCAAGCGTGGCGCATGGTATTGGAGAGCGCTTCGCGCAGGACCGCTGCAAAGCAGTTGGCGACGTTTGCGGGCGCATGTTCGGCCATAACTTCAAGCTCAATCTGCGGGCCGCCGTCCGAGCGTGTGCCTTCGACAATGCGTTCGAGCTGCACGGAAAGGTCGACGGCGTTGTCGTTGAGCGCGTGGACGCTGGTGCGCACAAGCTGGAGCGCCTCGTCAACCGTGCGTTTAACGTCGGCGAAATCGGCGGCGACGCCAGGCTCGTCGGCGTGGACCACGCGTAGGGCTTCGGCCTGCAGTGAGGCGCGCGTGAGCTGGTGCCCGACGTTATCGTGGATCTCGCGCGCGATGCGGGCGCGTTCGGCGAGCGTCGCGAGCTCGACTTCGTAGTCCTGGCGATCGGCAAGATCGCGGTTGCGCGCCTCGAGCGCGAGGGCTCGTTCCTGCAGCTCGTCGCGGGTGCGGCGCATGCGCCGCTGCTCGCGCTCCAACTGGGCGGTGCGTAGCGATAGCAAGGTGGCGGCAACCGAAAGGATGGCGGTTAACAGCAGCGTTCGGGTGGTGAGCACGCCACCACGAAGGTCCGCGACAAGCGCGCAGACAAACACGGCGCCAATCGCCAGCGCGGGCCAGATTCGTTCACGGCGAACGCGTCGCGCGATGTCATAGAGAGCGAGAGGCGCAAACGGCACAAACGGCGGCACGAAGACAGCCGCGATGATGCAGGCGTAGCTCGCGGCCTCGCTCACACGGCGGGCGCGGTTTCCCTGTACGACCTCGGCCAGCGAGGTGGCAATAACGCCAAGGCAAAACGCCGCGACCAGGCGAGCGTCCACAGCAAGACCCATGGCGGCCGCAATACAGCACGCCAGCACGATCGATTTGTCGAAAAGCCTGTTCATACGGGTATTGTACGCGAAGCCGCGCGTGGTGGAGGGACCGCCTGCGCAACCGTGACATTCCTCCCACGCGGCAAAGCGGGGACGTCGGCAGGCCGCACGGCCAAGCTCCGCACTCGTGACAAAGCTCACTGGTGCGCGCCGCTCGCTCCTGCGATGATGCAATCGTACCGGGCCGCAATCAACAGAAGGGCCGCCTCATGACAGACATCGTCCACGTCGAAAACCTCGTCAAGCGCTACGACGACCTTATCGCGCTCGACCACTTTAGCCTGAGCATCGCCCCCGGCGAGATCTTTGGCCTGCTGGGCCCCAACGGCTCGGGCAAGACCACGTCCATCAACTGCATTCTGCAGCTGCTCGCCTACGACAAAGGCACCATCGAGCTGTTCGGCGAGCCCATGACGCCCGCCCGCTACGACCTCAAGCGCCGCATCGGTGTGGTGCCGCAGCAGGTGGCGGTGTTTGACGAGCTTACGGTGCGCGAGAACATCGACTATTTCTGCAGCCTTTACGTCAACGACCGCAAGCGCCGCCGCGCGCTGGTGGACGAGGCGATCGACTTTGTCGGGCTGGGCGACTTTACCAAGTTTCGCCCCGGCAAGCTCTCGGGCGGCCTGGCGCGTCGCCTCAACATCGCCTGCGGTATCGCGCACAAGCCCGAGCTCATCTTCTTTGACGAGCCCACGGTGGCGGTCGACCCGCAGAGCCGCAACGCCATCCTGGAGGGCATCTGCCGCCTGCGCGACGAGGGCGCCACGGTGGTGTATACCAGCCATTACATGGAGGAAGTCGAGCAGATTTGCAGCCGCATCATGATCATGGACGGCGGACGTGTGCTGGCGCAGGGCACCAATGACGAGCTCAAACGCATGATTCAAATGGGCGAGCGCGTGACTGTCGAGGTCAGCGCCGTAGAGACCGCCACGGTCGAGCGGCTGCGCGCCCTCGAGCACGTGCTTTCGGTTGAGTTGTCCGGCGGCGAGCTCGTCTGCACCTGCGAAGCGAGCCCGCACAATTTGGTCGACATCCTCGACACGCTGCGCGCCGCCGATGTGGAGCGAGCCGCCGACCCTCAACGACGTGTTCCTCGAGATCACCGGCCGCGAGCTGCGCGACTAGGGGACAGCCATGTTCAACACCATTATCATCACGGTCAAAACGCTGCTGCGCCGGCCGAGCACGTGGGTCTGGGGCGCCCTCTTTCCCATCGCGCTTTCCACGATGTTCATGTTTATGTTTGCGAACCTGAGCTCCGACGGCACGGTCGACCCGGTGCCGGTTGCCGTCGTGGCGGACAAGGTCTGGGACGCTTCGACCTTTAAGGATGTGGCGACGTCGCTTGCCAAGGAGGGCGACGACCAGCTGCTCGAGATCCACGAGCTCGACGACGCAGCCGATGCGAACCGTGCGCTCAAGGCCGGTGAGGTCGCGGGTATCTATACGGTCGACGCTGCGGGCACGCCCAAGCTCACACTGCTATCGAGCTACGACAGCTCGCGCGCATCATCGGTGCTCACCGATCGCAGCATCCTGGAGACGGTGGCAAGCTCGTATACACAAAATGCCGAGCTCATGTCCCAGATTGCCCAGGACAACCCGGCGGCGCTCGCCGACCCCGAGGCGGTTGCGCGCGCCCTGTCGCTCGAGGGCGGCACCCGCCGCGTAAGCCTGACACGCACCACACCCGACGGCACGGTCATCTACTATTACGCGCTCTTTGGCCTGGTCGCGATGATGTCTGCCGAGTTTGCCGCCTTGAGCGTCATCGACCTGCAGCCCAATCTGTCGGGTCTTGGCGCGCGTCGCTGCGTGGGCGGTCTTTCCAAAACGGCGTCGCTGGCCGGTATCTTTGTGGGCTCGTGGCTGGTCTCCTTTGCCTCGATGGCGATCGCGATCGGCTACGTGCGTCTGGTCGTGGGCGTCGACTTTGGCGGGCGCGAGGGGCTGTGTTTGGTGGGCGGCGCCGCTTCCGCGCTTGCCGCCACGGGCTTGGGACTCTTTGTGGGCACGCTTCCCGTTAAGGGCGGCAAGGCGTCCAAGTCTGGCATCCTCACGGGCTTTGCCACTACGTGCGCCCTGTTCGCCGGCCTCTACGGCGAGCCAGCGATGGCGCTTGCCGACGACGTCGCCCGCGCCTGCCCGGCTGAGTGCTGGCTCAACCCCGTCAAGCTTATCTGCGACATGTTCAACCGCCTGTATTTCTTTGAAGACTTGGGGCCTTTTGCCGTTCGCGCGGGCGCGCTGGTCCTCATGACGCTGGTGTTTGTTGCCGCCGCCACGCTGATTTTTGGAAGGAGCCGCTATGAGCACCTTTAAGACCGCGCTTCGCATGGCGCTGGCGCACCCGTTCTACCTGCTCATCTATACGGTGTTCATTTCGCTGATGGGCGTATTCATCGCGGCATCCGTGAGCTGGAACTCGTCGCAGCTCACCGAGTACAAGCCCTACGACGCCAACGTGATCGTGGTCGACCGCGATGGCAGTGATCTTTCACTTGCGCTCACCAAGCACCTAGGTTCGCGGTTTGACCTGGTCACGGGCGTCGGCGATGACACGTACGACCTTGCGGACGCGCTCTCCAAGAGCAACAGCGCCAAGGGCAGCGCCGACTGCGTGTTCTTTATCCCGGAGGGGTTCGAGGACGACCTGGTCGCGGCTGCCCGCGCGGGGGAGTCCCTGCCCAAGCTCGATGTGACCTACGGTGCCGGCACCATGGCGGCGGCGCTTTCGTCTGCCGAGGCTTCGCGCTGGATCTCGCTCGCGGGCGCTGCGGCGGCGCTTGAGCCCGCTGCTTCTAACGGCGACGTTGCCAAGGCTGCCGAACACGCGGCCACCGAGCGTGCCGAGGTCGAGATCGAGCAGGTCAAGGTCGACTCGACTGCCGCCGCCACGCTCGAGTCGTACTTCAACTTTGGCGCGTACGCGATCATCTCGTCGGTCATCGTGTCGGTGGGACTGGTGTTCTCGGGCATGAACGAGCCCGAGCGCGTGCGCCGCATGGAGGCCGGCCCGGTCTCCGAGCGCCAGCGCTCGCTTGCCGTGTTTGCGGCCGCCGCCGTGCTCACCGTCTGCATCTGGTTTGTGTCGAGCATGATGGGCGTCGTGGGCTTTGCCGGCGCGGTTGCCGAGGTCGGCGTGGGTCGTGTGTGCCTGGCGCTGTCGGCGACGTTTGCCCTGGCGTGCACGCCTCTGGCCGTTGGCTTTGCGCTGTCGAGCCTGGGTGCGCGCGAGGAGCTGCTTAACGGTGTGGGCAACCTGCTCGGCATGCTCATGACGTTTTTGGGCGGCGCTTGGATGCCGCTGTCGCTGATGGGCTCGGCCGTGCAGACGGTGGCGCACTTTGTGCCGACGTATTGGGTGAACGACGCGATTGGCAAGGCGCTCGCTTCGGATCTGACGTCCACCGTGTTGGGTGACATCGCCTGCGACCTGGGCGTCACGGCACTCTTTGCCGTGGCCATCGCCGCCGTAGGTCTCGCCCTCGCACGTACCAAATCCCGCGCCTAGCCACCTAGTCGTTTAAGAACGTCCCCAATGACTAGTCTGAAATAAATCCCGGGCCTCGCTCCAAAATAGTTCGCCAAGGTTTACTATTACGTTCATAAAGTAGTACTAGGCTAACAATGGGGGATACCATGGCAACGCAGGAAGCCTACGTCCAGGTTAAGGATCTCAAAAAGCACTACGGCGACGGTGATGCGCGCCTGACGGTACTCGATGGCATCGACACGTCCATCAACCGAGGCGAGATCTGCGTCATGCTGGGGCCCTCGGGCTCGGGCAAGTCGACGTTTCTTAACCTGATCGGCGGCCTGGAGGATGCCGACGCTGGCTCTATTTTGGTGGACGGCTGCGACCTCACGGTGCTCAAACCTACCGACCTGGGCGAGTATCGCCGCCGTGAGCTGGGCTTTGTCTTCCAGTTCTACAACCTGGTGCCCGATCTCACCATCAAGGAAAACATCGAGGTCACGGCGCACCTGTCCAAAAACCCGCTCAATGTCGACGATCTCCTGCGTTCGCTGGGCCTTTACGAGCACCGCAACAAGTTCCCGCGCCAGGTCTCGGGCGGCCAGCAGCAGCGCTGTGCCATCGGCCGCGCACTCGTCAAAAACCCGGGCCTGCTGCTGTGCGACGAGCCCACGGGCGCGCTCGACTATAAGACGTCCAAGGAAATCTTGCAGCTCATGGAGGATGTCAATCACGAGTACGGCTGCACCATCATCATCGTCACGCACAACGCCGCCATCGCGCGCATGGCCAATCGCGTGCTGCGCCTGCGCGACGGGCGCATCGTCGAGGATGAGCTCAACGAGTCGCCCGTCGCGGCCGCCGAGCTCGATTGGTAGACGGCGCCATGACACCTCTCGCAAAACGTCTCCCACGCGAGTTGCGCCGCAATATCGGCAAGTACCTGGGCATCTTTTTGCTTATGTGCGGAAGCATCGCCCTTACCTCGGGCTTTTTGCTCGCGGCCCACTCCATCGGTTGCCTTATCGACGACATGCGCGATGCGTACACGATTGAGGACGGCCGCGTGACCACCTCCTTCGAGGCCACCAAAGACCAGCTCAAGGCCGCCGAGGATGCAGCCGGCGACGTCGGCGGCGTCGCGCTCTACAAGAATTTCTCCATCGACGCCATGGTCAAAAAGACCGCCGGCGACGACGGCACCAAGCGCACGCTGCGCACCTATGCGCATCGCACCAAGGTCGATATCGCGTCCTACTGCGAAGGTAGGCGGCCTAAGGCGGACGACGAGGTGGCCATCGACCGCGTCTTCGCCACCAATAACAACCTGTCCGTGGGCGATAAAGTCGAGCTCGAGGGTCGCACCTACACCATCTGCGGCATCATGACTCAGCCCGATAGCCAGGCGCTGTTCCTCAACAACTCCGACTTTACGGTGAACACCATCACCTATGGCGTGGCCGAGGTCACCGACGCCGGCTTTGCCGCGCTCGAGGATGCCGGCGGCGCGCCTGCCTACACATACTCCTTTACCTTTACCGATCGCGACCTCCCCACCGCGGATCGCATCGATGCGGAGCAGGATATGGTCGAGGCGCTGACCGATGCCGATGCGCGCGTGGATGACCTCATCGACGCCGATTCCAACCAGGGCATTGGCTACGCGCGCGACGACGTAGACGGCGACTCCATGATGTGGACGACGTTGCTCGACATCATCATCGTGATCATGGCGTTCGTCTTTGTGGTCCTTACCGACGCCACCATCGAGGAGGAGAGCGCCATCATCGGCACGTTGCTCGCCAGCGGCGCGATGCTCAAAAACTGGTTCAGGCC
>ENA-ORSM01001775-ORSM01001775.1-human-gut-metagenome-genome-assembly--contig:-NODE-1775-length-16380-cov-2.497274_pt1 | contig 16380 bp, 8 predicted proteins | sample MGYA00241903_ERZ509170 | MGnify/ENA primary metagenome ERZ509170 (study PRJEB26280, sample SAMEA2338784) | human gut metagenome | biome: human gut; feature: human-associated habitat; material: faeces...
GGAAGAAGCCGTACGCCACGTACGCGTTTGTTTTCCGGATGCCGATATCCTGATGCTGGGGGTTTCGGACAGGAGCCGACAAGTGGACGGAACCTTCGAAACGATGCCTGCCGTATTAGCCTTGCTGCACGCACAGCGGCAGGCGGCTCGCCGTTCGGGGGTCGCTTTCTGGAATGTCTTTGGGGCGATGGGAGGAGAGAACAGCATGATCCGTTTCGTGGAGAACAATTGGGCTAGCAAAGACTATACCCATTTGAGTTTCAGGGGAGGAAAAGAGATAGCTTCTGCCTTGTTGAAGGCAATATTATTAGAAAAGGAGTTTTATGATGAAGCAGACAAAGTGGCTCATTAGTCTATCGGCTTGCCTGGTTTTGATGGCCGCCAGTTCTGCCGGAGTGAAAGGAAAATTGGCGATCCCGTGTCAAGCGTGGGAACAGGGGAGTATTGATACGATCCCGCTCCCTTCCCGTATTTATTCGATCGGGAAGGAGGTCGATTCGATCCAGTCGCCCTCTTCGCTGCAATCTTTCTTTGACGAACTGGATTCGCTCGGAGCGGGGAAGGATACCGTATTGACAATCGTCCATTTAGGCGATTCTCACATACAGGCCGGTTATTATTCCGGTAAAGTGATGCGTCTTTTGCAGGCGCAGTTCGGGAATGCCGGACGTGGATGGATTGCCCCTTTCAAGTTGAGCAAGACGAATGAACCGGACGATTATTTCATCTCTTCTTCCGTCCGCGAATGGGTGACGGGACGCTGTATCCAAGCCAATAAGAAATGTCCTGTTGGAATCGGTGGAATCGGTATCCAGTCCGTTTCTCCTTCCATCAATTTGGACGTTCGGATAGCACCTAACAACGGGGCAGGCTATTCCTTCAACCAGGCGATCCTTTACCGGGGAGAAAAAGCCATGCCTATGTTGCCGGCCGGTTCGTTCAAAGATTCCATACAGACATCCTTGGCTACGGTTCCGGCTGTCGCAGGTGTTTTGGCCGATACTTTCCGTATTTCTCATCCGGTAGATACGTTGCAGCTGCACAGTACCCGGCGGAAACAAGGCACGGATAAGCTGCTTCCGGCCTCCAATTTCAAAAATGTTTATTATGGTTTCAGCCTGACGAACGGTTATCCGGGTGTCCTCTACCATTCGGTCGGCGTGAACGGGGCGATGTATGTCAATTACACAGACGAAGCATACGTTCGTCAGTTGGCCCTGTTGAAACCTTCTTTGCTGATTATTTCGTTGGGTACGAACGAAACCTTCGGCCGTCGCTTCCGTTCGGAAGAATTTGGCGGACAGATACGTGCGTTCGTTTCCCTCGTCAAGAAACAGATGCCTGAAACGGCTATTCTGCTCACCACTCCGCCGGAATGCTACAAGCGGACTTATGTCAATAAAAAACGGACGTATGTCCGTAACTCGAATACCCAACTTGCTGCAAAGGCGATTGTAAAGGCGGCACATGAAGAGGGCGTAGCTTGCTGGGATCTCTTTGCCGCTACGGGAGGGAAAAGCTCCTGCACCAAATGGCGCAAGGAAAAACTGATGGGCCGTGACCGTATTCATTTCACAAAGGATGGCTATCGTGAGCAAGGGACCTTGTTATATCGTGCCCTAATGCAATCTTATAATCAAATGTTGAAAATCAGAAAAGATGATGAATGATTTTATAAATAAAATGGGAGAATATTGGTCTCAGCTCTCATTCGACAAACTTGGCGATATATTGACCTACCATCACAATGCTCCGATGCTTTTCAGCAGCGGATTGTTTTTCTTCCTTTTTATCGGTTTCCTGATTATTTATATGTCGCTCAGGAAGCATTTGCTGACGCGTATCATTTATGTTACGTTGTTTTCCATCTATTTCTATTATAAGAGCAGCGGATTGTTTTTCTTTCTCCTGCTGTTTGTCGCAACATCCGATTTTTGCATTGCGCAGTGTATGACTAAGACTGCTTCCAAGTGGGGACGCAAAGCATGGGTTGTCCTGAGCCTGTGCGTTGACTTAGGGCTGTTGGGATATTTCAAATACTTCAATTTCCTACGGGAGATCATGGCTGCCGTTGCTCATGAGTTGGGGTATCAGTTAGGGAATACCTCGTTGCAGAACATTACCTATCAGCCGTTGGATATATTTCTGCCGGTCGGCATTTCCTTCTTTACCTTCCAGACCATCAGCTACGTGATTGATGTGTACCGGGGTAGGATAGCCCCCCTCCGGCGTTGGATCGACTATGTTTTCTATGTCTCCTTCTTCCCGCAGCTGGTGGCCGGTCCAATCGTTCGGGCACGCGATTTTATTCCTCAGATTTATAAGACTCCGGTTGTTACGCGGGCGGAGTTCGGAGAGGGGCTTTTTCTCGTCTTATGTGGGCTCTTTAAGAAAACCGTCATATCCGACTATATCAGCTTGAACTTCGTCGACCGCATATTCGATGCTCCTTTGCTCTATACAGGGGTGGAAAATCTGTTGGGTGTGTATGGTTATGCCTTGCAGATCTATTGCGATTTTTCCGGCTATTCGGATATGGCGATCGGGATTGCATTGTTGTTAGGTTTCCGTTTTAACGTGAATTTCGATTCGCCTTACCAGTCGGCGACCATTACGGAATTCTGGCGACGTTGGCATATCTCGCTCTCTTCTTGGTTGAAAGACTATTTGTATATTTCACTCGGAGGTAATCGGAAAGGGAAAATACGGACATACATCAACCTGCTGATAACGATGTTGTTGGGCGGTTTATGGCACGGAGCCTCCGTGAGTTTTATCCTTTGGGGCGCCCTGCATGGAGTTGCACTGGCCGTCCATAAGTTCGTGATGAACCATTTCAGCAGTTTCAAACCATTAGGATCAGAAATGAAACCCTGGAGAAGAGTGATAGGTGTTCTGATCACTTTCTATCTGGTGTGCTTTGGCTGGATTCTGTTCCGGGCTGACTCGATGCAAACGGTTGGCGAGGTGCTGACGCAGATTTTCACGAATTTCCATCCGGAGGTCTTTATGCAGTTTGTGGTGGGCTATAAAGGAGTGTTCGTCTTGATGGTGGTGGGTTATATCCTGCATTTCATGCCGAAATCGGCGGAAAACGGTTTGCAGGCAGTCGTTACCCGTTCTCCTTTGCTTGTTCAGGCGGTGATGCTGGCGATTGCGATCTTTGTTGTCGTGCAGTTCAAGAGTGCCGGGGTGCAACCATTTATCTACTTCCAGTTCTGACATTGTTTCCTGCCATATCGGGAATCCGATGGAAGCAGAGTTTAATAACAAAAGCCCTTCCGGAGCGGGGAGGGCTTTCGTTATTAAATGTAGGAGGGATCAGAGTCCAGCTTGCGGGTCGAACGTCCCGTTTTCCCAGCCTTTCGTCTGTTCCAGGTTCGGATTGTTACTCATCTCGCTGCGTTTCATCGGCAGGAAGTAGATGTTCTGGTTGGTGATCATCGGTGTGTTATCACGGTCGAACAGATAGGTCGTGTATGTATTATCGGCCTGCTTGTTCATCACTAAGGCATGGCGTTTGCCTTGCCCGTTCATCAATTTGTCGTAGATCATCCAGCGGCGCATATCCCATAAACGTTTTTGTTCGAACAACAATTCGATAAAACGTTCTTCGCGAACTGCTTCACGCATTTCCGTCTGGTTCATGTTTGGGTTCAATCCGTAAACTCTGCCTTTCATTTCCGGATTGGAACTAGTTTCATTGATGCCTGCACGCTTGCGGATCTGTTTCAACATATCGAATGCTTCGTTTGTCTTTCCGACCTCGACGGCAGCTTCGGCATAGTTCAGCATTACTTCAGCCAGGCGAATGTCAATATAGTCGGTTCCAGATTTTTGGCAGTCTGTCACTGAAAGGCTTTCGTCAATGGCTTTACGGGAATAATAGCCGGTTTTCGATCCGACGTTTTTGCCGTAGGCATAGTCGTTTTGCGCATTTTCGTTCAGTTCCATTACGGTATTGAAATATGTCACCCCCTGATAGACGATTGTCGCATAAAAACGTTTGTCCCGATTTTCCCACAAGGCGAAGATATCTTTGCCTTCCTTTTCCCAATCGGCATAGGTGTAAGTTCCTCCGTCTATAGTAGGGAAGCGGTCAATCACTTCCTGTGTCGGGTGATTACCGCCGGTGTTGTTCATCGAGAACGTGATCGGACGGACGGTTGCATCTCTTTTCTGTGTGCGGGTCGGGTTTTCGTAGCGGATGGCAAAAATTACCTCTTTGTTCATCTCATCTAGGAACAGTTTTCCGTAATCATCATACAAGGCATGGCCTTGTCCGATCAGGTAATTCAGTGTCTCTTTGTTGTAGTTGTAGGCGGTTTGCCAATGTTCGTTGTTGTTCGGGTTGAACTGTGGACTAGCACGGAACAAGAATACGCGTCCGAGGAATGCCTTGGCTGCACCTTTCGTCACGCGGCCCAAGTCTTCAGCCGAATAAGAGTCTGGCAACCCTTCTGCACAAGCTTTCAGTTCGTCGATAATGAAATCGAAACATTCTTTTGTAGAGTTACGTTTCACATAGAGGTCGTCCGTCATTTCTTGCGGGATAGTGATCAGTGGGACACCACCGTAACGTTTGACCATTTCGAAATAGAGGTAAGCACGAATGAAACGGGCTTCGTAAGTTAGACGGTCGGCTAGTTCACGGTCTATCGTACAGACTTCGGGATTCTGTGCATTCTGAATGAAAATATTGCAGTTTCGGATGTCAGAATAGGGCCAGTACCAGGTCGGGGCGGAATCTTTCGTGTCACTCATATTGTCCGGTGTGGTGGTTCCCTGTGTCCAGTTGCCTCCGCCCGTCGCTTCGTCGGTCGCATCGGCCACGGCCGTGTCCCAGCTTGGGATGGAAACATACAAAGCATTGAGAAAAGCTGTAGTCAGCGTTTTGTCAACCCAAACCTTGTCCTCCGAGATTGAACTAAGATCTTCCTTATCCAGTACGCTGGTGCAGGAAGAGAATAATGCCAGAATGGCAGCACATGTTATAAATATCTTTTTCATATCTAATTACTCAAATTGTTAGAAACTTACATTGATACCAAAGTTGAAACTTTTTGTCAACGGATACTGATAAGCTCCACGGTCACCGCTGTTTTCGGGATCGTAGATGCCGATGTGGTCGAATACGAACAGGTTTGTGCTTGAAACGTAGACACGGCAACGATCTACACCGATCGAATTCACCCACTGTTTCGGCAACGTATAGCCGAGCTCGATGTTTTTGCAACGGAAATAGTTACCGTTCATCAACCAGAATGAAGAAGCCTGTCCGTTGGCGCCTTTCGAGCCTGTACCACCGACGCGCGGATATTTACCGTCTGTGTTGTCGGGTGAATAAGCGTCCGACCATATGTTCAGAACGGTCTGTTCTGTCCAGGTATCGCCGCGGTTCGGGAACATGATGCTTCGATGGCCTACGCCTTGGAAGAAGGCTGTGAAGTCGATACCTTTCCATTCACCTCCTAAACTGATACCGTAGATGATTTCCGGGTCTTTGCTGTAGAGCGAAAGAACGGCTTGGTCGTTACCGTCGACAACTCCGTCAGGGCCTCCGACGCCGCCTGCACCGTGGATATCTTTCAGGATAATATCGCCTTTCGACCATTCGAATCCGCCGTTATAGAGCGGCAGTCCAGCTAAATCTTCATCCGTACGGGCGATACCGTCGGCGATGTAGCCAGTGATGAAGTTGATCGGGCGTCCTGTCTTTATTTCCCATTCATAGGCGTTTGCCGATTCGTCGATATACGTGTAATGGTTGCGGGCGAAAGAGAAGTTACCGGATACATAATATGTGAAGTTACCGATCTTATTATCGTGGCGCAACATGAACTCACATCCCTGGTTTACCATCTCTGCGTAGTTCTCTTTCGGTAATGTGGCTCCGAAAGTCCCCGGAATCGTACGTTTACGGTCCATCAGGATATCTGAAGTTTTCTTATGGAAGTAATCAAATTCGAGGCTTAGCAGTCCGTTCCACAATCCCAAGTCAAAGCCGACGTCGGCTGTCGTGGTTGTTTCCCAAGTGATGCCTTTGCTTGGATAAACACCCGGTAGAATACCGGTTGCACCTGAACCGAAGACGGCATTGGTTCCTGTTGTAAATTTACTTAAATATTGGTAATAAGCAACATCGTCTCCTCCGTCGTTCCCTAATGTACCATAGGATGCACGTAATTTCAGATTACTGATAAAGTTCAGTTTTTCGTTCTGCTTGAAGAAATTTTCTTCAGTCACGCGCCAACCGGCTGAAACAGACGGGAAAAATCCCCAACGTTTGCCCGGAATCCATTTTACGGACGAGTCGTAACGGAAGTTGGCTTCTAATAGATAGCGGTTGTCGAAACCGTAGTTCACACGGCCGACGTAACCGATGCGTCCAATTTCCGATTCGTGACCATCGGCATCTTTCCACTGGCTGTCCGCGCTTCCGGCGAATAGCTGTTCAAGGGAAGATGAAAGCAATTGCTTGCGCTGTGCCCAAAACATATCACCCCATTCTTCGTATTGCTCATAGAGGAACATGGCGCCGATGTCGTGTTTGCCGAATGTCCGGTTATAGTTTAACTGCAAGTTTAGCGTATAAGCGCTCGTTTCGTTGAAGTCTTTTCGGACGAAGTTTCCGTTTTCGGTTCTCGTACGTGTGCCGACAACCGGGGCGTCGTCGCGGATGATATGGTTATGTCCGCCGCTCGTTTCGTGTATATATAAGGTATACTCTTTTCCTACCTGTTTTTCATTCTCGTAATAACGGCGATAGTTGAACATCGCGTTTGCTGTCAAGCCTTCTACCCAAGGAATTTCCCATTTGGCGCTTAACTTCGTGTTCAGTGTGTTATGTTTTTTGGAAACATGCCCGTTGTTGATTGCTTCCAGAATATTCCAGTTGTAGATGGTTGCGTTCGGCTTTCCGTTTATATAGGCCGGCTCGGTAGTCGGGAAGTTTAGTAGGGCACGATACATATCGTTCATCAAATCTTTATCAGAGTCATGAGGCCAGTAAGGTGTGCGTTGGTCGCTCATATTACCGTCCACATCCAATCCGATCGTAAAGTTATCCGCAACTTTGGCATCTACATTCGAACGGAAACTGTAACGTGTGAAGTCCAGGTTGTTGAATGTTCCGCTCTGGCTGTAATAACCGGCTGACATAAAGTAATTGATACGTTCGCTACCCCCGTTGACACTTAGGTTGTGCTGTGTCGTAAACGGGTTTTTCCAAGCGAGGTCGAACCAGTTTGTACTGTGTGTTTTGAAGTATTCTTGTTCGTCGGCTGTGTAGTAGCGGGAATCTGTTTCCGGGATGCCATTATACATGAATTGGTTATTCAGATATACAGTCCGGTCATAAGCGTTCATCACTTCCGGTGTGCGGGTTGGACGGTCCGTTCCGAATAGACCTGAATAGCTAAACTGAGGCTTTTGGTTTTTACCGCGTTTTGTCGAAACGACAATCACGCCGTTAGAGGCACGAGAGCCGTAAACGGCAGCGGATGCTGCGTCTTTCAATACGGAAATGTTCTCGATCGTGTTCGGATCCAAAGCATCGAAGTCTGCTTTTTCACGAACAACGCCGTCGATGACGTAAGTCGGATTTGTATTGTTGGGTGTATTGACGCCACGGATCGTGATCGGGGAAGATACACCCGGCATACCGGATTTATTGTAAGAGAAAATACCCGGCATACGTCCTGCCATCGCATTGGAGATATTGGAAACCGGGATTGTCGCAATGTTATCTGCCGAAATAGTGGCGACCGAACCGGTCAGGTTCATTTTCTTTTGCGTACCGTAACCGATCACGACCACTTCATCCAGCTTTTGTGTATCTTCCGTCAGTGTGACATTCAGGTTGCTTTGTCCTGCAACTTTCACAAAACAAGTATTGTAACCGATAAACGAAATTTGTAAAGTTGCGTCTTCAGGAACTTCGATCGTGAAGTTTCCGTCCATATCAGTAATGGTCCCGACGGTCGTTCCCTGGATTGAAACGTTTGCTCCGGCGATAGGGCCAAATTGGTCGGAAACAACACCTTTAACGGTTTTCTGCTCTTGTTGGACCTTGGCAACGATATCCATCTCTTTCGGACGAAGGATAATTTGTTTCTCATTTACCTTGTACTCGACATTGGTGGATTTGAAGACTTTCTTTAGGATGGATTCGATCGTCTCATTGTCGAATTTTACATTGACTTTTCTGTCTACATTTACCAGCTCATTGTTATAAATAAAATGGAATTCAGAGTTTTCCTCTATTTTGTTCAATACATCTTCTATCGAAACGTTGTTCATTTCTATAGAAAGACGTGCAGATTGCGAATATAGACTATTTGCATTTGCTGCACTAAGAAAGCAGGTTAAACATAAAGCGGCGATTTTCATACGCGTAGGAATTTGAGGAGACAAGTCGAAATATGACCTGAAACCTTTTTGTTTTGATGTAATTTTCATAACTTTACATTATCAAATTTAATTAGGTAGTTATATGACTTAATTAGACAATTATCATTCGTCAGGTGAGATTTTCGGATTGATAATTATTTTTGATCACGGGATGGGAAGATGTTGCAAGCATCTTTCCATCTTTTTGATTCAGATGTGTGTAGCAGCTATGTCTTCATGGTATTTCAATTTTTGTGTTAATCATTCATTTCTGTTTATTACGGCTATTAGACGTAGGAGACAAAAAATCCCCTACGCCAAAATGCAATTTTTTTATCTTGCTTCGATAATAACGGTCCGACGGGTATAAGAATAGTCGCTGGCCTGTTTCGGTTCGATCATTGTGCACTTGATAGGAGCAGTCTTTTCGAGCAGTTGCAGGATCTCTTCAAAGGTTTCGGTCGTAAAGGTTGCAGAATATTTATAATTGAATATTTTTTTGCTTTGTAAGATGATGTTTACGTTGAAATGGCGTGACAGGCGTTGAGCTATCTCTGCCATTTCGGTCCGGCGGAAGACCATTTTTCCTTCCTTCCATGAAGTAACCATATACAGATTGATGTCTGAAACCTTAGTGTTATCTGTTATCTTATTATATACGGCCTGTTCACCCGGATTCAGAACTTGGGGGATTGGTTTCTTTTCATTTCTGATTTCTATGGAACCGTTTGCCAGAGTGGCTTTTTCGTCATCATCTTCATAAGCATTAATATTAAACTCTGTGCCGTAGGCGCTTACCGTAATTCCGTTTGAAAGTGCTACATCGAAGCGGTGCTTTTTATCTGATGAAACCTTGAAATAAGCTTCGCCGGACAGATATACTTTACGATGGTTTCCGACGAACTGTTTAGGATAATGCAGCTTGGAACCTGAATTCAGCCATACTTCGGAACCATCCGGCAGTGTAATTTTAGAAACAAGGCCATAAGCGCTTGACAATTCCACCTGTTCGATCGGCTGATTTTCCAATCTGTAGATACGCTGGTAAAAGTAGATACTGCTAATTAAGGCTGGAATGAGCAATATGGCTGCCGTGTAACGAAAATAGCGACCGATCTTTTGTCGGAACCGGTTTTTCTGCATGGTTCTCGATACATTTTTCCAGTGGTTGTCTACATCTATTTTTTCTTGCAAATATAGCATCTGGCTGGTGTCACAGATAAAACGGAGATCACCGACCTCTTTCCGTAATTCAGGTGAATCCAACATTTGTTTTTCAAAAGCAAGGCTATCTTCTTTCGATAGTTTGCCTTCTAGATAGGCTATGATATGTTCGGTTTGTATATTCACGTTTGTCATGTATTTGTGATTAGACGCATAAAAGGGAGATTCCCCTATGTTAAATATATTTATCAGGAGTTTGAAATAATAAAATAAGGAATGGCAGATAGTCTTTCAGTTCGACGCGTAAAATTTTAAGTGCTTTACTTATATGCGCTTCGACTGTTTTGACTGATATTTGTTGTTCCTCGGCGATCTCTGTATATTTCTTTCCTTCGAAACGATTCTTTTCGAAAATGAGGCGAGTGTTCTCTGGTAGTTTATCCAATGCTTCAGACAACATCGTTCTAAGTTCGACAATCGAATAGATATCTCCACTTGGTTCGTCCCCCTTGCTTATCTTCCATTGTTTCCAGGCCAACTCGAGTTCCTGTTTTCGGAGATAGTCGATACAATTATTGCGTACGCTTGTGACCAAAAAATTGCGGGCAGATGTTTCGATTCTGATACTTTTTCTGTTTTCCCAGATTTTGAGAAAAGATTCCTGTACGACGTCTTCACATGTTTCCCAACGTTCAATGTACCGGTGGGCAAAGATGCAGAGGGGAGAAAAGAATTGGAAGAATAATGTTTTAAAGGCATTCTCGTCGTCGTTTACAGCGATGTTCCAAAACAACTTGTCGATTGTATGTGGCAGTGTCTCCTTCATGTTTTCGTTTGATGACAACAAATATTTACTAAGTTCTCATAGGACTAATTCAATTTAGATGTACAAAGTTATAATAAAATTATCATAAACTTTTAATAGTGAGGTCTAAATTCGACATGATATTCAAATCGAATTTGCCTCTATTTGGAGAAGTGTTTCTCTTATTAAATTCCCTAATCAATTGATATTCTTTTATATACAAACGGTCTAATTAACGTAGTCCTATGAGAACTATGTGTATCAAAGAGGCAATGAGGTAGAAATAGGTCAAAAAAATAAGGCGTCCCATCACGAGAAACCTTATCTTTGGTATATTCAAATTCAATAGATGTAGGCTTTACCTCTATATTCTTGATGTGTCATACTACATGCTGACATATATGGTTTGTAGGTAAAACACCTATGTTTTAAATTCAGATGTCTTTCCTTAATTATATATTGGTTCATTTGCCATCGGATGAATCCTTTCCACTAATGTCCAGTATATCCTTGACTATGTACCAAATCACGAATAGGACCATGATGCTTCCGATCAGGATACCTCCGACTTTGATGACTGTACCGATGTATTCTTCCATATCTATTAAGTATTATTGGGGGTAAATATAGAAATAAAATAATCGATTCTCGTTTTTTTTTCATGAAATATGTTGGCGGAGTGTAGTAGAGGAGTAGACACTTATCATAATTGACAGGTATTCTGTCAATTTTATAACATAATATCACGGTTAACTCTTTATTTTTGTTCTTATAATTCTTAAATTCTCAATATTATGATGATTCCGTTTAAGGTGAAGACTTTCTCTTTCCTGTTGGCTTGTGCCTGCTCGACGGCAGGGATGGCGCAAGTAGGCAATGACTCTCCTGTAAAGCAGGTAAAAATATCTGGTTATGTAGGGACTCGAATCACAGATTGTATCGAACATCGTGTGAAAGCGCAGGATGTGGACCATTTGGTCGAACCGTTCCGCCACCAGAACGAGAAGTCGCGCTGGCAAAGCGAGTTTTGGGGGAAATGGATACAGGGGGCGATCGCCTCCTATCGTTATAACCGGGACCCCGAACTGTACCAGATCATAAAGGATGCGGCCGAATCGCTTATGGCAACGCAGTTGCCGAACGGTTATATCGGGAATTATGCGCCGGAATACCAGTTACAGCAATGGGATGTTTGGGGGCGCAAGTATACATCATTGGGATTGATCGCTTGGTATGACCTGTCGGGTGATAAGAAGGCATTGGAAGCAGCTTGCAGAGTTGTCGACCATCTAATGACGCAGGTTGGGCCCGGAAAGGTGGATATCGTCTCAACCGGCAATTACATTGGCATGCCGAGCTCGTCCGTCCTCGAACCTGTCATGTATCTGTATAACAGAACGAAAGAAAAACGTTATCTCGATTTTGCCAAATATATTGTCGGACAATGGGAGACACCCGGTGGTCCGCAGCTGATCAGCAAAGCTATTGCCGATGTGCCCGTAGCCAACCGTTTTCCGCATCCGAAAACTTGGTTTTCGAGGGAAAACGGACAAAAAGCATATGAAATGATGTCCTGCTATGAAGGCTTGTTGGAACTGTATAAGGTAACGGGCAATCCACTCTATCTCTCTGTCGTGGAAAAGACGGTCGGGCATATCGTACGCGAAGAGATCAACGTGGCCGGATCGGGTAGTGCATTCGAATGCTGGTATGGCGGGAAAGAACGGCAGACGCAACCTACTTACCATACGATGGAAACTTGCGTGACCTTTACCTGGATGCAGCTCTGTAACCGTTTGTTACAGATGACGGGTAACTCCCTGTATGCTGATTATATGGAAACGGCTATCTATAATGCTTTGATGGCATCTTTGAAGGCGGATGCTTCGCAGATAGCCAAATACAGCCCGTTGGAAGGTTGGCGTCATGAAGGGGAGGAGCAGTGCGGCATGCACATCAACTGTTGCAATGCGAACGGTCCGCGTGCCTTTGCCATGATTCCTCAATTTGCCTATCAGGTTCAGGACGATTGTGTCCGGGTAAATTTTTATGCTCCCTCGGAAGCGGAGTTGGTATTGCCGGGCAAGAAGCCGGTCCGGTTGAAGCAAACGACCGATTATCCGCGGACTGATCAGATCGAGATAGAGGTCGATCCTGCGAAAGAGACGGCTTTCACCATTGCCTTGCGCATCCCGGCATGGAGCAAGATTGCGGTGGTTTCCGTAAATGGCCAACCCCAGGATGGTGTCCTGCAGGGTGCATATTTGCCAGTGAACCGTAAGTGGAAAAAGGGCGACCGGATCACTGTCAAACTCGATTTACGTGCCCGTCTGGTGGAAAGGAATCAGGCGCAGGCCATCGTGCGCGGTCCGATCGTCTTGGCTCGCGACAGCCGTTTCGGGGATGGCTTTGTCGATGAGGCGTCTGTTGTTGTTAGTAAAGACGGGTATGTGGCGTTGACGCCTGTAAAGGCTCCTGGTTTTGCCTGGTTGGCCTTTACTGCCCCGATGGTGTTGGGTACGGACTTGGAAAGCAACCGGGCTCCGAAACAGATTCATTTCTGCGATTTTGCTTCTGCCGGAAATACCTGGGACAAGACGCAGCGTTACCGGGTGTGGCTGCCGAAGACATTGAATGTGATGCATTCGCCTTATAGGCCGTATAATCAGTGAACGGGGGCATTTTTACACACTTGGTAATCCGAAGAATGAGTACGGATAGTGGCACACATAGCATCGAGAACAGTGACCTGAGGCAGGACAGTAAATAAAAATTCGTACCTTTGTATCCCTAAAAATACAAGATACGTGGAAGAATATCTGAAACAATTGAATGAAAGTCAGCGCGAAGCAGTTGTCTATACAGACGGGCCTTCGCTTGTGGTAGCCGGAGCCGGATCGGGAAAGACACGCGTGCTGACCTACAAGATAGCCTATCTTTTAAGGCAGGGACTGCCTCCCCAAAGCATTTTGGCACTGACTTTTACGAATAAGGCGGCACGCGAGATGAAAGATCGTATCGCCTCCCTGACAGACGAACGGATGGTACGGCGGTTGTGGATGGGGACGTTCCATTCCGTTTTTTCCCGTATTCTCCGTTCCGAGGCGGAGTGCATCGGCTATCCATCTAATTTTACCATTTACGATGCGACAGATTCCAAAAGTCTACTCCGTTCCATAATGAAGGAGATGCAGCTCGACGACAAGGTGTATCGGCCGGGAATGGTACAGGGCCGTATCTCGAATGCAAAAAATGCACTTATTACCTATAAGGCATACGAACAGAACAAGGAGCTGGTGCAACATGATATAGATTCTAAAGTTCCTTTGCTGCGTGAAATATATAAGCGGTATCAGAATCGTTGCCAGCAAGCGGGGGCGATGGATTTCGACGATTTGCTGTTGCAAACGAATATACTCTTCCGCGATCATCCGGACGTATTGGAGAAGTACAGGAGCTTTTTTCAGTTTGTGCTGGTGGACGAGTATCAGGATACGAATTTTGCCCAGCATCTGATTGTACAGCGCTTGTGCGAAGTACACCGACGTATCTGCGTGGTCGGAGATGATGCGCAAAGTATCTATTCTTTCCGGGGAGCCAATATCGATAATATCCTGCAATTCAAGAACCAGTATCCGGGTTGCCGTATTTTCAAACTGGAACGAAATTATCGTTCGACGCAGAATATCGTAAATGCGGCGAACAGTTTGATACATAAGAATACGAAGCAGATCCCAAAAACCGTTTATTCAGAAAAGGAGGAGGGTAGCAAGGTCTCCATTTGTTCGTCCTATTCCGATTATGAAGAGGGATATGCCGTTGCTGGTAAGATTAACGATATGAGGATGCAGAATTACGATTATGCTGATTTTGCCATCCTGTATCGGACAAATGCACAGTCACGCATCTTGGAAGAGGCCTTGCGTAAAAGGGGAATTCCTTATAAGATATACGGAGGCTTGTCTTTCTATCAGCGTAAGGAAGTGAAGGATGTCATTTCGTATCTTCGTCTGATTGTCAACCCGCATGATGAAGAGGCTTTCAAACGTGTGATAAACTATCCGGCTCGTGGGATAGGCGATACGACTCTCAATAAATTGGTCGTTGCCGCTACAGATCATAATGTCAGTTTGTGGACCGTGTTGAACGATCCGATCGGGTACGCTCTGCCGGTCAATAACGGTACGGCAAAGAAGCTAAGCGATTTCCGGGAGCTTATTTCCGGTTTTATCGAACGGAATGTTAAGCTCTCTGCCGAGGAAATCGCCGCTGCGGTAGTGAAGGAGAGCGGCATTGTCAGTACCTTGTTTCAGGATCGCTCGGTGGAAGGAATCAGCAAGCAGGAAAACTTGCAGGAGTTGTTGAAAGGTATTGCCGAGTTTTGCGAGATACGCCGCGAGGAAGGAACGGAGCATGTCTCGCTTGCTGACTTTCTGTCTGAAGTCTCGCTGTTGACAGATCAGGATAATGATAAAGAAGGAGATAGTGAGAAAATAACGTTGATGACCATTCATTCTGCCAAAGGATTGGAATTTAAAAATGTGTTTGTTGTGGGGCTGGAAGAGAACTTATTTCCCAGTGCATTGTCGCTCAATTCTTATAAAGAGCTGGAAGAAGAACGTCGCTTGTTCTATGTGGCGATAACCCGCGCCGAAGAACATTGTTATCTTTCTTTTGCCAAAAGCCGTTTTAAATACGGAAAGATGGAGTTCAGCAGTCCGAGCCGTTTCTTGAAAGATATTGATGCGCATTTCTTGCAGTTGCCGCAAGAGGAGCAATTGGCAAGAAGGATAGACGAGGGAGCCGGTCGTTTCCGCCGCGAACAAAATGAGCGTCCGCAATTGGGCGGAAAACCGAAAGTGGAGATGATTCGTCCTACGGTACCACGTAATTTGACAAAGATAGGAACAGCGATGGGTGGGAAGTCGCCGACATCTGCCACATTGCCTATAAATGTGCAGGCCGGTCAGGTGATAGAACATGAACGTTTTGGTATCGGTGATGTGATAAAAATAGAAGGGACCGGAGAAAACAGTAAGGCAACCGTACGTTTCCGTAATGCAGGGGAAAAACAACTGTTGTTAAAGTTTGCACGATTTAAGGTGGTAGAATAATAGTTTTTATATAGAAAGATTTAATCATATGATAGATATAGATAAAGTACCGTCTCCATGTTATGTGATGGATGAAAAATTACTCAGAAAGAATCTGAGTTTGATAAAGAGTGTTGCTGATAAGGCGGGGGTAGAGATTATCCTTGCTTTTAAATCCTTTGCTATGTGGAAGTCATTTCCCATTTTCAGAGAGTATATCAGATATACAACTGCCAGTTCGGTTTATGAAGCGCGTTTGGCTTATGAAGAGTTTGGGAGCAAAGCACATACTTATTCTCCTGCATATACCGAAACCGATTTTCCTGTTATCATGAAGTGCAGCAGCCATATTACATTTAATTCTTTTAATCAGTTCCGGCATTTTTATCCGGAGATTGAAGCAAATGAGGAAAAGATTTCCTGTGGTATCCGCATCAATCCTGAATATTCGGAAGTAGAGGTGGAACTTTATAACCCTTGTGCTCCCGGTACCCGCTTCGGAGTTACTGCCGATTTGTTGCCCGATACACTGCCTGCCGGTATTGAGGGATTTCATTGCCATTGCCATTGCGAATCCGGTTCTTATGAGCTGGAGCATACACTGAAGCATATTGAAGCAAAGTTTTCTCGCTGGTTTTCCCAGATAAAATGGTTGAATTTGGGTGGAGGTCACCTGATGACACGTAAGGATTATGACACAGATCATCTCGTGACTCTTTTAAAGGAATTGAAAGCGCGCTATCCTCATCTGGAGATTATTTTGGAGCCGGGTTCTGCTTTCACCTGGCAAACCGGTCCTCTTGTGGCCTCGGTGGTTGATATTGTTGAAAGCCGTGGCATTAAGACCGCTGTCCTTGACGTCAGCTTTACCTGCCACATGCCCGATTGTCTCGAAATGCCTTATCAGCCGACAGTGCGCGGAGCCGA
>ENA-ORSM01001782-ORSM01001782.1-human-gut-metagenome-genome-assembly--contig:-NODE-1782-length-16315-cov-3.255105_pt1 | contig 16315 bp, 17 predicted proteins | sample MGYA00241903_ERZ509170 | MGnify/ENA primary metagenome ERZ509170 (study PRJEB26280, sample SAMEA2338784) | human gut metagenome | biome: human gut; feature: human-associated habitat; material: faeces...
GGCCCGCAGGGAGAGCACCGGGCGGAGGGGGAGGACCGCCGTGGTGGCGTCGCCGGGGGCGCTGAGGACGCCGTACAGGGCGATGCCGGGACGGACCATATCCATATGAGTACAAGGATAGTTTAACACGGCCGCGCTGGCAGCACAATGGCAAATTTTGAACCGGACCCCCAGCGCTTCCAGAGCCTGCCTGGCATCCAGGAAACGGGTGAACTGCCCCATGGTGTACTCCTCGTTCCCGTCGGCGTCCGCAAAATGGGTAAACAGCCCCTCCGCCTCCAGGCCGGGCAGGGCGCACAGCGCCGCAATGGCGGCGGCGGTCTCCCGCTCACCCCCCTCCCGCCAGAGAAAGCCCAGCCGGGTCATGCCGGTGTCCACCTTCACGTGGATCTTCAGCGTCCGTCCCGCAGCCTGTGCCGCGCGGGCCAGGGCCCGGCCGGTCTCCAGGTCGGAGACAGTCTGGGTCACATCATGCTCCAGCAGCAGCTCGGCCAGCTGGGGCGGCGTCTGCCCCAGGCACAGGATGGGGATGGTCACGCCGCCGCGGCGCAGCTCCGCCGCCTCATCCACACAGGCCACCGCCAGCATATCGGCCCCCAGCGCCTCCAGCTTCCGCCCCACCTGGAGGGCCCCGTGGCCGTAGGCGTTAGCCTTGCACAGCCCCAAAAAGCGGCAGTCCGGAGCCAGCATGGCCCGCAGAGTCTGGTAGTTATGGGCCAGACGGTCCAGGGATATCTCCGCCCAGGTCCTCATTTGCGCGGTCTCTGTCATGGTAAAACCTCTATTCCTTGGTAAATTGAGAAAATTCGCATTGGAGCACACACACCCCATCCTGGGAGATCTCTCCCCGGACCAGGGCGTGGGTGGCGGCGTCGAACCACAGGGTGGTCTCCGTCCCGCTGCCCTGTTTCTCCTCCGGGTCCCGGCTCACCACCCGCAGGGCCTGGACTTCCCCCAGCTCCTCCAGGACACAGGTGTCCAGATAGCCGGACCGAGCGGTCTCCAGCAGGGCGGGGATGGCCCCCATGGGGGTCAGTCCGCCGGGAGCCAGCTCCCCGGTCTCCAGGATGGCTCCATCGTACTCCAGCCAGCCCTCATCCTCTTCGATCCGGGCCGTCAGGCCGGCCACCGTCTCCGGCGCGGTCAGGGTGAGGAGGGCTTCCTCCCCGTTCACCGCAGCCGACAGCTCATACCGGTAGACCCGCTGGCCATAATCCGCTGTCACCACGGCCTGGGCCGCGCAGGACGTCATAGCCAGATACTCCCCCCGGATGGTGAGGGCGAGCTCCTCCGCCTCGCTGCCTCCCCCGCCTCCGCCGCAGGCGGAGAGGGAGAGGGTCATCATCAGTACGCAAATCAGCAGGGATCTCCGCACCGCTCCGACCTCCAAATTCAGGATCCGGACCGGACGTGGGCCTCCAGGGTCTCAGGCAGCCGCTCCACCAGGTCCCCGGGCGTCATACCGTACTCCCCCAGGCTTCCGGCGCAGCGGTCCCCGGCCTCCCCGTGGAGATATACGCCGTCCCGGGCCGCCAGCTCCGGCTCCCACCCCTGTCCCAGCAGGGCGAGGATGAGTCCGGCCAGCACGTCGCCGCTGCCCCCCTTGGACATGCCCGGATTGCCCGTGGTGTTGATCCAGGCCCGGCCATCCGGGGCAGCGGTGACGGTGCGGTGCCCCTTCAGCACCAGCACACACCGGTGGTCCCGGGCAAAGTCCCGGGCCGCCGTCAGGGGGTCCTCCAGCGGCAGGGGCCGCCCGGTCAGCCGGGCGAACTCTCCGGAGTGGGGAGTCAGGATGGTGGGAGCCCTTCGTCCGTCCAGACTATCTATATGCCCGTCCAGCGCGTTTATGCCGTCGGCGTCCAGCACCACCGGCACCTTCAGGTCCTCCAGCAGGGAACGGACCAGCCGCTCCGTCCGGGGCGCCCGGCCCAGTCCCGGGCCGATGAGCACCCCTTCGCAGGACGACGCCCGCCTCAGGATATCCTCATACCGCGCCGGCAGGGGGAAGGGCATGGCCTCCAGACACTTCACCGCCGCGATGGGCCAGATCTCCTCCGGCACGCCCAGGGACACCAGGCCCGCCCCGCCGCGCACCGCGCCGGAGGCGGCCAGCACCGGGGCCCCGGTATAGCCCACGCTCCCCGCCAGGATCAGCACCCGCCCGTAGTCCCCCTTGTGGGAGTCCCGCTTTCTCCGGGGCAGGACCACATCCTCATATCCCATCACCCCCACCGGGAAGCGCATCTGTGCTCCGGGGCCGAAGATGAGCCTGTGGGGGATGCCGATGTCCGCTACTGTGACCAGTCCGGCACAAGAGGCCCCCTCCCCCAGATAGAGGCCGGGCTTTGCGCAGGTGAACGTGACGGTCCGGTCCGCGCGGACGGCCTCACCCAATACGGCGCCGGTGTCGGCGTGGACCCCGGAGGGGATGTCACAGGACACCACCCGCTTCAGCGGGGACCTTCCCTGCATCAATCGCACAGCCAGAAGGGCGTCCCCCTCCACAGGGCGGGAGAGCCCCACCCCGAGCAGGGCGTCCACCAGGCAGCCGCACAGAGACAACCACAGCATCTGCCGGCGGTCCTCCGGCCGGAACTCCTCCAGCACGCCTCCAGCTTCTTCCAGCTTTTTCTCCATGGCCCGCTCGTCCGGCGTCATCTTCCTCCGGTCCCCCACCAGGAAGGCCCGGACCCGAAAGCCCATGCCCCGGAGGATGCGGGCGCCGTCCCCGCCGTTGTTGCCGGGGCCGCACAGCACCCCCACCCAGGGAGCGTGGTCCTGATTTTTCTCCTCCGCAAGGGCCTGAAGGGCCTCCAGCTCCCGCCGGTCCTCCTCCGTCTCCGCCCCTGCTCCCAGGACCGTCACAGAGTCGGCTCCGCCGATGAAGTCCGGGCCGCCGCCCTCCAGCAGCCCCCGCACCTCCTCCGCCACCGCCTGGGCGGCCCGCTCCATCAGCCCCAGCGAGGAGACCCCATATTCTTCTATGGCCTGCCGGTCCAGTTCCTTCATCTGGGCGGCGCCAGCGATCTGATACACAGCCTATTCTCCCCTTTCCAGTGCCTCCGGGGCCAGTTCTGAGAGCGGAATCAGCCGGATCTGTCCCGCCGCCTCCGCCTTGGAGGGGTACACCCTGAGCCCTGGGGCTGGCTCCCACATCTCCCGGACCTCCTCCCCCGCCAGCAGGCGGCTGGAAAACCGGCCCATGTCCTCTGACACTCGGAAGGCAGTCCCCTCCGGGGTGACGCAGTACACACCCTCCCCCAGGGCCTCCGAGCGGCCGTACCAGCTGCCATCCCGGTCCCGGGCCGCCAGCTCCAGGCCGGGGACCGCGAAGAATGGGAGTTCCGGGAGCTCCTCATCCTCAAAGAAAAAGAATACCCCAGCCCGCTCTGCCATCTCCTGATACCGGGGCACCTCCGCCCGAATCTCGGCCTGCTCCGTGCGGATCACTGCCCCGGCTGGAAGGATCCGCACCTTACTGCTGATGAGTCCCAGCGCACCGGACTGGTCCAGTTCCCCCAGGTCAACATAAATGGTCCTCACGGCCCGCCCCCCTTTACAAAGGATTTTTCCGGTATTGTACCACATCCCGGCGGAAAAAGAAAGAGAGGACGTCTCCGTCCTCTCTCCCGTGGTCCGTTTATTTCAGAAAACCGTTGACGATCTGCTCCTCCGCCTCTTTCTCCGTCAGGCCCAGGGTCATCAGCTTGATGAGCTGCTCCCCGGCGATCTTGCCGATGGCGGCCTCGTGGACCAGGCTGGCGTCCACGCAGTTGGCGGTGACCTCCGGGATGGCGGCCACCACGCCCTGGTCCATGATGATGGCGTCGCACTCCGAGTGGCCGTAGCACCGGGCATTTCCGTTGATGCGGGCCAGGAACACCTGCCTGGACTGGTCCTTAGCCACAGAACGGGAGATCACGTTGGTGTGGCAGTCCTCTCCGTCCAAGTCCACAGTGAAGTCGGACTTGGCCAGCTGCCTGCCGTGGGTCATCACCTTCTCCCTGATGATGAGGGTGGCGCGGGGCCCCAGCTTGGCGTTGGTGGTGCGCACAGTGGAGTCCACCCCCTTGATCTGGGTGGTCTCCATCTCCATGTAGCTGTCCTCGTCCATCTCCACTACGGTAGTGGGGTTCATGATGTTCTCCCCCCGGCCGTCCCCCTCGCCGTAGTGGCGCTCCACATAGCGCACCTTGGAGCGCTTGCCCACATGGAAGGTGTGGATGCCGGAGTGCTCCGAGTTCTGCACCCCGCAGTTGTGGATGCCGCAGCCGGCCACGATGGTCACGTCGCAGTCGTCTCCGATCAGGAAATCGTTATATACCGTCTCCGTCAGACCGCTCTCGCTCAGCACCACCGGGATGTGGACCGACTGGTTTTTGGTCCCCGGCTTGATGATGATGTCGATGCCGTCCTTGTCCTCCTTGGAGACGATGTCGATGCTGGCGGTAGTGTTTCGGGCCGCCGCCTTGCCGTTTGCCCGGATGTTATAGGCCCCCTCGGGCACCTCGTGGAGCCCGGCCACCTGCTCCAGCAGGCTTTTCTGGATCGCGTCCATCTCTCTGCTCCCTCCTTACCGCACTTTTTCCGACAGGGCGCTGCACACGCCCGGGACCTCTCCCAGCAGCTGGGGCAGCACCTCATCCCGGGTCCCCTGGGTCTGGATGCGCCCGTCGGCCAGCACGATGATCCGGTCCGCAATGTCCAGGATACGCTCCTGGTGAGATATGATGATAATAGAGCCGTTGATCTTCTCGTGCAGATGCTCAAACACCTGGATCAGATTGCTGAAGCTCCACAGGTCGATGCCCGCCTCCGGCTCGTCAAAGACAGACAGCTTGGTGCCCCGGGCCATGATCATGGCGATCTCGATACGCTTGAGCTCTCCGCCGGACAGAGATGCGTCCACCTCCCGGTCGATGTAGTCCTTGGCACACAGCCCCACCTCGGACAGATAGCCGCACGCCTCCGGCACCCCGATCTGCTTGCCCGAGGCCAGGGTGATCAGGTCCTTCACCGTCAGGCCCTTGAAGCGGACAGGCTGCTGGAAGGCAAAGCTGATCCCCTTCTGGGCCCGCTGGGTGATGTCCAGCCCGGTGATATCCTCCCCGTCCAGCAGGATGCGCCCCTGAGTGGGGGGCAGGATGCCCGCAATGACCTTGGCCAGAGTGGACTTTCCTCCGCCGTTGGGCCCTGTGATAGCCACGAACCGCTCGTCGATGGTCAGGCTGATGTCCCGCAGGATGTTCTTGCTGTCGCCGTCCTGCTCCACGCCATAGCTGATGTTTTGTAACTCTAACATGAGGTTCCTCCCGCGTACAGGCCCGGACCTGCTCCGACCGGGCTCCGCTTTCTTTCTATCAGTTTGCCCCGGGACTCCGCTCCTCAAACGGCGCTCAGCCCCTTCTCGCCAGGATCTGCCCCTATTCTAGCACGTTCTGCTCCAAATGTCTAACTGTATTTTTTCTGAAAACAGAAATTTTCCTATTATTTTAATGGGTAAAACAACGAAGCGGCCCGTCTCCGGCATTTCCCCCCGTATTTGTCAAGACCGCCCTCGTGAGAGGGCGGTCTTCAGCGCTGTTCAGCTGTTGGTCCGGGAATGGGCGCCCACCCTGGGGGGCGCCTCTCCCTCCTGCTCCCTTTTCTGATGGGAGACAATCCATCAGAGGATGTCGATATACTCCCCGCTGAGGGCCTTGTTCATGGAGCGCACAGCACAGAACTTGCCGCACATGGAGCAGGTGTCGTCATGCTCGGGGGAGCGGTCGTCCCGGATGGCCTTGGCGGTCTCCGGGTCCAGGGCACAGGCCCACTGGGCCTCCCAGTCCAGGGCCCGGCGGGCGTCGCCCATCTTGTCGTCGATGTCCCGGGCGCCCCGGATGCCCTTTGCGATATCGGCGGCGTGGGCAGCGATCCTGCTGGCAATGATGCCCTGCTTCACATCGTCCAGGTTGGGAAGCGCCAGGTGCTCGGCTGGGGTGACATAGCACAGGAAAGCAGCGCCGCTCATGGCGGCGATGGCCCCGCCGATGGCAGCGGTGATGTGGTCATAGCCAGGGGCGATGTCGGTGACCAGGGGGCCCAGCACATAGAAGGGGGCTCCCATGCAGATGGTCTGCTGCACCTTCATGTTGGCGGCGATCTGGTCCATGGGCACATGGCCGGGCCCCTCCACCATCACCTGCACGTCCTTCTCCCAGGCCCGTTTGGTCAGCTCGCCCAGGCGGACCAGTTCCTCGATCTGACATACATCGGTGGCGTCAGCCAGGCAGCCGGGGCGGCAGGCGTCGCCCAGGGAGATGGTCACATCGTACTCCCGGCAGATATCCAGGATCTCGTCGTAGAACTCATAGAAGGGATTCTCCTCCCCGGTCATGCACATCCATGCGAACACAAGGGAACCGCCCCGTGAGACGATGTTCATCTTCCGCTTGTGCTTGCGGATCTGATCTATGGTCTTACGGGTGATGCCGCAGTGGAGGGTGACGAAGTCCACGCCGTCCTGGGCATGGAGGCGGACCACATCGATGAAGTCCTTGGCACTGAGGGTGGCCAGGTCCCGCTGGTAGTGGATGACGCTGTCATAGACAGGGACGGTGCCGATCATCACCGGGCACTCGGCAGTGAGCTTCTGGCGGAAGGGCTGGGTGTTGCCATGGCTGGACAGGTCCATGATGGCCTCGGCCCCCATATTCACCGCAGAGAGCACCTTCTGCATCTCCACGTCGTAGTCCTTGCAGTCCCGGGAGACTCCCAGGTTGACATTGATCTTGGTGCGGAGCATGGAGCCGATGCCCTCCGGGTCCAGGCATTTGTGCAGGCGGTTAGCAGGGATGGCCACCTTGCCGGCCGCGACGAGGGGCATCAGCTCCTCCACGGACATGTGCTCCTTTCGGGCGACAGTCTCCAGCTCCGGGGTCACGATCCCCCGGCGGGCGGCGTCCATCTGTGTGGTATAATTGCGTTCCATAAAGATCTTCTCCTTTATCTATTGATTCCTATTTCATGGATCTCGGTCATCAGGCGGACCGCCCCTCACCTTCCTCCGGCGGGGGACTGAAGGGACCGGATGCGGTCCAGGTCCAGCTCCGGGATGGAAAAGAGGTGGTCCAGGGGGCCGCTGCCCGCCCCCAGGTCAAGCATGGAGGACAGCGCCCCCGAGAGATAGATCTTCGCCCGCTCCACCGCCGTCTCCAGGTCGCAGCCCTTCGCCAGATTGGAGGCGATGGCACTGGAGAGCGTACAGCCTGTCCCGTGGGTGTTGGGGTTATGGATCCGGCGTCCGCAGAACCATTTGCAGCTCCCATCCTGCCACAGCAGGTCGTTGGCGTCGTTCAGGTCGTGCCCGCCCTTGCACAGCACAGCGCAGCCGTACCGCTCCCCGATCTCCCGGGCAGCCCGCTCCATGTCCTCCGGACCGGAGATGGTGAGGCCCGACAGGACCTCCGCCTCTGGGATGTTGGGGGTGAGGACGGCGGCCAGGGGGAGCAGCTGGCTCTTCAGCGCCTCCACCGCTTCCTCCGAAATCAGGCGGGACCCGCTGGTAGCGATCATCACCGGGTCCACCACGATGTTCCGGGCCTGGTACCGCTTCAGCTTGTCCGCGATGACCTGGATCAGCCCGGTAGAGGACACCATCCCTGTCTTGACGGCATCGGGGAAGATGTCGGTAAAAATGCAGTCCAGCTGACTGGCCAGGAATTCCGGGGTGGACTCCAGGATGCCGTAGACGCCGGTGGTATTCTGGGCCGTCAGGGCGGTGACCGCGCTCATGGCGTAGACGCCGTTGGCAGTCATGGTCTTGATGTCGGCCTGGATCCCGGCGCCTCCGCTGGAATCGCTCCCAGCGATCGTCAATGCTGTTTTCATCAGAAAACTCCTTTCTCCGCATTGAAGTTTTGTTCCGCGACACCAGGTGGTGCCCCCGAGGTGCCGCGTCGTCGGAGCAAAGTACGCTCTGTTCGGGACAGCCTGACGGCCATCCCTCACTGCGCTCCCTTGCTCCTCCTCTCCGGGCCGCACCCGCTCCATTCCCGGCTCAGCCCCGCTCCAATGCTGCCAGGAAATCCGGGGAGTCCAGCCGGGGAAGATACCAGTCGCAGAGGCACCGCAGTGCCTCCTGATCCTCCTCGGCGGAGGGGTCATACACCCCCGCCACCAGAAAGCCCGCCCGTTTGGCGCTGCGTGCGGCATGGAGGGCATCCTCAAAGACCACCGTGCGCTCCGGCGCGCTGCCCAGGCTGCGGGCAGCAGCCCGATAGAGGTCCGGTCCGGTCTTAGGCCCGTACTGAAGGGAACTGAAGGCGAACAGGAAGTGCTTCCACAGCCCCAGACGGACCATGGCGTCCCGTGCCTGAAAGGCCTCGCTGGCGGTGGCAATGCCGCAGGGGACCCCCAGGGCTCCCAGCCGCTCCAGCAGTGTGTCCGCCCCCGTCTTCATGGGGACCCTGTCCCGGTATTCCCCTGTCACCAGGGCGTTCACCCCTTCCATCACCTGTTTGGGCGTACAGGGGAGGCAAAATGTATCCACCATGTACTCCGAGGCTTCCCGCCGCCCCATCTCCCGGATGTCCCGGGCCAGGTCCTCCGGCGGCTCTCCTCCAAACTTCCGGACCAGAGCCTTGGGCGCCTCGTTCCAGATGTACATGGAGTCGGTGAGGGTCCCGTCCAGATCGAAGATGGCCCCCTCGATCCTCATGGGCCCACCACCCGCTCCACCTGGGCCCGGAGGGAGCGGGTGGCCGCTTCCACGTCGGGCTGGGCGTACAGGGCTGAGACCACCGCCACCCCGGCGATGCCGCTCCCCGCCAGCTCCGCCACATTGCCGGCTCCGATGCCCCCGATGGCCACCACAGGGATGTCCACGGCGGCGCAGATGGCCTTCAGGGTGTCATAGCTCACTGGTCGGGTGTCCTGCTTGGTCCCGGTGGGGAACATGGCTCCTACCCCCAGGTAGTCGGCCCCCGCCGCCTGGGCGGCCAGGGCCTGCTCCACCGTGCGTGCGGACACGCCGATGAGTTTGTCTTCCCCCAGCAGGGCCCGGACTCGCCCCGCCTCCATATCGCTCTGGCCCACGTGGACGCCGTCCGCTCCTGCCGCCTGGGCCAGTTCCGCATCGTCGTTGAGGATCAGGGGCACGCCGTAGCGCCCGCACAGCTCCCGCAGTTCCAGGGCCTGGGCCAGAATGCTCCCACGGTCCATATGCTTCTCCCGCAGCTGGATCATGGTGGCGCCCCCCCGCAGGGATGCCTCCACCTGTTGGGCCAGGGTCCTGTCCCCCAGCCAGCTCCGGTCCGTTACGCCGTAGAGCAGCAAATCCTTTTTATCGCATCTCATAGTTGGCTCCTTTCTCCAGCGCCGCGCCGTCCATCCGGCACACAGCGTCAATGATCCGATCCCGATAGGTGGCGTTTCCGTCCTGAGGGGACATCCTCGCCCAGGCCAGCTCCCCCGCCACTCCCATGGCGCACACCGCGGCGGCGGCCGCCTCCAGGGGGCGCTCCGGGCTGGCGGCCAGGCAGGCCGCAGTCAGGGCGGACAGCTGACAGCCGGTACCGGTGACCAGCCCCATCTCCGGGCGGCCGTTGCGGATCACGACGCACTGCTCCCCGTCTGAGACCAGGTCAATGGCCCCGGTGACCGCCACTACGGTCCCGGTGCGGCGGGCGGTCCCTTTGGCGAAGGCCACCCCCCGCTCCAGTTCCGCTTCCGTCACTGCGTCCGCCCCGCCGGCGTCCACCCCCCGGGTGTGCTCCTGGCCGCCCGCCAGGGCCCGCAGCTCTGAGACATTGCCCCGCAGCACAGTAAAGGGGACACGGGCCATCAGATCCTGGGCCGTGCGGAGACGCAGGGCGCTGGCCCCCACCCCTACCGGGTCCAGCACCACTGGGCGGCCCAGCTCCCCGGCCTTGACCCCGGCCCGCATCAGGCTGGGGATGGTGCGCCGGCTGGGTGTTCCCAAGTTGAGGCACAGTCCGGCGCACCGGGCCGTGATCTCCTCCACTTCCTCCGGCTCATCGGCCATGATGGGGCTGGCCCCGCAGGCCAGCAGGAGGTTTGCCACGTCGTTGGCCGTCACATAGTTGGTGATGCAGTGGATCAGCGGCCTCCGCTCCCGCACCCGGTCCAGGCAGGCTCCCAGCTCCATATCCCTCTCTCCTTTGTCCGCAGACAGCAAAAACCGCGGGGCACCCCACTTCGGGATATCCCCGCGGCCTAGTTCCGCAAGTATATTTCCCTACGTTGGCATTACCCAAATCAGGTCACAGGTCGGAGCGAACAGCTCCCTCTCAGCCCGTCATGCGAGCTCCCTTTTCTCGTCATTTTTCTCTGCTGTCGTTTTTCTTATTATAAGCTCTGTGTCCCGTTCTGGCAAGAGCAGGAACTTGTTTTTTTCACATAGGTCGTTGCAAAAAATCACTGTTTGGAACAAATGTCTTATTTTGCTCCTGCTTGTTCCTGTTTCTCCCAGGCCGGCCCCGGGTGCGTAACAAGGCGTTCCTCCCGCCAAAGGGCACAAAATTTTTTGCTTTACTCCACCATGTTGTCCTGTCCTTTGCAAGGCAGTGGTCTCCGATCACCCGGTTTTTTTCAAACTGCCGGAGCCATCCCCTGGCAGTTCCCGGCGCAGAAGAGACGTGGAGGCCCTTGAGAAGCACCGGTCTCTGTGGTAAAATAGAGACGAGATGCAGGGACTCTGCCTGTACTGACCGTAAAGGAAACCACAGGTCTTTTTCACGCTCTGTTTTATAATATGGCCCTCTCTCCTTCACATTCTGTTTTTCCCCCAGAGCGATGTCTCCCTTTGCGGTCCCCGCCGGGGCATTCCGCAGCACCGGCGCTTCCCGCTTTCCGGATATCCGCCACAGAAAGGAGCAAACTATGACTGATGCTGAGCTGATCTCCACGGCCGTCTCCATGCAGGAGCGGGCCTATGTACCCTATTCTCATTTTCCCGTGGGCGCTGCCCTGTTGTGCAGTGACGGGGCGGTGTTCACCGGATGCAATGTGGAGAACGCCGCCTACGGCTCCACCCTCTGCGCCGAGCGCACGGCGCTGGTCAAGGCGGTGAGCGAGGGCCGCACCGGCGGCTTCACCGCTATCGCCATCGCCGGCCGGGGAAGCGACTTCTGCTGGCCCTGCGGTGCCTGCCGGCAGATGCTGTTTGAATTTGTTCCCCAGCTCCGGGTCCTGGCCGTCCGAGGGGACGGTGCCTTCCAGTCCGCCCCGCTCTCCACCCTGCTGCCCTGCGGCTTCGGGCCGGGCTCCCTTAATTTTTGAACCGACGGAATAAAAAGCTCTCTTTTGGCCAAACTACCTCCGGAATACCAATGCGAGGAGGTATGAACCATGATAATGGATAAGATCGCCCTGACTCTGCTGATCATCGGCGGCCTGAACTGGGGCAGCGTGGGTCTGTTTCGATTCGACCTGGTGGCCTTCGCCTGCGGCGGTTCCGGCAGTATGATCAGCCGCGTGATCTATACCCTGGTGGGTCTTTCCGCCGTGTGGTGCATCTCTCTGCTCTTCCGGGACAAGGACCCCGTGGAGGAGCGGAGCTGAGGCCAGTCCACCGTTCCATTCAGAACATGTGATATTCCAAACCGGCCGCCGGAAGTCCCGGCGGCCGGTATTTTACATTTTTACTCTCTGATTTTACCGCACTTTACGCAGATTTAACATATCCGCTGTTTCGCATTTTACATTTCTTTTTTATACTGAGCCCTGTACTCCAGAGGAAACACAAAACGAATGCAATAAAGGAGAAGATCTTACATGAAAAAACTGACTTGCATGGGGCTGTCTCTGGCCCTGATGGCCGGCCTGCTGGCCGGCTGCGGCTCCAATGGGACCACCTCCACTCCCACCAGCACCCCCGCCGCCAGCTCCACCCCTGTCCAATCCCAGACCACCACCCTCAGCGGCACCGTGAACACAGACGGCTCCACCTCCATGGAGAGCGTGGTCAAGGCTCTGGCTGAGGCTTTTATGGAGCAGAACCCCGATGTGACCGTCAACTACTCCGGCACTGGCTCCGGCACCGGCATCCAGGCCGCCATCGACGGCACTGTGGACCTGGGACTGGCCTCCCGTGCCCTGAAGGACGAAGAGAAGAGCAACGGCGCCGTAGAGAACATCGTAGCCCTGGACGGCGTGGCCGTGGTTGTCAACCCCGAGAACGGCGTGACCGACCTGACCGTGGAGCAGATCGCCCAGATCTTCACCGGCGAGATCACCAACTGGTCCGAGCTGGGCGGCGCCGATGCCGAGATCGCGGTCTTTGGCCGCGAGGCCGGCTCCGGCACCCGGGGGGCCTTTGAGGAGATCGTGGGCGTTGAAGATGCCTGTACGTACACCAACGAGTATTCCTCCACCGGCGACGTCATCGGCAACGTGGCCTCCAACCCCAACGGCATCGGCTATGCCTCCCTGTCCGCCGTGGACGACACCGTGAAGGCCGTGGCGGTCAACGGCGTGACCCCCTCCGAGGACACCGTGAAGGACGGCTCCTATGAGATCCAGCGTCCCTTCGTTATGGTCACCAAGGAGGGCACCCAGCTCTCCGAGGCAGCCCAGGCTTTCCTGGATTTTGCCATGAGCGCTGACGCCGCTGAGATCATTGCTGTTGCCGGCGCTGTGTCTGCCAACGCCTGAGCTCACCCGATCCAATTCAAAACAAGCCCCCGAGCCCGGGGGCTTGTTTTGAATGATGTCTCCCCTTCTGCCCCCTTTCCTCAGTTGACACACAGGCACGGCCCCCGCGCCCGTGTGTCAGCTGAGGAGACAGAATCTACAAGAAAAGGTTGAGTACTATGAAAAAAGAGCATCCCGGCGTCCCCGGCGGGGGCGCCCTCCGGGCCAAAGAGGCCATGGAGTGGATCATGAAGACCGTATTTCTGGTCTGCGGCTTCATCGCTATCGCCTTTGTCCTGCTGATCACCGTGTACCTGATCATCTCCGGCCTGCCCGCTATCCGTGAGGTGGGGTTGACCGACTTCCTCTTCGGAACTCGCTGGGCCTCCACCGACAAGACCGACCCCGCCTATGGCATCCTCCCCTTTATCCTCACCTCTATCTATGGCACCGCCGGGGCCATCCTCATCGGGGTGCCCATCGGCTTCCTCACCGCCGTCTTTCTCTCCAAGGTGGCGCCCCCCAAGGTGGCCGCCGTCATCCGTCCGGCAGTGGATCTGCTGGCGGGCATCCCCTCGGTGGTCTACGGCCTGGTGGGCATGATGGTCCTTCTCCCCGCCATCCGTAAAACCTTTGACATCGCCGCCGGTGACAGCCTGCTGGCCGCCATCATCGTATTGGCAGTGATGATCCTGCCCTCCATCATCTCGGTGTCCGAGACCGCCCTGAATGCGGTGCCCCGGGAGTATGAGGAGGCCAGCCTGGCCCTGGGGGCCACCGAGCTGGAGACCTACTTCCGGGTCTCTGTCCCCGCAGCCAAGAGCGGTATTGCCGCCGCTGTGGTGCTGGGCGTGGGCCGGGCCATCGGTGAGGCCATGGCTATCCTGATGGTGGCCGGCAATGTGGCCAACATGCCCTCTCTGCTCTCCAGCGTCAAATTCCTCACCACCGCCATTGCCAGCGAGATGAGCTATGCCGCCGTGGGCAGCCTCCAGCGCAACGCCCTGTACTCCATTGGGCTGATCCTATTTCTGTTTATCATGTGCATCAATGTGATCCTAAACGTATTCCTGAAACGGAACAAGGAGGGCTGAGCTATGACCAACGCCATGATCTCCTCGGAAGAGGCCCAGAGCTACCAGTCCAAGGGCCTCTCCCCCCGCCGCCGCACCTATGAGGTGGGGATGCGCGGGCTGCTGTATCTCTCCGCGGGCATCACCTGCCTGCTGCTCCTCTTTCTCATCGGCTACATCCTCTACCGGGGCCTGCCCAATCTGAACTGGACCTTCCTCACCAGCCAGGAGAGTGTCCTGCGGGGGACCGACGGCATCATGCCTGCCATCCAGAACACCCTCTATGTCATCGTGGTCACCCTGATCTTCATCCTGCCCCTGGGGGTGGGGGCCGCCATCTACCTCACCGAGTACGCCTCCAACCACAAGCTGGTCTCTGCCATCGAGTTCGCCACCGAGACTCTGGCCGGCATCCCCTCTATCCTGTACGCCCTGGTGGGTATGCTGATCTTCTGTCAGGTCATGGACCTGGGCAAGACCCTGCTGGCCGGCGCCCTCACCCTGGTCATCATGACCCTGCCCACCATCATCCGCACCACCCAGGAGTCCCTGAAGACGGTGCCCCAGAGCTACCGGGAGGGTTCCCTGGGCCTGGGGGCCGGCAAGTGGCACATGATCCGCACCGTGGTGCTCCCCTCCTCCGTGGACGGCATCGTCACCGGCTGCATCCTGTCCATCGGCCGTGTGGTGGGCGAGTCTGCGGTGCTCATGTTCACCGCCGGCATGGGCACCACCCTCCAGAACTTTTTCGGCAGCTTCAACGACCAAGCTCTGTCGCATTTTCTGTCCACCGGTGACCTTTCCCTTCTGTTCAGCGGCCTGACTGACAGCTCCGGTGCCACCCTCACTGTGGCCCTGTACGTCTACGCCAAGGAGCGGGCCGAGTTCGACCTGGCCTTCTCTGTGGCCCTGGTCCTGCTGGCCATCACCCTCGCCATCAATCTGTCCGCCAAGCTGGTGGGCAAGCGCCTGAAAAAGCGCTAAGGAGGACAACTATGGATCAATCTGTCATTCTCTCGGCCTGCGGGCTGAACCTGTATTACGGTGAGAACCACGCACTGAAGGACATCTCCATCGACATCAAAGCCAACAAGATCACCGCCCTCATCGGGCCCTCCGGCTGCGGCAAGTCCACCTTTCTGCGGACCATCGACCGGATGAACGACCTGATCCCCAGCGTGAAGATCACCGGTTCCCTCACCTTCCACGGGCAGGAGATCTACGCCCCCGGCGTGGACGTCACCGACCTGCGCCGGCGCATCGGCATGGTGTTCCAGAAGCCCAACCCCTTTCCCATGTCTATCTACGACAACGTGGCCTACGGCCCCCGCACCCATGGAGTGCGCTCCAAGCTGGCCTTGGACGAGCTGGTGGAGAAGTCCCTGCGTCAGGCCGCCATCTGGGACGAGGTGAAAGACCGGCTGAAAAAGCCCGCCCTGGGCCTGTCTGGCGGCCAGCAGCAGCGCCTGTGCATCGCCCGGGCCCTGGCCGTCCAACCGGAGGTCCTGCTGATGGACGAGGCCACCTCCGCCCTGGACCCCATCTCTACATCCAAAATAGAAGACCTTGCCATGGAGCTGAAAAGCGAGTACACTATCGTCATGGTGACTCACAACATGCAGCAGGCCGCCCGCGTCTCCGACCAGACCGCTTTCTTCCTGCTGGGCGACCTGGTGGAGTACGGGGACACGGAGCAGCTCTTTTCCATGCCCCAGGACAAGCGCACCGAGGACTACATCACCGGGAGGTTTGGATAATGCGAGTCAAATTTGAAGCACAGCTGGAGCGGCTCAACGTAGAACTTATCACCATGGGTGCCCTGTGCGAGGAGGTCATCTCCGGCGCGGCCAAGGCCCTGCTGGACGGCGATTCCGGCCTGCGGGAGACCGTGCTGGCCGCGGAGCGGGACATCAACCAAAAGGAGCGGGACATCGAAAGCCTGTGTATGAAGCTGCTGCTCCAGCAGCAGCCGGTGGCCCGGGATCTGCGCACCATCTCCTCCGCCCTGAAGATGATCTCTGACATGGAGCGCATCGGCGACCAAGCCGCAGACATCGCTGAGATCACCCGGGATATCGCCGACAACAGCATCAAGGACCTGGTCCCTATCGGGGACATGGCCCGGGCCACCATCAAGATGGTTACCGACAGCGTGGACTCCTTTGTCCGCAAGGACCTGGGTCTGGCGGAGGCAGTGATCTCCTCCGACGACGTGGTGGACGATCTGTTTCTCCAGGTCCGTGAGGAGCTGATCCGCCGCATCGGCATGGGGGACAGCGGAGAGGTGTGCATCGACCTGCTGATGATCGCCAAATATCTGGAGCGCATCGGAGATCACGCCGTCAACATCGCCGAGTGGGTGGAGTACTCCCTCACCGGGCACCATGCTGACCTGCCCTGAACGGCGGGCTCCCCAATTTTCACAGCCGTAGGAGGTCCTACCCATGATTTATTTTCTGGAAGACGACCCCAGCATCCGCAAGCTGGTCATTTATACCCTGAACAGCCAGGGCATGGAGGCGGAGGGCTTTGAACTGCCCTCCCAGTTCTGGGCCGCCATGGAGCGGCAGCTCCCCTCCCTGGTCCTGCTGGACCTGATGCTC
>ENA-ORSM01001784-ORSM01001784.1-human-gut-metagenome-genome-assembly--contig:-NODE-1784-length-16304-cov-2.390978_pt1 | contig 16304 bp, 12 predicted proteins | sample MGYA00241903_ERZ509170 | MGnify/ENA primary metagenome ERZ509170 (study PRJEB26280, sample SAMEA2338784) | human gut metagenome | biome: human gut; feature: human-associated habitat; material: faeces...
TCATTATTTCAATCTGGTACGTCTCTTCGGCCCTACCTTTCTGGTGACAGAAGAGATCAGTATCGCAGAATCACTAAAGAAAGACCGCAGTTCGGTGCAGGCCACTTATGCGCAAATCATCGACGATCTGAAACGTTCCGTTACGGATTTACAGGACATCACATACAGCTCTAATGATCTGGGACGTGCCACAGTACTGGCAGCCAAATCTCTACTGGCTAAAGTGTATCTTACCCTCGGACGGTATGAAGATGCCAAACCGTTATTAAGCGATGTAGTGACTGCCAAAGGCGAGACACTGAATGTCAAATATGCCGACGTGTTTGATACAACCAAAGAGATGAACGATGATATTATCTTCACTGTACGCTATAAAAGTGGTAGTCTGGGAATCGGTTCTCCGTTTGCCAATACATTTGCACCGCAAAACAGTGGCGCGAACGTAATCACGGGTAGCGGTGACGGTAAGAATTATCCTACGAAAGAAATATCCGCCGCTTACAGCAAAGAGGATTTGAGAAAGGACGTCAGCATGGCAGACAGTTATTATGATAAGAGTAAAGACGTGGAAGCACAAGTGGCTTATGTAAAGAAATTCCTTTCGGAAGTATCCATACGATACGATGCTGAAAATGACTGGCCTGTCATTCGTTATGCAGATGTACTACTGATGTATGCGGAAGTATTGAACGAAGTAGACGGTCCCTCTGCCGGGTTGAAATACCTGAATCTGGTACGTGAACGTGCCGGACTAAGCAAAATCGAGAGTGATGCAGTGACTACCCGTAACGTATTCCGCACCTATCTTGAGAAAGAACGTCGTCTGGAACTGGCTTTCGAAAATCAACGCTGGTTCGACCTCTTGCGTTGGGGCAAGGCCATAGAGGTAATCAACAAGCATATTCAGGAAACCGAATGGGATTTCTATGCAGGCTACACCCAACAGATCAACAAGTTAAAGGATTATCAGTTGATACTTCCGATTCCACAAAGCGTAATCGACAATAATCCGGGCGTCATCACACAGAACCCTAACTATTAATACTAAACGACACTGAATCATGAAAAATAAATTCTATAACCTATTCATCTTCTTCGTTCTCACTGCGCTGGCAGGCTGCAACGAAAAAGAATCGACTGATGTCATCGAGCAGGGTGATCCTCAAATTATAGAGTTCACCCCGACAAGCGGTAAGTTCGGACAGGAAATCACTATCAAAGGAGAATTCCTGCGCGATATACAAAAGGCAACGATTGGTGGCGTAGAAGCTACGATACGCTATAAGCTCTCTCAACAGGAGATTGTTATTGTAGTTCCCGCCAATGCCGGAAACGGGAAAATCGTTCTTAGTACGAAAGAAAAAAAGACGGAAAGCGAGCAGTCATTTACGATTGTATATCCGGTTCCCCAAGTGAAGAATGTTCCTGCCGGAGCGCACGTGGGAGATCAGATTGAAATACAGGGTGAGAATCTGGACATCGTGTCCAAAGTTTGTTTCGGTGATAAAGAGGCTTCTATCTCCTATCAGTCCGAAAGAGAAATTGTAGCAACCATTCCTTTCGTCATCACGGATGCCGCTCCTATCTCCCTCTATTATCTTGACTCTACAGGAGAGCAGTTCACTCAACCGGAGGGTCCTGCTTTTGAGATCATCAAAGATATTCCGACCATTGACGCAATGGCAGAACGGGTGACCGAGGGAAGTCTGATTACCCTCAACGGAACTTTCCTGAATTTGATTGAAAGCATCCATTTCGGGGATGAAGTGAAAGTGACTAACTTCGTTGAGAAGACTGCCAACAGCATTGTATTCCGTGTTCCGGAATTGCCGGAGAGTGCTACTGTGGATGTTCTGGCCAAATATTATGAGGGAACAGGCAGTCTGACACTACGGAATGACTGTTATGTATTTATTCCGAGAGTATTCAGCTATCCGAATCTGAAGATGGGCGCACACCGCAATGAAGATTTCGGTAATATGATTAACGGAACTACCGGACAGGTTTCCACCACTTGTATCCTGAAAGATGTGGATTCCCGTGCCCTGATTGATTTTGCAGCGGTACACAACAGTAATAATGACTTTGCATTGAACGGTCCGCAGAACATAAAAGCTAATTTGAGAAACTACTGGTGTAACGGTACTCCATTGCCTCCATTGAAAAGTTCTTCTACCGAAGCCGAAGTCAACGAAAACTTTGGTGAGTTTACTTCTACTGTCACCAAACTTCTTGTACTTCAGGAAAGCAAAGGATATGGCGAACTGATTAGAAACATTAAAGAAGGAAACATCGAAGAAATATCTCCTACCGACGAGATTACCAAAGCATTATTCAATATTGATATGGATGCGGAAGGTTCCAACTCGGTACGCAGCCGTCAGAAAACGGAAGCAGAGGATAAAGAAGCATCGAATATATACAAGGCAGGCAGTGTCGTTGTGTTCAAGAATCTGAAGAAGAATAAATTCGGTATCATGATTATCCGTTCTGTCAATGTAGATTTTGACGCTGTTAAGGCGACGAATGATGCCAATGCAACGATTACTTTCGACCTGTATTATCAACGTTACTAAAAAAGACGAAAGACAATGAAAAGACAATATAAATTTACCGCATTATCGGCAGTCTTGTTCTGTCTGATAGGTTTGTTGTACGGATGTACCCGTGACAATGAAATTATAATTCCGGAAACGTCTGTCAATCCACTGGCTACGGATTATTCCGTAGCAATCGGTGACGAGGTTACCTTTACCGGGCAGAATATGCATCTGATCTCTAAAGTGGCTTTTGACAATCAGGTGGTCAACATCACCACCGAGCCATCCAACCGTTCACAAACCACGCTGATAGTGGCGGTGCCCGATAATTTTGAAGTGACACAGCATATCTCTGTCGTTGCCACTTACAATTCGGTACACAAACTGACTTTGAGTGATGCATTCGAAGTGGTAGTGCCGGGTGTCACCACTGATGTAAGTTCTGCTACTATCGGAGATAAGATCACACTTACAGGAAAGAATATGCACCTGATTACTAAGGTAAACTTCGGAGATCAAGTGGTATCTTTCGATCCCAATCCGGACCGTTCGCATACTTCACTTATGGTAACCGTACCCTCAACTTTCGATGTAACTAAAAAAGTCCAGTTGAGCGTTACGTATACCACCAATACCGTGAATGTATCTAATGATTTTGAAGTAATCGTGCCACCGGTTATTCCTACTGTCACCACTGTTCTGGAAGGAGAAGTGGGCACAGGAGCCATTATTACGCTGGCCGGAACCAACCTGAATATTATCAAGAAACTAATCGTAAACGGTCAATCTTACGAGTTTACAGCTACCGCTACCAGCCTTTCTTTCAATGCTCCCGAAGACATTACCGAAAATTTAGTAATCGACAACGTAGTATTAGTGTATGACAACGTGTTGGGAGATAATCAGGAACTAGCCGTATCGGGAAGCGTAACTGTGAAACCGACACCTACCCTGCCATACGTCCTTTGGGAGGATATCGAACTGGGAAGTCATGGAACGGAGAATGCTTTCTTTGATGTTACGAATGGACGGACGATGACTCCATGCGATGTAGTCGAACATAAAGAATGGGTTACTTTCGCAATGGATAATACTAGCGGTGCACCCACAGCGCGTCTGTTGAACCCGGCCAATATCGGAACCAATCTTCTGAACAGTCAGTTTTGCAATGGTACAGCTTTGAATCTGAATGATTATGCCATCTGGAAAGAATCCACACAGACAACTCCATTCAAGAAAGTCACAGATGACGCACTGATTACCAAAGTGACAAACGGTGAAATCACCAATATCCGGGATGACATCGGAGATGTGAAAGCGTCTGATATCAAAACAAATACTCCGACTGTTGCAGCAGGAGAAGTGTATTACTTCTATCATAAGGAGAAATTCGGATTGATTTGGGTGAAACAGCTGAATATTCAAACAGACAGAAAACTGAACACCATCATTATGAATGTATATTACGAGAAATAGACAATACAATAAAACGAGTACCCAAAAAGTTATATTATCCCATGAATCTACGAGCGAACTACTCCAAGAGAATCCGTTTGTCACTGGCTTTCAGCATTGTTGCAATGACTGTTTGCGCCCAGAGCATCTGGAATGCGGAACATCTGGAACAAGTGAAAAAGTCTCTCAATCAACCCGCATACAACGCCACTTATCTGAACTTACTAAAGCAGGCAGACAAGGCTTTGAACGCCCACTATCTTTCTGTTATGATGAAAGATAAAACGCCACCAAGCGGAGACAAACACGACTACTTGAGCCAGGCACGCTATTTCTGGCCGGACCCGACCAAGCCGGACGGTAAACCTTATATCAGCCGCGATGGTGTATCCAATCCGGAACTGGATAAACTGGACCGTAACCGCTTGGGAGAGATGGCAAATAATGTCACGACACTCGCACTTGCGTGGTATTTCAGTGGCAAAGAACAGTATGCACTGAAAGCAACCAAACAGATTCGTGTCTGGTTTCTGGATAAGAAAACCTGCATGAACCCACATCTGAAATATGCGCAGGTTGCGCCCGGACATAATAATGATCTTGGCCGTTGCTATGGTGTGATAGATACTTATTCGTTAGTGGAAATGCTGGATGCCGTTCAGCTTCTTGAAAAATCCCGTTCGTTCACCTCGAAAGATTCAGAGCAGCTAAAAAAATGGTTCGGGCAATTACTGGACTGGATTCTGACTAGTGAACAAGGAAAAGAAGAAGCCAGCCGCCCCAACAATCATAGTACTGCTTATGATGCACAAGCCATTGCATTTGCACTCTATACAGGCAATCATAAAGTAGCCGAACGGATACTTCGGGAAGTTCCCAAGAAGCGGGTATTCAAACAGATTGAACCGGACGGCAAACAGCCCGAAGAATTACGCCGGACATTGGCTTTCGGATATTCAGAATTTAATCTGCAACATCTGATAGATATTGCGACTATGGGAGAAAAAGCCCATGTACCTGTTCTTTCTGTCAGTTCTGCTGACGGACGAAGCATTTACAAAGCTGCCGATTTTCTGAAGCCATATCTCGGCAAAGGAGTCAAAGAATGGCCTTACAAGCAAATCAGCGAATGGAACGGTAAACAACAGGAATTATGTAAAGACCTGTATCGACTGTATCTGCTAGATTCCACTCGTACCGATTATTTAAAGGCATATCAGCAGTTCCGGAAAAGCAATCCGAAAGATCTTTTTAATCTTCTTTTCCTGAAAGAGGAAAGTAAATAAACTCTCAAAGACTTGACTTTCGATTCCGAATGTCGTATCTTTACAGAGTTAATGATAAAGTAGTTTCAATTAAACTGCACGTAAAGAGGTTGTGTCAAAACGTTGGCACAACCTCTTTCTTTTTATATATCAAAGAAAAAATCATATTCATAGAGAGGAAAGTTCCCCCACCCCGGCTTTCCTTTCAGTTTTGCCCGGTGTTCATTCTCCTTTAACCCGGTGCATAGCGATCTTCACCTTGCTTCTTACCGGAATTAGAGTGTGCGTTGCCATCTTTTAGAGGCTCTGTTCTCTCCTAACAGACCGTCTGTTCAGGTAAAACAGAGCCTCTATTGAAATAAAACGTAATGTCTGTTTTCCCACTGTCTCTGCCAAGTTAATAATCAATAAAGTTGCTCTTGACAAAAAATAGCTTTATCTTTGGGGTTTGTTAAAGCAGACACAATAGGTATATATTATGAGTGAAAAGATTATCAAATGGGGCTTCATTGGTTGTGGAGAAGTAACCAAGACCAAAAGCGGTCCCGCTTTCCAGAAAGTAGAACATTCGGAAGTCGTAGCCGTGATGAGTCGTGACGGTGCGAAAGCGAAAGCGTATGCCAAAGAGAGAGGAATCAAAAAATGGTATGACGATGCACAAGAACTGATCGATGATCCGGAAGTAAATGCCATCTACATTGCCACTCCTCCTTCCTCACATGCTACGTATGCCATTATGTCCATGAAAGCAGGCAAACCTGCCTATATTGAGAAACCAATGGCTGTGACGTACGAAGAATGTACGCGCATCAACCGCATATCCAATGAAACGGGAGTTCCCTGTTTCGTTGCTTACTATCGCCGTTATCTCCCCTATTTCCAGAAAGTAAAGGAACTGGTAGAGAACGGTACTATCGGTAATATTATCAATGTGCAAATTCGTTTTGCCCAGCCGCCACGCGATCTGGATTACAATCGTGACAACCTTCCCTGGCGTGTGCAGGCTGACATTGCCGGAGGTGGCTACTTCTACGACCTTGCTCCGCATCAAATTGATTTGTTGCAGGATATGTTCGGTTGTATCCTCGAAGCAAGCGGTTATAAGAGCAATCGAGGTGGACTTTATCCTGCTGAAGATACATTAAGCGCCTGTTTCCAATTTGATAGCGGATTGGTTGGTAGCGGTTCCTGGTGTTTCGTAGCCCATGACTCTGCCCGCGAAGACCGTATTGAAATTATCGGTGACAAGGGAATGATTTGTTTCTCTGTCTTTACTTATGAGCCTATCGGCTTACATACCGAAAAAGGACGGGAAGAAATCTGTATCGGTAACCCGGAACATGTGCAACAACCTCTTATTCAGGCAGTGGTCGATCACTTGTTAGGTAAGTCCGTTTGCTCCTGCGACGGAGAAAGTGCAACGCTCACTAACTGGGTAATGGACAAGATATTAGGTAAACTATAACCCGAAAAAAAGCAAAAAAAAGTATCATTTTCTTGCGAAGTTTACTGATACTGTTAAAAAATTAATAGGAATATTCCATTGTATATTGTTAGTTTTTTCTATCTTTGTAAAAAGAAGCAAAGGGAAAATGAAACTAACAATATATTTTTTGTGCCATGACTAGAGAAGACTTAATGCGGAAAGCAATCGAGCTCTCCAAAGAAAATGTTGAAAATGGTGGAGGCCCTTTCGGTGCTGTGATTGCCACGAAAGAGGGGGAAATAGTTGCAACAGGAGTAAATCGTGTTACGGCATCTTGTGACCCAACTGCTCATGCCGAAGTGAGTGCGATACGTGCCGCAGCTGCCAAACTCGGTACTTTTAATCTTAGCGGATACGAAATCTATACTTCCTGCGAACCTTGTCCCATGTGTCTCGGTGCGATTTACTGGGCGCGATTGGATAAAATGTACTATGGAAACAATAAGACCGATGCCAAGAATATTGGCTTCGACGACTCTTTTATCTATGACGAACTGGAACTGAAGCCTGAAGACAGAAAGCTTCCTTCCGAAATCTTATTGCATAATGAAGCCCTTACTGCCTTCAAAGCCTGGGCGGCCAAAGAAGACAGAGTAGAATATTAAAAAACCTCTCACTATTATTAACCTATTAATTACCCCTCAAATGAAAAGAAAAAGCCTTTTATTTGTTATGGCATCAGTATGCCTGTTCAGTTGTCAACAGCAAGAAGAACTGCAAGATCCCAGTAAAGAAGGTATCAACTTTCTTACTACTGTCGACAATGAAAGTATCACTGACGCTGTTACTCGTAGCAGCAGTAACCTGTCACTCCCTTTAAAAAGTAGTTTTTCAGCTGGAGACGTCATTTCAATGTCCGTTTCCGAGCAGGAATATCAGCCTTTTACTTTGGGAGTAGATAACCAAAATTGGAGCGAGACAGCTACAGATTCGGAAGCTGTAACTTTCTATGCTCATTATCCCGAATTGTCCGGTGATGTAACGACTAGATCCCTCTTTAGTCGCTACCGTGACATCAAAGGCGGTTTAGAATATTTGTTTGGCACAGCCCAAGCCAGCAAAGGTTCTAGCAATGTAGCCCTTACATTCAAGCGAATGACTGCGCCCGTTATTCTACTTGATGAAAAAGGCAACCCGTACGAAGGTAAAGCAATCGTTAAACTTTTCTTGAAGAACAAAGGTGTGCAGGATCTTTTCAACGGTAAAATCGAAGCTGACAAGAATGCAACCCCGGAATATATCAGTATCCGGAAAATTTCCGAAGGTATCCTGACTAACTTGATTCCACAGATAATCAAGGCTGGTGAGAAGATTGGTTCTGTAATTGTAGACGATAAGGAAGAACCTATCATCGCAGATCAGGATATTACCATAGAAGCCGGAAGTCCTGTTACGATGAGACTTTACGGAGGCCGCGGAATTATTGATGAACGGACTCCGTTACGCAGATAAAACAAAAGAATAAAAGTGATACTAATAAAAATCCCCGGAACCGCTGTAGACACTCAGCATTCCAGGGATTTTTTACACACAAAAGTTATTATTGAAATTGAAAACTGTCTCTTTATTAGATTAGAAGCGCATACCTACGGTAAGAACCACCTTATGATTATTATTGGTTACCTTTGTTCCTGGTAATTCTAAACTATCAAAAGCATAGAATGTTTCTTTATAAGTGTTATACAAATATGCCATATCCACATAGAAACTTTCACCACGATAACCACAACCGAATGTATAATTATTAGTAGCACCCGGATTAGAGAACTCCGTATCAGTACGCATTGAGTTTACAGGAAGATACTTAAAAGCGTCTGATTTCAAAGGAGCAGTTATATGATTATATCCCAAACGGAATGAAAATTCCGGTGCTAGCTTAAATTCAGCTCCAACACGAAGTGTATGAACAGGCTTCATCATCGCTTTAATGTCTTCCGTCTGACCTAATTCATATCCGTCCGGATCTTTCATTTTAGCTTTAGTACGGTCTGAATATTCATACTCAACTCCCAATGCGACGGAAGAACCGATAGTATATCCCATACTTGCATTGAATTTCCACGGAGTAACTAATTTATATTCATATTCTCCTTCAGTATCATTTCCACGAGCATCATAAGGTCTAGTAATATCATTTAACTCTTCACTCAAGTCGAAACGAAGATAAGCAGTATTCCGCTCCTTCAAACTAAAAAAAGTCGGAGTATGTACAGCTGCACCAATACGGAATGAGGATGACTCAAAAGGACGAAGAATAAAACCTAGTTTAAAATCAACCCCACTACCATCTACCCAAAAGTCATTTCCTAAGGTATATCCTCCATGGCCATTTCCATCCTTATCTGTAAAGTCTTCATTATATTCGCTGGTTCTATCATAGTTCACACTATAAAGTCCTAACGTAGCTCCAACATAAAAACGATCATAAAAATTCAATGCACCATTCAAATCAAAAGAATGAATACCTCCACTTTCTTTCGAACGATAAGACTGACTCACAGCATCTCCTGCTCGAAAATAGGGTTCATATCCCTCAAAAGGAGGTTCTGCATCTGGATTATCAGGATCAACTTCCCCGTAAACAGGATTCACTAAATGAGCATTATATCCCATAATACCCAACCAAGGCAATTCCGGATTTTGGAAAGCATCATCGCTCCTCAAAGCTGCTTCTGTAAATGGATCAAAACCTCCGTATGAATCAAAGTTCACCATATTTGCCATCTGCACTGTTTGAGAGGTATTGAATACTCCACTCATCAGCATACTTCTATTGAATGACTTCATTTTGCGATAATTGAAACCAAAGTTGGCAAATCTCAACGCTGTTGTATTCCCTATTTTTGTAGAGAACACAAATCCGGCATTATCGAATGAACCATGAAACTTGTCAAGACTCGCTCCATTAGCTTTTGTTCCTGTATTATCAAAACCAAATGACACCATAAAATCATTGCTGCGATAAATTCCGATACCGGCAGGATTGGTTCCCATAGTAGTAATATCTCCACCCAAGGCTCCCATAGCACCACCCATACCTACAAAACGAGCAGTTCCATTTAAATCACTTCCCATCCATCGGTTTGCATCATAGATAGTTGTTTGAGCATTTAGAAATCCTACACCTATCAAAAGAATACAAATCGCTAATATTCTATTACTTTTCATAATCAATCTCTTTTGAAATTATAAATTATCTTCTATAGCTACCGCCAGAACTACGTGAAGAGCCACCACCGCCACTACTACGTGAAGAACTGCCACTGCTACCAGAACTGCGAGAATAACTACCACTGCTACCTGATGAGTAGCTACTTCCACTACTTCTTGAATAGCTACCTGAATTGGAAGAGCGGGATGATGATCTATCAGGTGTATAGCTTCGTGATGTAGAAGTTGAACTTCCGCGTGAGTAGCTACTACCGCTACTGCGACTAGTACTTGTTCTGGAATTTCCCGTTGAACTGTTACTTCTAGTATAGGAAGAACCAGAATTACGTGTGCTAGTACCGGAACTACGTGTACTGCTTGGGCGTGTGTATGTTTCCGTATTCCTACGAGAATATGAACTTCCCGAACGAACAGAACCATTACTACTGCTACGAGTATAATCACGTGTTCCTACTACTCTGCTATTTGCACCTGTAGTGGTACCGGAACGACGAACACTTTGTCCAACTGAAGAATTAGTAGGCCGTGTAGTTGATGAACCTGTTCCTCTTCTATAAGAAGTAGAATTATAATTTCTCGAACCTGAATAATAGGAACGGTTATTTCCATTTATCACACTACGTCCGGCATAATAAGGTCTTCCACCTCCGCCCCAGCCCCAGCTAGGACCACCACCCCAGTGGTGATGATGTCCCCAATAGCCACCACCATACCAACCACCCCAGTAGCCACCATACCAGCCGCCCCAGGAACCCGGGTAATATCCCCAAGAGTAGTAAGGACGATTCCAGCCCCAGCCATAATTCCAACCCCAGCCGTAAGAACCATAACGCCAATCCCACCAAAGTGGATTACTGAATGTCGGGAACGCATAAGCATACATACCGTCGGTATATACGTTCCAGTCCCATGAATTCGGACCGTAAACTACATCCCAATACAACGGGCTGCTGATGCTGATAGCAAAACGCGGATTGCGGAAACGGATGATACGTTCAGCGTATTCATAGTCGTCTTCCGTACCATTGAATTCGCCTGTCACCCATTCTCCGTCCAAATCCGGATTAGATTTTTCTTTTATATATAAGGTATCATTATCCATTACGAATTCATTATCACGTGCATCGTAACGGCGGTTATATTCATCCACATCCCGTGTTCTTCCCTTACGGTCCTGAACCACTACTGTAGTACCCGGTGAAGTATAGATGTTGGTCACCTGTTTCTTCGTTTCCTTCTTAACCGGAGTTTCTTTCTTCTCCTGTTTGTCTTTTGAAGGAATGAAGTAAAGGTCGTCATCAACGCTTTGTGCCATCAAGCCTATCGGGAGGCACAAGGCAAATAGCAAGAAATAAACAATCTTTTTCATATCATCTCGGTTTATGTAATTACTTAAACTTATTCACATTACAAAGATAAGGAAGAGATTTTTCGTCCGAGGGAGATTTTCCCCAAAGGATAATAGGGAAATCCCTATTTCTAACTATCTTAGTAGAAGATACATTGCACCTTGGCATAAAATTCAAGTAAACTTGATTTTCTATACTTGGTTTGTAGTATCTTTGCATATTATTTACCAGAAAATAAAACAACTATGAAGTATTTTGAGTTCACATTCCGCACCCACCCTTGCACAGAAATCGTCACTGACGTACTAGCTGCCGTACTGGGTGAAGTCGGGTTTGAAAGTTTTGTTGAGTGTGAAGGCGGACTGACCGCATATATCCAACAGACAATCTGTGATGAAAACGCCATCAAGATTGCCATCACCGAGTTCCCCCTACCCGATACGGATATTACTTATACATACACCGAAGCAGAAGATAAGGACTGGAATGAAGAATGGGAAAAGAATTTCTTTCAACCCATCATTATCGGAAACCGATGTGTGATTCACAGCACTTTCCACCAAGATGTTCCCAAAGCGGAATATGACATTGTCATCAATCCTCAAATGGCCTTCGGAACAGGACATCACGAGACTACCAGCCTCATTATTGAAGAATTGTTGGACAGTGAACTGAAAGATAAATCTCTGCTCGATATGGGCTGCGGAACTTCGATTCTTGCCATCCTCGCACGTATGCGGGGCGCACGCCCCTGTACAGCCATCGACATTGATGAATGGTGTGTACGAAACTCCATCGAAAATATCGAATTGAACCACGTAGACGATATTGCCGTTTCACAAGGAGATGCCTCGTCGCTTACAGGAAAAGGACCTTTCGACGTTATCATCGCCAACATCAACCGGAATATATTACTGAATGATATGAAGCAATATGTTGCCTGCATGCATACGGATTCCGAACTCTATATGAGTGGATTTTATGTAGACGATATTGCCGCCATCCGCGAAGAAGCGGAAAAGAACGGATTGACTTTCGTTCATTATAAAGAGAAGAATCGCTGGGCAGAGGTGAAGTTTGTTTATAAAGGATAAGAGTCGGCGGAAGACTCCTGATTGATACAGAAAAAATAGTGACGGTATACGTGCGGGATAGTGACGCTATCCATAGCATATACCGTCACTATTTGTATCGGATAGCGTCACTATCTTATAAAGAGAAACAAAACTGTTACGCAAACTCTTTCTTTACCTGTTGGCACCATGCTTTGATTTTCTTTTCCGCCTGCTCGGACTGATTATCCAAATCGACAACCAACCCGCACCACTGCTCGCCACGCAAGCCTTTTGAACGTTCGAAAGTGTAACCTTCGGAAGAAGTAAAACCGACCAAAGTAGCCCCATCCCCTTCAAAGACTTCTGCCAGCAGACCGATTCCATCTGCAAAATTCTCTGGATAGCGTATCTGATCTCCCAAACCGAAGATAGCCACCTTCTTACCTTTTAATTTCATTGTCCGGAGCTCCGGCAACAGTTCGTCCCAATAAGTAGGAAGTTCCCCGTCAAACCAAGTGGAAGCACCCACAATGAAGCAGTCATAAGCAGCAAAATCATTTTGCCAAGCCTGCTCGATAGGCACCACTTCTATCTTGTCTTCACCAAACTCTTTCTGTATTTTCTCTGCCACCCAACTCGTTCTTTCGGCTTTGGTAGCATAAAATAAACCTATCTTTTTCATAATCCACACTATTTAATATTCCAATAATCTCCGGGCAGCCTCGTATATCTTGGCCTCATCCGGCAGAATTTCCTTTTCCAAAATCGGATTAAAACCGACAGGAGTAAAAGTAGAACCGACACGCTGCACCGGTCCATCGAGATAGCGGAACATCTCTCCACTAATCATAGCAGCAAGCTCCGCACCAAAACCGGAGAATACTTTATCTTCATGAACCACCAATGCCTTGCTCGTTTTCTTGACCGATTCGAATATCGCCTCTTTATCCAACGGAATCAAGGAGCGAATATCAATGACTTCCACTTTCCAGCCACCTTCTTTTTCCAATCGTTCTGCTGCGTGCAGACAGAAATGGGTGGTATTGCCATAGGTAATAATGCTTAAATCTGATCCCTCACGACGAATACGTGCTTTTCCGAAAGGTACTTCAAAATCTTCCGGCACTACTGCCGCTGCTTCTACCGAATTATACAATGCTTTCGGTTCGAGGAACAGCGTGAAGCCTTTGGATCGCATACTGGTACGAAGTAATCCGGCAGCATCATCCGCAAAAGATGGGCAGACAATACGTGCCCCCGGTAAAGTGGTCAAAGCTCCCTCCAGGTTTTGAGAATGATACAAGCCTCCACCGATATAGCCACCGGAAGCCAGACGCAGAGTTATATTCGGAGCGAATTTCCCATTGCTACGCCAGTACTCATGTGTACACTCCACATATTGTTCTACGGCAGGCCAGAAATAATCGGCAAACTCCGCTCCCTCAATCACCACATGAATTTTAGGATCAAAGCGACTCATTCCATTGGCGGTGCCTACAATATAATCTTCCGCAATCGGTGCACTGAATACACGGGCTTCGCCGAATTCCTGCTGCATACCTTTGGTTACATTAAACACGCCTCCTTTTTCCCTGTTTGCCACATCCTGTCCCCAAATAAAGGTATCGGGATTATAGCGGAATTCAGCTTTCAATGTTTCATTAATGGCATTGACTAGAAAAGTCTTCTCCCCTTCCGCCTCATGTGTACCATCTTTATATTTCTGTGGCTGATAAGGTTCGGGCATTACAAAATCATAAATGCTTTTAGGATCGGGATCGGGAGCAGCCAAAGCCTTCCGGTTGGCAGCAGACAATTCTTTCTTTGCATCAGTTTCTATTTGTTGCAGTTCTTCCTCGGTCAGACGTTTATAACGCAGCAGCATCCGGCGGAACTTCATCAAGGGATCAGCATCTTTCACATATTCCAATTCATTCTCATCCCGATACAAGGTGTGCTTATCTGAATTGGAGTGCGAACCGATCCGGACACAATTCGCCTGCACAATAACCGGATTACGGGTACTGATAGCATATTCTCGCGCTTCGGTCATAGCATTCATCGAATCGAATACATCCTTTCCGTTACAATAGATAATTTTCAGGTTCTTGAAGCCCGAGAAGTTCTCGGCTACTTTACGGTTGGCAGTCTGTTCCGATTTGGGTACGGAAATACCATACCCATTATCTTGTATTACAAAAATCACAGGAAGACGTTCGAGGCTGGCACCATTGATAGCTTCATAAACGAATCCTTCGGAAGTAGCCGACTCTCCGTGAGAAGTAATAGCTACGCCTTTATGTCCATAATATACCATTGCTCTGGCCACACCTGCTGCGTGAAGGTCGTGTGTACCAGTAGCAGAGGAGATGTTTTCAATGTGCCATTCCGGTTTGGCGAAATGGTTCGACATGTGACGTCCTCCGCTACCTGGGTCCGTTGCTTTGGAAATACCGTTCAGGATAACTTCTTCAGCGGTCATTCCGGCGGAAAGCACGGTTAACATATCCCGGTAGTATGGAAACAGGAAATCTTCACCGAGAGTGAATACCTGACCGACAGCAAGTTGAATACCATCATGCCCTGCATAGGGAGCATGATAAGACCAACCCAAAGATTGCAACAGGTAAGACGGTGCCTTTTCGTCCAAGGCACGCCCCAATGTCATCAGATGATACCACTTTTTCAGGGTTTCTACATCTGTAGTCTTTATATCATATTTCTTTTTCATGAGTAATGAAGTTCTTAATGAATGAAACAATCAGTTATCAGCCTTTCCAATTTTCGAGATAGTCGGCTATAAAATGCAGGAAGTTACCTCCCAACATTCCGTCTACTACCCGATGATCGTAAGACAAAGACAAGTACATTTTATGCCGGATTGCAATCGTATCACCCTCCGGAGTTTCTACAACAGCAGGTTTCTTCTCAATATACCCTACTCCCAAGATAGCAACTTGCGGCTGATTAATGATTGGCGTACCGAACAGGCTCTTGAATGTACCAAAATTGGTTATCGTAAATGTACCCCCATCAATATCTTCCGGCATTAATTTGTTATCCCTTGCTTTCAAGGCCAAAGAATCGATGGCAACAGCCAACCCGTTCAGATTCAGATGATCGGCATCATGCACCACAGGAACAATCAGATTTCCATCATTCAAAGAGACGGCAATACCGACATTAATATGCTTTTTGAAAAGAATATTGTAATTCATACCGATACGAAAATAAGGTGCTGAAGCCTTATAATGAATATTGGTTTCGTCATCGGTGGTGTCTGTATGACCGTAACCGATTTCTATAATAGGGATGAAGCGGTTTTTTAAGTTTACCTCCACACTCACCTCGGCACTGGTAAAGTCACTGCCGAATATTTTACTTCCCAGACCAAATACATCTAAGCCCACATACGTGCCCTGATACAGAGGTACGGTGGCTTTTTCTTCTGTTGTTGCCGTTTTCTTTTCTTGGGCTGTAGAGCGTAAGGGGCATAACAGTAAGCTACTCCCTAATAGTATAGTATATATTAAAGTTTCTCTTTTCTTCATTGTTGATATCCGGGTTTACAATCACTACAGAATCCAGTGAGTTTGTTGTATAATTGATATTTTCCACCTGATAGAACATCATGGTGCCACACTCTATATCGCTAATAAAAGGGATGTTGCGATGCGTTATTTCAATCACGTCTTTCAGCTTTTCATTGTAATGTATCGTATAAGTAGTTTTTGATGTATAACTGAGTGGAAGGCTGAAGCTGCTCAAGTCACTTTCTTTGTTGTAAATGGTGTCTGTCAAGACAGAGTCTTTCACAACTTTATCTGTTATGGTTCCGTCCGGCAATGTGTCTTTTACTGTAACGTCGGTCACGGTAGTACCTGTAATGGTGACCTCGGAAGTCAGTTTGACGGACGAATGGCTGTCACTGCTCAGTAAGTCGAAATGTGCAAGGGATGTTATACTCAGGGGACAATCGCTTT
>ENA-ORSM01001809-ORSM01001809.1-human-gut-metagenome-genome-assembly--contig:-NODE-1809-length-16136-cov-16.165910_pt1 | contig 16136 bp, 9 predicted proteins | sample MGYA00241903_ERZ509170 | MGnify/ENA primary metagenome ERZ509170 (study PRJEB26280, sample SAMEA2338784) | human gut metagenome | biome: human gut; feature: human-associated habitat; material: faeces...
TTTAATAAAGCAGTAATCTTCGTTCTTTTTCCATCGTCCGATTTCTTCGCAGAAGCTGTAACTGCTCCCATGCCTGTCAGAAGACTGGCTGTCATAGCTGCCGTCATGGCAAGTGATAACACTTTTTTCATTTTCCTCATTTACTTGTTTCCTCCTTTTAATTTGTGTTTCCTCGTTCTTGATGATTTTATTTTAGTCTTTTTGCCTTTTATAAACAATTGGAAATAAAAGTAAAAATAGGAGATTTGTGCACAAATTTTATACTGTGCACAAATCTCCTGTTCTATCGTCAGGCAGATAAAATCATCCGCCTCGCTACTTGCCTGATTCGATTAAATGACTTACCTGATACAGTTAACCTCGCTGTTTATATATATTTCCTGAATTCATTGGGTGTAATACCGTAACGCTTTTTGAATACTTTTATGTAATATCCAAAGTCTTTGTATCCTACCATTTCTGCGATTTCATATTGTTTATATTTATTATCTGCAATCAGTTTCTCCACCTGTTGGAACCGGACATCTGTCAGATATTCCAGAAAACTCTTTCCGGCATATTTCTTAAGAAGGCGGCTGATATAGGTTCTGCTTACATGGAATTTCTCAGTCAGATCATCCATAGATAAATCTCCTGAATAATTCTTCTCAATGTAAGAAAGAACACTCTGAACCAGTTTCCGGTTCCGTTCATCAGTTCCTTCTGTATTCTGTTTAATCAGCGTTCCAAACAGATTCAGCAGACAATTCAACACCTCTTCTGTGTTCTCGCACTGACAGATTCTTTTTATTCCATCCTGAAGCACAGAAAGATTCCAGTTTTTATTATGAATTTCACTGTCAACTGCACAGATATATGGAAATTTCATACATCCCAAAAGTAAATCCATTGCTGCAAATTTCACCGGAGATACATCTTCCGGTGCGTTTCGAAACATCTGATGAAGTTCATCCTCCGCTTTCTCAAAACTGTCCTGAAACAAAGTCATCATAAAATGTGTTTTTTCACCGGAAGTAATCACAAAGTCTGTCTGTTTTTCATATTGCAGATCTTCGTATCTGAGTATGATATTCGTACCCAGATAAACACATTGCCTGCATGCTGTCTGTGCCTTACGGTACTGTGCATTTGCCTGATATTCATCCACTTCTACATCGCTCAATCCAAAATTCATATGTGCTTTCAGATACCGTTCTACTTCTACCTGTATCTTACTGCATGCCTGCAATGCTTTTTCCATACATACTGCATTTTCTTCTTCCCTTTCAAACAAAAGGATAAAATTATATTCTGCAGTTGCTGTATTATAATCGCTCAAAACCTGAATTCCAAAATCATTAAAAATTTCCTCAAAAATATTGATGCATGCAAATTCCTCTATCCATTTATCTCCTGTATGGATTTTATTTTCTCCAACAACTTTTCGCCCTACACACACAATATATTTCTCTATTGTCAGATTCAGAGATTCTGCCTGCTCTTTTACAACTCCTTTTCCCTGGATTCTTCCATACAGAAGATTTCCCGCAAATTTGGATCTCAGCTGCGGAACTGACCTGTTGAAATATTTCTTCAGATCCCGGATTTCCTGCTGTTTTTCCTTCCTTGCATGAATTTCCCCTGCAATCCGGGCAGCCATTGCCTTTAACTCATCATAGTCCACCGGTTTGAGAAGATATTCTTCCACACCAATGCTGATTGCTTTCTGAGCGTAGGCAAAACTGTCATATCCTGTCAGTATCACTATAACCGCATTGGGATAAATCTCATGTGCTTTTTCTGCAAAATCCAGTCCATCCATTCCCGGCATCTTCACATCTGTAAGGATCAGATCCGGTTTCGCCTGCTCCAGTTTCTCCAGCCCTTCCAATCCGTTCCTTGCAGTTGCGGATATACGGTATCCATAATCGCTCCATGGAAACGAACATAAACCATCCAGAATAATATATTCATCATCTAATATCATTACCTGCAATTCCATTATCTCTCGTCTCCCTTTTTTTGTTATTTTCATTTACAGTTTCATCGTATTTCCTGTAAGTAACTCCGACATTACCGTTCATCGGAATTTCCAGTATTACCTGTGTTCCCTTCCCCGGTTCTGATGTAATGCTCATCCTTGCTTTGTTCTGATATACATAATCCAGTCTCTTTCTCACCGCATATACTCCCAGATGGGTATGTGTCCGCTCTGCTTCATGATCTGGCTCTTCCTCTGTCTCCATCAATTTCTCCAACTGCTCCTGTGACATTCCAACTCCATCATCCTTTACTGTAAATACTGCCATTCCATCTGTAATTTCTCCTGAAACATAAAGGAAACAGTCCCATGTCGCATTTTCCACACCATGAACTACCGCATTTTCCACCAGTGTCTGAATAGTCATCTTCGGAATCTCTAATTTATTTAATCTCTCATCCACTTCAATATAAGATGTAAATTTATCTCCATATCTGGTTTCCTGTATGTAAAGATAATCCTGTACATATTTTATTTCCTCACGAATATAAACCATACTTCTTTTATTGCTGATACTTGCACGCATCAGACTGCTGATAGAAGTAACCATACGACAAATATTATCCTCGCCCTTCTTTCGCGCCATCCAGTTGATCGTATCCAGTACATTATAAAGAAAATGCGGATTAATCTGTGCCTGCAAAGCCTGGAATTCAATATCTTTGTTAACTGTTTCCATCTCCACAACCTGTTTTATCAGCTGCTCTATTTTCTCTATCGTCTGGTTGAAAACAGAATTCATGGCTCCAATCTCATCCCTTCTTCCTTCCGGAAGACGGACAGAAAAATCCCCCTCCGCAAACTGCTGCATTGCTTTACTTGTACGCTCAATCGGACCGGCGATTCCCTTTGCCAGAATATCAGCAAGAAAAATACACAACATCAAACTTGCCAGAATAAGCATGATTGTCGTTTTCTGTAATCCTCTGGCTGTTTTCTGTAAGAAACTCATAGGAATCATTCCTACAACTGTAAGTCCTGTGTCAGAACTTCTCTGATATACACAGTCATAACCCTGTCCATCTGCAGTAAACAGAAAATCTCCTGTGTTACCTGATATTTTTTCTATCCAGCTTCTGTCACTGATTGTCGCATCATTCTCTGCACTCTCTATCAGAACATTTTTGTCACTGTCCAGAAGAAAAATATGTGCAGACAAAGAATCTCTGGCTGTGATCGTCATTTTTTTCAGATAGCTCAGCTTAATAGATGCTCTCAATATTCCCACTGGCTTCATAGTCAGAGAATCTTTGATCTGCTTTGCCATATACATCAGGCCTTCCTCAGAAGCATTATAATAAATACAGCGTCCTTTTGCCTGCTCCGCCAGTTCACAGGATGTCTGAGCGGTATTTTCATTAATCTCATGATTATTTGCCAGCAGATGATTTGCTCCGTTATAACCATACAGCTGGATATCATTCATATAAATACTTGTATATCCCTGTAAAAGCAGCCTTCTGATCTGCCCTGATCTTGAATAATAGGAATACAGCTCTGTGCCATCCGATTTATATGGTTCATCAGACTCCAATTCCTCCTGAACCGTATTGTTATTTGCAATATACTCAAATGAATTCCTCACCATATCAAAATAATGATCCAAATTCACCGACAACTCGTTCACCACTCCCGCAGACTGCTTCCTTGTCTGTTCTGTCACAATTGAAAATGCAGACATATACTGCGAAACACTGGAAGCCAGCAAAACAACCAATGCTACCCCTAATGTACAATACAGAATTTTTCTCTGTATTGACAGATTAATATACCACTTCTTTAAATTTTTCATCTCTCTTTTCCCTTTAATGCCCCTTTATTTTTCCCTTTTTTCACTGCTGCGGTCTATTCCGGACAGCCAAAAAGCCGACACACTGCTTCCAGTCAATGTATCGGCTTTACTGCTTCATTTTATTATACAGATATATTCCGTAACTTTTTCTGTTTTACAGATACTGACTGAATTCCACTTTCTCCTTGTTCGGACCCTCAATGGTAAAAAACTTCACACCATTTTCCCAGAATGGCAGGAAATGAATGGTATCCTGTGTGGAGTTTAAACCAGCTTCATTAATATACCGGAAAATCTCCTCAATATCTCTTACATCAAGTGCAACATGATCGATCGCTCCATGCTCCATCTTCGCCGCATGATTCTCATAAGTCTCCACTACCAGAGTTCCCAGTTTCAGAAACACAACCTTCTCATTCGCTTCCTCATTTACGGTCTCAAATGCAGTCTCAAAACCAAGTTTATGATAAAACTCCACAGTTTTATCAATGTCATTTGTCGGAATCCCGATATGCTGTACTCCTGTTGAATAATTCTTTAAATCCATGATCTTTACCTCTTTCTGCTCATCTTTGTAGCTTTTACTCATTATTTTACTTATCCAATATTTAATATTTTATTTTTTACAATATACGCAGAAAATCATTCGATTGTCAAGAGTAACAACTGATTCTTTTCACTTGACCCCTCCGCTCCCACCACCTCATCCATTTTCTCTTACACAGCCAATAGCCAGCGTGAAGCAGCATCTCTCTGCAGGTGAATCTGGAGGGGGCTTAGTAACTCTTAGGTGGGGGAAATCCGCGTTATGAAGAAAAATAGCAACCTGTCTGAGCGGAGTCTGCGACGGAGCGAGTTTTGCATTTTTCTTCATGCTTTTAGCGGATTTTCCCCACCTTAGAGTTACTTAGCCCCCGGAACTGAACCTGCAGAGAGATGCTGCTTCGCGCGTCCCCTCTTGCGCTGTGTACGCCCCACACCAACAAACTTCCCCCAAATACTTACAAAAACCTCTTGACTTTCAAAACAAACAGCGTTAAAATTGCTTTAGCTTTTTAAACAGCTAAACCTATAACGCATAAATTCAACGAAGGGAACCAGTAAAAACAGTCCCCCTGTCCTCAGAGAACTGCAGTCCGGTGAAATGCAGTGACAGACCTGTTTCGAATATCATCCCCGAGAAGGAAAGCCGAACCCTTGAATACAGCCATCACAGATATTGCCGTATTCACAGTAAGCTTCCCCGGCCGTCCCCCGTTACAGGAGCCGCGTATATCGGTACGTTGCAGAATCGTACTTGTTTCAAAGGTGAAACAGGGTGGTTACGGAATATCATATGTCCGTCCCTGCGTGGGGCGGACTTTTTTTATGTTATAGGAAATTACTCCATAATATTCCTATAACATAAAAAAGCCCTGACACACGAGACATACTTTCTTTTCCAGGCTGTCGATCTGAAACCGAAACACTACTTCTGTTTTTCGCAGACAACAGAATTCACCACAGATGAAAAATGTAACTAATTACATATTATAACCATTACATTCCATCTGCCTTGAATCTGCTCCAAATTCCGAAAAACAGCAGCAAATTTTTTGAGAGGAGTAGAGAGCATGAAAATCTACAAAAAAATCATGAACGCACTGGCTGCAGTAGAAAAGATCGTCCTTGTGATCTCCACATTGCTGATCCTGGTGCTGACTGTGGGAAACGTATTTTCCCGTAAAGTCATCCACCGTTCCTGGTCCTTCACAGAAGAACTTGTAGTAGCGGTATTCGTACTCATCACCCTGCTGGCAGCCGCACTGGCCTGCCGCGAAGGAGAACTGGTCAGCCTGACACTGGCCACAGACCGTCTTCCAAAGAAGCTGAAGAAACCATCCGTGATCCTGATCACAGTCCTGAGCATCATCTTCAGCGTCATCCTTTTCAAATACGGAATGGACAAGGTAATCACTCAGCTTCAGAATGGAAAAAGAACCTTCGTATTAAACTGGCCTGAATGGATTTTCTGGTCCTTCGTACCCATCGGTGCAGGATGCATGATTCTTCACTTCATTGAATTCTGTCTGGACTTCTGCTGCAAAACCGACAGTGCCAAAAATACCGACAACAGCACAAAAAGTAACATGAACACAATCACAACAGACAAAAAGGAGGCCAAATAAATGATCAGTGCAATCTTATTTATCTCCTTCTTCATATTCCTGATCCTGGGTGTACCCATCGGAATCTGCCTCGGACTTTCCTCCGTATGCGCAATCCTCTACTCCGGTACATCCCTGACGATCGTAGCAACCAACATGTACTCAGGAATCAGTAAATTCCTGCTCCTGGCAATCCCATTCTTCGTACTGTCAGGAAACATCATGGCAAAAGCCGGTATCTCCAAGCGACTGATCAAATTCGTTGATACCTGCGTAGGCCACAAAAAAGGCGGTATCGCCATCGTATGTGTTATCGTAGCCTGCTTCTTCGGCGCGATCTCCGGTTCCGGCCCTGCAACTGTTGCAGCCCTTGGCGCCGTACTGATCCCTGCAATGGTAGAACAGGGCGGTTTCTCCGCACCATTCTCCACAGCACTGATGGCAACCTCAAGCTCCATTGCCATTGTCATCCCGCCAAGTATCGCCTTCGTTGTATATGCCTCCATCACAGGCACATCCATCGCAGACATGTTCATGGCAGGTATCGTACCAGGTCTTCTAATGGGCGTGGCACTGATAATCGTAGTAATGCTGGAAGCAAAGAAACACAATATCAAACCATCCAGGGAAAAAGCCTCCGGCAAAGAACGCTGGGACGCTTTCAAAGATGCTTTCTGGGGATTCCTGATGCCGGTCATCATTCTGGGCGGTATCTACGGCGGTATCTTCACACCAACAGAAGCAGCAGCCGTATCCGTTGTATACGGTCTCTTCGTAGGTATGGTCATCTACCGCGAAGTTTCCATCCGCGATATGTTTGACATTCTGGTAGACTCAGCAAAGACAACCGGCGGTATTATGCTCATCGTAGCAAGTGCCTCTCTGTTCTCCTTTGTATGTACCAAATTCGGTATTGCAGATGCAGCCTCCAATTTACTTGGAAGCATCGCACACAATCAGTTTACCTTCCTGCTGATCGTAAATATCATCTTCCTGATCGCAGGATGCTTCATCGATGCAAACTCCGCTATGTACATCTTCATCCCGATCATGCTTCCTGTATGTAAGGCTCTTGGATACGATATAGTAGCATTCGGTGTTATGGCAACTGTAAACCTTGCAATCGGACAGGTAACTCCTCCTGTAGGTGTAAACCTTTTCGTAGCAATCAGCATCAAGATCAAAAAAGGTCTGGAAGTTACTCTGCAGGAGATCTCAAGGGCAGTTGTGCCAATGATCGCAGCCTGCGTTGCAGTTCTTCTGATCGTTACATACATCCCGATCACCTCCACTTTCCTTCCGAAAGCTCTTGCAAAAGAAGGCTCCTACACAGGTGATCAGTCCTCCGTTTCCTCTGACACAGCTTCCAAGGACGCAGGAGACGGCAATAACTCCTTTGACACAATCGCAGATTACAGTGACCTGGACTGGCCGGAAATGACCTGGAACTTCGCATGCTCCACTACTGAGACAAGTACATGGGCTGATGGCGGACGTAAGTTCGGTGAACTGATGGAAAAAGCCACAGGCGGCAAAGTCAAAGTCAACATTTACGCTGCTGACCAGCTTACAAACGGCAACCAGTCCGAAGGTATTCAGGCTCTGATGAATGGGGACCCGGTTCAGATCTCCATGCACTCCAACCTGATCTACTCTGCATTTGATCCACGTTTCAACGTTGTTTCTCTTCCATTCGTCTATGATTCTTACGACGATGCAGATGCAAAATTCGATGGCGAAGCAGGTGCAAAGCTGAAAGAAATCCTCAGTGAGTACGGACTCCACTGCATGGGTATTGCAGAGAACGGTTTCCGCGAAATCACAAACAGCAAACATGAGATTAAATCTGTAGACGATATGAAGAACCTGAAGGTTCGTGTAGCAGGCTCCAACCTTCTGATGGAATGCTACAAGAGATGGGGCGCTGATGCCACAAACATGAACTGGTCTGAAACTTACACAGCACTTCAGCAGAACACAGTAGAAGGTCAGGAGAATCCGCTTCCTGCTATCGACGCTGCAAGTGTTCAGGAGGTTCAGCCTTACTGCTCTATGTGGGATGCAATTTATGACTGCCTGTTCTTCTGTATCAACGAAGACATCTACAACAGTCTCACACCACAACAGCAGGAAGTTGTTGACGAGGCAGGACAGAAAGCAGTTGAATATGAGCGTTACATCAACCGCTCCGGAGATGACGAAATCAAAGAACGCTGGGCAAGCCAGAACGGTGTAACAATCACAGAAAAAGAAGACATGGACATCGACTCCTTCAAAGAAGCAGTTGACGGTATCGATGACTGGTTTGTAAACGAACTGAAGAGCCAGGGCTATGACGATGCCCAGGATCTGGTTGATCTTTTCACAAAGGATTCCTTCAATACAGTGGAAGATTACAGTAATCTGGACTGGCCGGAAACAACCTGGAACTTCGCTTGCTCCACTACTGAGACAAGTACCTGGGCTGACGGCGGACGTAAGTTCGGTGAACTGATGGAAAAAGCTACAGGCGGAAAGGTTAAAGTCAATATTTATGCAGCTGACCAGCTTACAAACGGCAACCAGTCCGAAGGTATTCAGGCTCTGATGAATGGGGACCCGGTTCAGATCTCCATGCACTCCAACCTGATCTACTCTGCATTTGATCCACGTTTCAACGTTGTTTCTCTTCCATTTGTCTATGATTCTTACGATGATGCAGATGCGAAATTCGACGGCGAAGCAGGTGCGAAGCTGAAGGAAATCCTGGGTGAGTACGGACTCCACTGCATGGGTATCGCAGAAAACGGTTTCCGTGAACTGACTAACAGCAAACGTGAGATTAAATCTGTAGATGATATGAAGAATCTGAAGGTTCGTGTAGCAGGTTCCAACCTTCTGATGGAATGCTACAAAAGATGGGGCGCTGATGCCACCAACATGAACTGGTCAGAGACTTACACAGCACTTCAGCAGAACACTGTTGAAGGTGAGGAAAATCCGCTTCCTGCTATCGACGCAGCAAGCGTTCAGGAAGTTCAGCCTTACTGCTCCATGTGGGATGCAATTTATGACTGTCTGTTCTTCTGCATCAACCAGGATATCTACGACGGCCTCACACCACAACAGCAGGCAGTTGTTGATGAATGCGGTCAGAAGGCAGTTGAATACGAACGTTACATCAACCGTTCCAGCGACAATGAGATTAAAGAACGCTGGGAATCCAAAAACGGCGTAACCTTCACTGAGAAAGCTGATATGGATATCGATTCCTTCAAGAAAGCTGTAGACGGCGTAGACGACTGGTTCGTAAATGAGCTGAAGAGCCAGGGCTACGAAGACGGCCAGGATCTGGTTGATCTGTTTACCAAATAATCCTTACGGTTATAAAAACTCCATAAAAATAAAAAGGAAGTAAGCATCCCCCGTCCAAAGTGAGATGCTTACTTTCTTTTTAACATTATAATTAATCACAGAGGACAACCGGAACACGCTTCCAATCATCTTCTAAGTAGATTATACAATGGAAGTTCTTACTTTACTGTTAGTAATCTTTACGGTATTGACTTACATAGATCAACATAAAAAGAAATAAGCATCCCACCGCCCAAAGTTGGATGCTTAATTTCTTTACTCATTAATTATACCGAGGGCAACCGGAACACGCTTCCGGTCATCTTCTAAGCAGATTATACAATGGGGCACCTGAATTTTCAAGTGCCCTTTTTGTAAAGTAAAGCGAACATTCGCAATCCGCTTCGCTACTTGCTCATGAACGCAGTCACTTCGCGACCTGCGTTCAAATCTCAGATCTTCAGGTAAGACTTGATTTTCTCCTCATGCAGTTCTTCTCCAATCACAATCAGGACCTCCTGTCCTACATGAAGCGGTCGGATTGTAATTTCATTCTTCGTAGCATTTAATTCAATCCACTGCCGTCTATCGCACTCTGCCCATGCAGATGATAGTCCAGAACCGTCTTCGCTGTCACTGTCTACTCTCATAAATCCCTTCATTCGGAACACACGCCCGCATTCAGAATCAGACAGAATCTTCTCAGCTGCTTCCCGCAGCTCCTTCTCAGTCATCTTCACATTCATAAAGTACAGAGAAGTAAAGGCATCCTCTGCCTCAAACTCCGGTTTCCTGTAGCTTGCCATCACATATCCACAGGATGCGATTCTGTCAAAGTCCTCTTTCGACATCTCATCCCAATTCTTGTGGATAACATTAGCAGTATCCACACCATTCATTTCACAATGAAATCTCCTGCTGCAATGAACCTTCTCCAACGCCTGATTCACATGCTCAATCGTACCCTGGATTTCCTCGGGTGATGCGTCCTGGCTCTTGCTCATCACAATGCATCCGGCATCTGCCACCTCAGAAGCCAGAATGAAATCCGCCTCCTCTGACAGATCACGCTCCAGCTTAGAATCCACAATTGCAATCACATTCCCAATCTGATACCAACGGTTTAACGGCTCCTCATGAAGAATATCAAAGAACTCATCCACATCAAAAATCCCAGACGGCTCCACGATCACACGGTCATAACCGCACATACCCATAGCAATCAGTTTCGTCTTAAATCTCCTCCTGTGGCAGTCCTTATCACACCCTCCTGAGATCATCTCCAGCTCACAGTTCTCTCCCATCAGATCCTGAAGCAACATCATATCCACATTCACAGCCCCGTAATCATTCTCCAGAATCCCAATATTATTACCAGCATCCATCAGATACTGCGCATACTTCCTGATAAACGTCGTCTTCCCTGAACCAAGAAAACCAGTGATCAGATCTATCTTTACCATCGTATATCTCTCCCTTGCTGCTGCATAATTTTTCTTTTTTATCCGTAAACCGGAACTTCATCATCTGTGATCCATATACCTGTACGATCATAGCATTATAACGCAGAAAACGCAACGCCCGCAAAGAAAGACCACAATTATTCATGTTCTGAAATAATTGCAGTCTTTCTGATCGTTTCTTATGACAATTCCAGCTTACCGGTATAAAGCTGATAATAAGTTCCTTTTAACTTAATGAGATCTTCATGGTCGCCTCTTTCAATGATCTTTCCATGATCCAGTACAATGATGGCATCGCTGTTTCTGATGGTTGAAAGTCGATGGGCGATCACAAATACAGTACGGCCTTTCATCAGGTTATCCATACCTTTCTGTACGATACTCTCTGTACGGGTATCAATACTTGAAGTTGCTTCATCCAGGATCAGTACAGGCGGATTGGCTACTGCTGCTCTTGCAATGGAGAGAAGCTGGCGCTGTCCCTGGGACAGTTCCTCACCGTCTCCGCTTAACATGGTATCATATCCTTTTGGAAGCATTTTGATAAACTGGTCTGCATGAGCCAGTCTTGCTGCCTCGTATACTTCCTCATCTGTGGCATCCAGTTTACCATAGCGGATGTTTTCTTTAATAGTTCCTGTAAACAGGTGAGTATCCTGAAGTACGATTCCCAGAGAACGTCTCAGGTCGTCCTTCTTAATCTTGGTAATGTTGATTCCATCGTAACGGATCTTACCTTCCTGAATATCATAGAAACGGTTGATCAGATTTGTGATCGTTGTCTTTCCTGCACCTGTGGAACCTACGAAAGCAAGTTTCTGTCCCGGCTTGGCGAAGAGGCTGATGTCTTTCAGAATAACTTTGTCCGGGTTATATCCGAATGTAACATCTTCGAATCGGACATCTCCTGTCAGTTCTGTATAAGTAACGGAACCATCTGCAGAATGTGGATGTTTCCATGCCCACATGCCTGTTCTCTCTTTGCATTCTGTGATATTGCCGCTGGCATCCTTTCTTGCATTAACAAGTTCTACGTAACCTTCATCCTCTTCCGGTTTCTCGTCAATGAGCCTGAAGATACGTTCTGCACCTGCAAGTGCCATAACGATGGCGTTGAACTGCTGTGCCACCTGCATGAATGGCTGGGTAAAGCTCTTGGTGAACTGTAAATAGGAAGCCATAACACCGAGGGTGATGCCGCCCACACCTGTTACAGAAAGAAGTCCCCCAAGTACTGCTGTCAGTACGAACTGCAGGTTACCGATGTTACCGATCACAGGTCCCATCATGTTTCCGTATTTATTAGCGTTTGCAGAACTCTCGAAGAGTGCTTCGTTGAGTTTGTCGAATTCTTCTTTTGATTTATCTTCGTGGTTGAAAACTTTTACCACACGCTGACCATTCATTCGTTCTTCCACGAAACCGGTCACATCTGCCAGAGATACCTGCTGACGGATGAAATATTTGCCACTGTTGGAACCAATCTTACTGGTAACCTTCAGCATAATAAAAATAATCACAACTGCCAGAATTGTAAGCAGCGGACTTAACAGTAACATGGAAATAAAGGTAACCACGATCGTAAACAGTGCCATCAGTGCCTGTGGGATCGCCTGACTGATCATCTGACGCAGGGTATCTGTATCGTTAGTATAGAGGCTCATGACAGATCCGTTTGTATTCTGGTCGAAATAGCGGATTGGAAGAGTCTGCATATGCTCGAACATATCATCACGGACACTTTTAAGCACACCCTGACCGATATAAACCATCATTCGGGTATAAATAAATGTGGCAATCACACCAAGTGCAAAAATACAGCCAAGGACTGCAAGTGCCTTATAGAGTTCTGCAAAGTTCGGATCTGTCTGTCCGATCAGCGGAATGATAAAGTCATCCAGCAGAAATTTCAGGGACAGGGATACTGCAATACTTGCTGCGGAACTGATAAAGATGCAGATAAATACGATGATAAACTGTATCTTATGGGTTCCTGTCATATATTTCAGAAGTCTTTTGGCAGTTTGGATGGTGTTCTGATCTAATTTTTTCTTCTTATTCATCATCTCCGCCTCCTTTGACCTGTGATTCATATACTTCTCTGTAAATATCATTTGTCTTCAGCAGTTCTTCTGAAGTACCCACACCTGCGATCTTACCGTCATCCAGTACGATGATCTGATCTGCATCTTCAATAGAAGAAACTCGCTGTGCGATAATAATCTTTGTTGTGTTCGGGATCTCCTCGCGGAAAGCCTTACGTATCAGGGCATCTGTTCTTGTATCTACTGCACTGGTAGAGTCATCCAGGATCAGGATCTTCGGTTTCTTGAGAAGAGCCCTTGCAATACACAGACGCTGCTTCTGACCGCCGGATACGTTGTTACCACCCTGAACAATCATTGTATCGTAGCCATCCGGGAACTCACTGACGAATCCATCTGCCTGGGCCAGCTTACAGACCCTCCGAACTTCTTCCTCACTGGCATGTTCATCACCCCAGCGAATATTGTCATAGATGCTTCCTGAGAACAGCACATTTTTTTGAAGTACCATGGAAACCTGGTCACGAAGTACTTCCAGATTGTAGTTGCGTACATCCACGCCTCCCACCTGGACATTACCCTTTGTGACATCATAGAGTCTGGGGATCAGCTGCACCAGGGTAGACTTTGCACTTCCGGTTCCGCCAATGATACCTACTGTCTGACCGGATTTAATATGAAGATTTACATCCTTCAGGGAAAGATTTCCTCCCTCTCCTGCATAGCTGAAATCTACATGATTAAAGTCAATGGAACCATCTGCCACATTCTTTACTGCATCAGCTTTATCCTGCATCTCAGGAACTTCATCCAAAACCTCTACAATACGGTCTGTGGATGCTTCTGCTATCATGATCATAACAAACACGAAAGTTACCATGTTCAGGGACATGAGAATCTGAAGTGCGTAGACAATGATACTTGTCAGCTCACCGGTTTCCATGCCACCGAGAACAATTCCTCTTCCGCCAATTACAACAATGATAATGATTACAGTATACATGGCAAACATCATAACCGGTGAGTTCCATGCAACGATTTTCTCTGCTTTAGTAAACAGATTATAAACATATCTGGAAATTCCATGGAATTTCTCAATCTCATAGTCCTCTCTTACGAAAGCCTTAACTACACGTGAGGCATTTACATTCTCCTGAACGGAATTGTTCAGGTTGTCATATTCATCAAAGACCTTGATGAAATGCGGATGTGCCTTTTTCGCAATAAAGATCAGTGTACCGCCAAGGACAGGAACAACTATCAGGAAAAGCATTGCAATCGGTTTGTTGATCGTCAGTGTCATAATCCATGACAGGATGATCATAAACGGTGCCCTGGCAAGAAGGCGGATACTCATCATGTATGCCTGCTGTACATTTGTGATATCAGTGGTCAGTCGTGTGACCAGACCTGATGTTGAAAAGTGGTCGATATTTTTAAAGGAAAAATCCTGCACCTTATAAAAAATATCGTGTCGTAAATTCTTCGCATATCCTGCTGCTGCAACTGCCGCCATATTTCCGGCCTGTACGCCGAAGAACAGGGAAAGCATTGCCATTGCAACAAGGATGACTCCACGCTGGATGATATAGCTCATATCTCCGTTTGCAATACCTACGTCGATAATCTTCGCCATCTCCAGAGGAATCAGAACTTCCATCAGTACTTCCAGGATTACAAGGACCGGAGCCAGTACAGACTGCTTCTTGTATTCCCGGACTGAACGTAAAAGTTTCTTATTCATCTTCGTCAATGTCCTCCTTATGTCTCGTTATTTCTGTTAAAAATCATTCCTGCTATCGCAAGATTTTTTCCGGTTTTCATACATCTGCCAGAGAACCTGTTTGCACAGTTCCACATCCTCCTTCGGAATTCCCCGGAGCATTTTGGCTTCGCCTTCTTCAATACTCTTTAAGATTGCAGGACGGATCTTCTCTGCTTTCTCTGTGGGAATGATCTGTTTCAGGCGTGCATCCTGTTTCGCACTCTCTCTGTAAATGTAACCGTTCTTCTCCATCAGCTTCAGGATTCCTGTCACTGTAGGTTTCCTGATCTGGAATTCCTCTTCAATATCTTTCTGATAGAGATCTCTGTGCATGGTTTCCAGAAGGATAAATTTCAGCACATGCTTCTGCATGGTCGTCAGATCGTCATTCTCCATCACCTCTGCCGGATTATGCCGTTTCATTGTATGGGATAAAATATGTATCAGCCTGCCTACATGCATCTCATTCAGCTTCTGTTTCATTTCCTCGTCTATCTCGCCGCACCTCCTAAAATCAGTACCCATACTATTGCAAAGCCATATAAATAGTTAGGTTGCTATCCATTAGTTGCCTAACTATTATATGGCTTTGGTTTTTTTATGTCAATACTTATTTTATGTTTCTATTTTTGTTCTATATATGATATAGTATTAACGTTGTCCAACCAATACCCGGCAACGGGAGGAGGTGATATTCTTGTCAGAAATTATTCTTTCTTTTCTTATCTCCTGTGCAGCAGGTATAATCTGCCACTATATCTGCAAATGGCTAGACGGAGATAAATAGGACAACACTAGCCTAGTGGTTGCTTGTCCACTTTGTTAAAACAAGAAGAAAGCCCTGGGAGCTGCCACTCCCAGGGCTTTCATTCTTGTTATTCTTGTCAGATTAATTATTCTTTCTTCTGCCTATTGGCATTATATCATATGCATTTTAGGAAATCAATATTCTCCTTTTAAGCAACTCAAAAATTAAATTTGCAAGGACTCTCAGAATATGTTAGAATGATTTCACTAAATAAAGCATTAAAGGATTTTCAAAAATAAAGAGGTTTCACACAAAGGAGGATTTCTATTATGTATATTACATGTCTTGACGTAGAGGGCGTACTGGTACCTGAGATCTGGATCGCATTTGCTGAAGCAAGCGGAATCCCGGAGCTGAAGAAAACCACACGTGATGAGCCGGACTATGATAAGCTGATGAACTGGAGGCTTGGTATTCTGAAGGAACATGGTCTCGGACTGAAAGAAATTCAGGATGTGATCGCAAAGATCGATCCGCTTCCGGGTGCAAAGGAATTCCTGGATGAACTTCGTTCTTTCTCTCAGGTAATTCTGATCAGCGATACTTTCACACAGTTTGCAGCACCGCTCATGGAGAAGCTTGGCAGACCTACCTTATTCTGCAACACTCTTGAAGTTGCAGACAACGGTGAGATCACAGGCTTTAAGATGAGAGTGGAACAATCCAAGTTAACTACTGTAAAGGCTTTACAGTCTATCGGATTCGATACCATTGCAAGCGGTGATTCCTACAATGACCTGGGTATGATCCAGGCAAGCAAGGC
>ENA-ORSM01001811-ORSM01001811.1-human-gut-metagenome-genome-assembly--contig:-NODE-1811-length-16128-cov-4.317116_pt1 | contig 16128 bp, 18 predicted proteins | sample MGYA00241903_ERZ509170 | MGnify/ENA primary metagenome ERZ509170 (study PRJEB26280, sample SAMEA2338784) | human gut metagenome | biome: human gut; feature: human-associated habitat; material: faeces...
AAGCCCGGGGGGATGGTGGGCTTCTTGGGCTCCGGCTGTTCTTCCCAGCCCATCAAGAAGGCGGGAGATACTTTCAGCCGTTTGGCAATAGCGTCAACCTTGTCTGTCGGTATATTGGTTACAATATTATTTTCATACTTATATACAGCCTGCTTTGATACGCCGATGTAATCGGCAAGCTCCTGTTGGGTTACATCTTGCTCTTGACGTACCTGTCGAATGCGATCGCCTACAGTCACCGTGAGCACCTCCTTTGATGTCTATAGTATAGCAGATAAACCATCAGTTTACAATATTTTTAATTCAATTATCAAAAATAACTTGACAGGTTACAAATATGATGCTATTATACTTGTGACCTCACAAGTTACACAGGGGTCGTTTGGAGGTGAAAAGTGTGGTAAACGTCAATTTGCTCAAGTCGTACATGGTCAAAGCAGGCTACACTCAAAAAATGTTGGCTCAGGAACTTGGAATTTCGGAGCAGACCTTAACACGCAAGCTCAAGAAACGTGTTTTTGGTACAGATGAAGCCTCAAAGATTGTGGAACTTTTGAGCATCGACAATCCGCAGGCCGTATTTTTTGGCCATTAAGTAACCTTACAAGTTACATTTCAAAGGAGGTGAACCACATGGACAACAACAAAAAGCCCAGCGGACCTGTGGAAAAGGAACGCTGGGCGCTGAAGGAGGTGAACACGATGAAGAATCCGTTAGCTGTTCAGATTCTGGCTCTGAGCATCCAGATCCTTGCACTGGTTGTCATTTTATTAGAAATAAACATGGATGCAGCAGCAATTAAAATCGCAATCAAATTGTAAAGCCGGTTGATTCGATCTTCTTTTGCCTGCTCACGGTCCTTTTCCTCCTGTTTTCGCTGACTCTCTTCAAACTGCTGTTGCAGCTTTTTCAGATTTTCAGCGGTACTCAGTTGAGCCGACAACTGCATCGCGTGTTCTTGCGCCGCAGCGCGTGCAACTGTAGCCATCGCTTCATGGTCTCGCGCAACTGCATTAGCTGAGCATTTAACCACATCATTCAGTTCCGACATTATTCTCACCTCCCTTCTGTCTCTCTATTCTACCGCAGAAGGGAGCCACCCACAAGGAGGTATATCTTCACCATGAACGACTTGACCACATTCACTAATCCCGAGTTCGGGCAGGTGCGCACCGTCGAGATCGACGGCACACCGTGGCTCGTCGGCAAGGACGTTGCCGTGGCGCTTGGGTACAAGAATCCCCAGCGTGCTATCCGCGACCATGTTGACGCCGAGGACAAAGGGGTGACCAAAACAGTCACCCCCTCCGGTGAGCAGGAAATGCTCATCATCAACGAAAGCGGACTGTACAGCCTGATTTTGTCCAGCAAGATGCCCAAGGCCAAGGCCTTCAAGCGCTGGGTGACCAGCGAGGTGCTGCCTGCCATCCGTAAGAATGGCGCTTACGAGAGCTTTCAGGCGCAGCAGCACATCGAGCAGCTGGAAGCCACCAACACCCGGCTGAACGCCGCCATTCAGGCGGTGAGCACCGCAAAACAGCAGCTGGCCGACGTCATCAGCTTGCGCAATGACTTCATCAAGCACCGGGACAACTACAAAGCCCGGTACATGCAGGCCAAGACCGACTACGGCAGGATCTGCGACAGTCTGCGGCAGGCCGAAGGCCTTGTGGCCAAGGCACAAGCCGATCTGGACAGCCGCATCGACCAGTTGAGCATCATCGCCTTTGGCCTTCCCGGCTTCGACGAGATCATGAACGCAGTTATCGGCACCGTGCTGCCCGCCGAAAAGAAGGAGGAATAAAATGTTGAACCCATCAACCATTCGCGGCACCTTCCGGCAGATTCCGTACTGGAAGCTGCGGGGCCGGTTCCACAGCTGCGGGTTCCGGGATCAGGAGATTGCAAATGCAATCGGCATCGGAACTGACACAATGAGCAAGCGGATGAACGGGAAGCAGCCTTGGACAAGCACTGAGATCGCAGAAATTTGCAAGACGCTTGATATCCCGCAGGATGAAATCGGGGAGCTGTTCTTCCCTACTGTTGAGGAAGGAAAATCTGTATGAGAATTAAATCCGGCGTATGGTACTGGCTGGCAATGGCCTGCTTTGTGGTAGGCCTGCTGTACGGCATGGGCGTTGAGGGCACTGCCCAGACACTGGGCACCGTCTCGGACGGTGCGTTCATTACGGCTATGGTGCTGATCCTGCTGGCAATCTTCTTCATGCTGCAGGGCTTTGCAGCCGAAGCTCGTGAGAAGCGGCCCCGCAAGATTCACCAGCAGCCCCGCAACACCGTGAAGAGCGGCAGGAAGGCGGGCTGACACCACCCATGAATAAAGGAAAGCACTTTACCCGCGTTTGTTTGGACTGCGGCAAGGTGATGGAAAATGTTGCTAGCAACCTGCGCTTTTGCGCTTCCTGCCGCAGAGAGCACCACAACCAATATTGCAGGGATTACAGGGCGCATAATGAAAAACCTGCCCGCGTCATGTGGTACACCGTCTGGGACGCAAAGACCGGCGATCTACTGGCATCCGGCACGTCCGAGATGTGTGCCCGGCGGCTGGGCTACAAGAGCGCGAACAGCTTTGCGTCTGCCGTCAGCCATGGGCTCAGCGGCAGCCATCGAACTTACAAGTACACATTTGCGCGGGAACGCATCGAGCGCGGCGAAGTGGACAGCCTGCCGCCGGTACGCACTATGCGAAAAAAGCCCGCCGGTACGCCAACACCGACGAGCTGCAAGGGATGATGAGTTTGAACGACTTCATCACCCCGATGATATCACAAAATCGGAGGTTTTACAATGAAAGGAATTTTGATTGAACCGGGCAAAGAGCCGGTAGTCACCACCCTGCCGGACACGCTGCAGGGCATCGAAGCACTGCTGCGGTGCCCCTGTGAGCAGAAAGTCCTGCCACGCACCCCGGCAGTGCTGGTGTACGGCATCATGGGCAGAGACCTGAACCGTATCTATCGCGGCCAGCATATCTACGGACCCATCCTCTGCTATGGCTGGAAGGGCAACAACATCCAGCCCATGAGCAAGGATGTGCAGGCCGAGATGCTGGACCGCCTCAAGGACACGGAGGTGCGGGTATGATCATCAGCCAGAACAGCAACGATGTTTACTACGCCTATACCCGTGGGCGCTTCTGGCGCTGGGACGAATCCGCACGGGTCTGGAAGGAAAGCCATCTGCTGGCACAGAAGTTCGGCAAAGCCAAGACCGCTGAAAAGCGGCTGACCCCGGAAGCGTTTCTGACCAGCGACGAGTTCATCCCCATGGACGACTACGAGCTCCCGGAGCAGATGCTGACGGCCCTCAGGGAGGCCAAGCCCTGCAAGAACGCCCCCATTGAACCGGTGGAAGAACACCCTACCCCATCCGCGCAGTGTTCGGATGCTGCCACTGCTGCGGAAAACCAAACTGCGGCATCCCCGGCAGCACCGGAGGGGTCAAGCCCTACGACGGAACTGGCGACTGCTGCCGACGCACCCGGTGTTCCGGTCAGTGCAGACGAAAACGCGCCTGTGCCCTCGAGTACCGCTCCCACTTTTGACTTTGGTGCAGACGACCAGACCAACGCCCTGTTGTTGCAGGATGCGCAGACCTTCATCACCGGCAACATGGCCCGTATCATGGCCGCAAAGCACGCTCACGACCTAACCGCAAACCACTATCAGGGCAGCTGGGGCAAGTGGTGTGCCGCCGTCGGCATCAGCCGGGACACCGGTGACCGCATGGTGAGCGTTGCCGCACAGTGCGGCAACATCCAGCTGGAAGGCAAGTCCATTCTGGACGTGCAGCCCCTGAAACTGCTGTATGCTGCGGCCAAGCCCAGCACCCCGGAGGTGGTCAAGCAAGCCGTTTTTACCGGTGACATCACTACTTACAAAGAGTATCAGGAGCTTATGGCCCAGCTCAAGGCCGAGAAAGACCGTGCCGACGCTGCCGAGAAGTCCGCTCAGAACGCCCGCAAGGAAAATGCCTATTTCAAGGAGCTGGTGAAAAGCGCCGAAGCCCAGACCCATAAGGACGCGGAAAAGCGGGAAGAAGCAGAAAGCCGCTATGAATCCGCTCTTGCCGACATCAGCGGTCTGAAAGAGCAGAACGCCCAGCTCCAGCAGAGCTACCACGATGCAGACGAGAGCCGTATTGCGGCCAACCTCCAGCGCCAGAAAGCCGAAGCGGAACGCGACAAGGCCGAAGCCCGTGCCAAGGATGCTGAGAACCAGCTTTCCGGCTCCCGGCAGGTGGCCGAAGCGGCCAAGCTCCGGGCGGATAAGCTGCAGGAAGAAAATGCGGCCCTGAAAAAGCAGCCCATCGCCGCTGTGGTGGATGAGGAAGAGGTAGACCGGCGGGCAGGCGAAAAAGCTTACGAGATTGCGGCCGGAATGACTGCGGACTATAAGGCACAGCAGGAACAGGATGCCCGCGATGCCTACGACAGCATCATTCTGGCAGGCCGTTCCATTACCAGCATCGTTCAGTCCGCCAAAATGCAGTTCCGCAAATTGCCGGATGACCAGAGGGAGACCGCAATCAACCAGTTCGTGCACACACTCGCATCCGCTCAAGGGGAGGTATCCGCATGTCTGTAAAGATCATGGCCTTAGAGGCCGAAAACGTCAAACGCATCAAGGCCGTTGCACTCACGCCGTCGCCCACCGGGCTCACCCTCGTGGGTGGCAACAACAATCAGGGCAAGACCAGCGTGCTGGACGCGCTGGCGTGGGCCCTCGGCGGCGACCGCTTCCGCCCGGACGCCGCCCAGCGGGACGGGGCCGTGGCTCCCGCCCACCTCAAGGTCAAGCTCTCCAACGGCGTGGTGGTGGAACGCAAGGGCAAGAACAGCACCCTGACCGTCACCGACCCCACCGGACGGCGCAGCGGCCAGCAGCTGCTCAACGCCTTCATCGAGCCGCTGGCGCTGGATCTGCCCCGCTTCATGGAAGCATCCGACAAGGAGAAAGCCGACATCCTGCTCCGGATCATCGGCATCGGCACCGAACTGCACACCCGGGATCTTGAGATCAAGGCCCTGTACGACAAGCGCACCTTCACCGGCCAGCTGGCCGCGCAGAAAAAACACTTTGCCGAGGAGCTGATCTCCTACCCGGATGCACCGGAGGAGCCGGTCAGCGCCTCCGACCTCATCCGCCAGCAGCAGGAAATCCTGGCCCGCAACGGCGAGAATCAGCGGCTGCGCCAAAATCTTACCGGGCTGGAAGAGAAAGCCCGAGTGCTGGCAGATCGCCGCACGCAGCTGGAACAAACCCTTGCGCTGCTGGTGAAGGAGCAGACCGAAGTAAACGAATCGCTTTACACAGCACGGAAGTCAGCCGAGAACCTGCAGGACGAATCCACCGCCGAACTGGAAGCTTCCATCCGGGACATTGAGGAGATCAACCAGAAGGTGCGGGCCAATCTGGAAAAATCCCGGGCCGAGGACGAAGCCGCCCGGTATGCCAGCGATTACGACAAGCTCACCGAAGCCATCACCCGGAAGCGGGCCGACCGCATGGCCCTGCTGAACGGTGCCGACCTGCCCCTGCCGGAGCTGAGCGTGGAGGACGGCGCCCTTACCTATAAAGGCAAGCACTGGCGGGATATGTCTGGCAGCGACCAGCTGCGGGTGGCCGCCGCCATCGTCCGCCGCCTGAACCCGGACTGCGGTTTCGTGCTGCTGGACAAGCTGGAACAGATGGACATGACCACCCTGCAGGAGTTTTCCGCATGGCTGGAAACAGAACACCTGCAGGCCATTGCCACCCGGGTCTCCACTGGCAGCGAGTGCCAGATCATCATTGAGGACGGCATGGTGAAGGATACCGAAACCTCCCTGCCGCCCGTCACCGAAAAGCCCCAGCAGAAAAGCTGGACGAAAGGAGCGTTCTAAATGAGCAAATATGCAGTTACCACCGGCATCCAGAATGCGCCGGTCAAGACCGTGCTGTACGGCCCGGAGGGCATCGGCAAATCCACCTTTGCATCCCATTTTCCGGATCCTGTTTTCATCGACACCGAGGGCGGCACCAAGCGGCTGAACGTCAAGCGCCTGCCCCAACCCACCAGCTGGGCCATGCTGCTGGATGAGGTGGCCGAGGTACGCAAGGGCAGTGTCCCCTGCGGCACGCTGGTCATTGATACCGCCGACTGGGCTGAACGCCTGTGCATTCAGGCCGTGTGTGCCAAAGCCAAGGTGAACGGCATCGAAGATTTCGGCTACGGCAAGGGCTACACCTATATTAAGGAAGAGTTCGGCAAGCTGCTGGACGCGCTGGAAGAGGTGCTGCAGGCCGGGCACAACGTGGTGGTGCTGGCCCATGCCGCTATTACCAAATTTGAGCAGCCGGATGCCGTGGGCAACTACGACCGCTGGAGCATGAAAACTTCCAAACAGGTGGCCCCGCTGCTGCGCGAGTGGTGCGATATGCTGCTGTTTGCCAACTACAAGACCGTTGTGGAAAAGGTGGGCGACGGCAAGAACGCCAAGAGCAAGGCCAGCGGCGGCAGGCGTGTACTGTACACCGCGCATCACCCCTGCTGGGATGCCAAAAACCGCTTTGACTTGCCGGAGGAAGTACCCTTTGACTATGCCAGCATTGCCGCCTGCATCCCCGGCGCTATGTCTGCACAGGCACCGAAACCGGAACCGCAGCCGCGTTCCCATCCGGAAGCCGACATCCTGCCCAGCCCGCAGCAGGAAGCAAAGCCGGTGGCTCAGCCGCAGCCCGCACCGCTGCAGGAAAGCTCCGAGAAAAATGTTCTGCTCAGTCTGGGCGTGCCGGAAAAGCTGGCCGCTCTGATGAGCGCCAACAAGGTCAGCTGTGAAGAACTGCAGGGCGTTGTGGGCAAACGGGGCTATTTCCCGGAGGATATGCCCATCAAGGACTACCCCGCTGACTTTGTGGAGGGCTGTCTGATCGCCGCATGGCCGCAGGTGTTCCAGATGGTGCTGGATAACCGTGATATCCCGTTTTAACAGGCTCCCTCACGGAGGGAGCTGGCACGTGTAAGCGTGACTGAAGGAGTTTTATAATAAAGGAGTAATTACTTATGAACGAAATGAACACCACCGACCGCGCCCTGAGCTGGGACGACGAATTTACCAACGAGCAGCAGGAGTTCGTGCTCCTGCCCGAGGGCGAGTATGCCTTTGAGGTCACCGGCATGGAGCGTGCCCGCTTTGAGGGCAGCGCCAAGCTGCCGCCCTGCTCCATGGCAAAGCTGACCCTGAAGATCTTCGGCGGGGCCAAGGGCGACACCACCGTCACCCACCGCCTGTACCTGCACACTAAAACGCAGGGCCTGCTGGGCGCTTTCTTCGAGAGCATCGGTCAGTGCAAGCGCGGCGAGACCTTCCGCCCCCGCTGGAACGAAGTGGTGGGTGCCCGGGGCTGGTGCCGTCTGGGCATCCGGGAGTACACCAAGCAGAGCGGCCCTCATGCAGGCGAGACCGGCCAGAGCAACGACGTGCAGCGCTTCCTGCCGCCGCCGGAACCCAAGGCCGCACCCACTCAGGGCTGGACGCAGGGGGCATTCTGATGGGGCAGGAACTGAGGCGCTACCAGCAGCAGGCCCGTGAACGCATCCACGCCGAGTGGGAGAACGGCCACACCCGCACCCTGTTGGTGTTGCCTACCGGCACCGGCAAGACCATCGTGTTTGCATAGGTAGTATTATAGCCGAAGTGCTTGTCGCAAGAGAATACGTTGTGCTCATTCTGGCGCATCGCGGTGAGCTGCTGGAACAGGCAGCGGACAAGCTGCAGCGCTCCACCGGCCTTGTCAGCGCGGTGGAAAAGGCAGATGCCACCTGTCTGAATACATGGTTCCGTGTGGTGGTGGGCAGCGTGCAGACCCTGCAGCGCACCGCCCGGCTGGAACGCTTTCCGCATGATTACTTTGGCACTATCATCATCGACGAGGCCCACCACGCCATTACCGACGGATACCGCCGCATCCTCGACTACTTCGACCACGCCAAGGTGCTGGGCGTGACCGCCACGCCGGATCGCGGCGACATGCGCAATCTGGGCGAGGTGTTCGACAGCCTTGCCTTTGAGTATAAGCTGACCGATGCCATCAAAGAGGGCTATCTGTGCCGCATCATGGCCCAGACCATTCCCCTGAAGCTGGACATTTCTTCTGTCACCATGAGCGGCGGGGACTACGCCGTGGGAGACCTCGGCACTGCGCTTGACCCCTATCTGGAACAGATCGCCGCCGAGATGGCCCAGCGCTGCAAGGGCCGCAAAACGGTGGTGTTCCTGCCCCTCATCAAAACCAGCCAGAAGTTCCGGGATCTGCTGAACGCCAAGGGCTTTTGCGCCGCCGAGGTCAACGGCCAGAGCACCGACCGCAAGGAAGTGCTGGCGGATTTCGATGCAGGCAAATACAACGTGCTGTGCAACTCCATGCTGCTCACCGAGGGCTGGGACTGCCCGTCTGTTGACTGCGTGGTGGTGCTGCGGCCCACCAAGGTACGCAGCCTGTACAGCCAGATGGTAGGGCGCGGCACCCGGCTTTCCCCGGGCAAGAGCGATCTGCTTTTGCTGGATTTTTTGTGGATGACCGACAAACACGAGCTGTGCCGCCCGGCTGATCTGGTCTGTGAGGACCGCGCCGTGGCCCGGCAGATGACCGAAAATCTGGCCCAGACCGGATGCCCGGAGGACATCGAGAAAGCAGCCGTGCAGGCCAGCGAGGACGTGGTGGCCCAGCGGGAAGAAGCACTTGCAAAACAGCTGGAAGAACAGCGCCGCAAAAAAGCCCGTCTCGTGGACCCACTGCAGTACGAGATGAGTATTCAGGCCGAGGACCTTGCCGGATATGTGCCGGCCTTTGGCTGGGAAGCAGGCCCGCCCAGCGCTGAACAGACTGCTGCTCTTGAGAAAATGGGCATCCTGCCGGACGCTGTAGAATCTGCTGGTAAGGCTTCCCTGCTGCTGGACCGGTTGAACAAACGCCGCGCTGAAGGCTTGACCACACCCAAGCAGATCCGCGTGCTGGAACGTTACGGTTTCCAGAGCGTGGGCACGTGGAGCTTCGATGCAGCCAAACACATGATCGACCGCATTGCGGTGCAGGGCTGGCGCGGTGTGCCCAAGGGCGTGAATCCCAGAACCTATATCCCGCCTGCGGAACCGCCCGCTGCGCCGGACAGTCCTTTTAACTTTGGATGGTAACGCGAATGGAACATGAAAATGAACTCAAGGAAGCATTGGACTTCGTATCCCCGTCCGCCCTGACCTATGACGAATGGCTCATGGTGGGCATGGCACTGAAGGATGCTGGTCTGCCCGTTACCCTCTGGGAACAGTGGAGCACACGCGATGCGGGCCGCTATCACAAGGGCGAGTGCGTCAAGAAATGGGAAAGCTTTCACGGCGGCGGGGCCAGCCCCGTCACCGCAAGCAGCATCTTCCAGCTGGCCTACTCCCACGGATGGAGCGGCCCCGCAGGCCACGCTCTGGACTGGAACGATGATATTTCTGCCGGCACCGGCGCACAAACCGAGGGCCGTCTGGTAGATCCACGCTGGGTGGAAGCCCACGAGCTGGCCCTGCCCGAAGAGTGGCACCCCGCCGACCAGCTCAAGCGCTACCTGCAAGCCCTGTTTGAGCCGGACGAATATGTGGCCTATGTGACCGAAAGTTTTATGGCCGCCGACCGCCGCCGCCCTGCAAAAGGCAGCTGGACCCGCACCGCAGGGCAGCTCATCACCGAGCTGGATGCCTGCGGCGGTGACCTCGGCAAGGTGGTGGGCGACTGTGATCCTGAAGTAGGTGCATGGATCTGCTTCAACCCTGTGGACGGCACCGGACGCAAGGATGCCAATATTACTGCCTATCGCTATGCCCTCGTAGAGTGCGACAACATGGAGCTGGGCAAGCAGCAGGCTATCATCAAGCAGCTGGAACTGCCCTGTGCGGCGCTGGTCTACTCTGGCGGCAAGAGCGTCCACGCCATCGTGAAGGTGGATGCCCCGGACTACGCCGAGTACCGCAGGCGTGTGGATTATCTCTATTCCGCCTGCCAGAAAAACGGCCTGACCATCGACCAGCAGAACCGCAACCCTTCCCGCCTTTCCCGGATGCCCGGCATCCTGCGCGGTGACAAACGGCAGGTGCTGCTGGAAACGAACATCGGGAAATCCTGCTGGGATGAGTGGCGCGACTGGCTGGAAGCGGAGACCGACGAGCTACCCGAGACCGAGAGTCTGGCCGACGACTGGGAGAGCCTGCCCCCGCTGGCCGATGCCCTCATCACCGGGGTGCTGCGCAAGGGCCACAAGATGCTGCTGGCAGGCCCCAGCAAGGCGGGCAAGAGCTTTGCCCTCATCGAGCTGTGCATCGCTATCGCCGAAGGCAGGCCGTGGCTGGGCCGGTTTTCCTGCGCACAGGGCAAGGTACTGTACATCAATCTGGAGCTGGACCGGGCCTCCTGCCTGCACCGCTTCAAGGACGTGTACACCGCCCTCGGCCTGCCCCCGCAGAACCTGCGAAACATCGACATCTGGAACCTGCGCGGCGCGTCCGTTCCCATGGACAAGCTGGCCCCAAAGCTCATCCGCCGGGCCCAGAAAAAAGGCTACACCGCCGTGATCCTCGACCCCATTTATAAGGTCATCACCGGCGACGAGAACTCTGCCGACCAGATGGCAAAGTTCTGCAACCAGTTCGACCTTGTGTGCCGCGCGCTGGACTGCGCTGTGATCTACTGCCATCACCACAGCAAAGGTGCCCAGGGCGGCAAGCGCAGCATGGACCGCGCATCCGGCTCCGGCGTGTTCGCCCGCGACCCGGATGCCATGCTGGACATGACCGAGCTGGTGCCCACCGATGCCATCCGGGAACAGCTGCATAACAAAGCCGCCTGCCGCGTGATCAAGGCCATGTTGGACAAACGCGGTCATGCGGATGCCTACGGCTTGGATGATACCCTCAGCCGCCACCGGATGCTGACCATCGCAAAGGAAAAACTGGGCCTTGCAGATCTGCGGGCCATCGATGCTGAGGTCGCGGCTGCTGAGAAAATGGCCGACGGCATGACCGCATGGCGCATCGAGGGCACCCTGCGCGAGTTTGCCCGCTTCGACCCGGTGAACCTCTGGTTCGACTACCCCGTGCACAAGCCGGACAGCGGCCTGCTAGAGGACCTGCAGCCGGACAGCGATTTCAAAACGCTGGGCAACCGCGGTGCCGCCAAGCGCTGGGGCGATAAAGGCAAGGTGACCAAGGACAAAAAGGCCGAACTGGACACCGCCTTTGAAGCCTGCATGATGGACGGCAAGGTGACGGTCTACTCCATGGCCGAATACATGGGGCTGAAACCGGACACCGTACGCCGCCGTCTGAAAGCGGACGGCGGTTTCTGGATCGACGGCGCGGACATCGGCCGCAAGGAACCCGGCAGCGCAGGATAAATTACAGCCTGCAATATTTTGTTTTACGCATGGTACAAAAACGGTAAAATAGCGGCTATCACAAATCCGCATCCGCTTACGGATTTCGGAAAATAGCGGCTATTTTTCCGAATCCGGGACGGAAAATAGCCTATATATAATATACAAAATCCGTCCGTGTGTGATGGGGTATCCCGAAGGATGGGGCGACCACAGCCCCCATCCATTCGGGGACCCTTCCCATCACGTTGGCGCTAAAACCTGAAAAAAAGAAAAAACGAGGTGAACCCCATGTACATGCAATTCTTTCTCCCCATGCAGCCGCCCACCACCACCCACAACGCAAAGCAGCTGCACGCTTACATGAAGGGCGGGCAGCCGCACGCGGTGCTCCACGACAGCCCGGAGCTGAAACAGACCCGTGCCAAGCTCCACGCCCATCTGGCACCCCACGCGCCGGAAAAGCCCATCCCCGCAGGCCGTCCGGTGCGGCTGCTGGTCAAGTGGTGCTTCCCTGCCGAGGGCCGCAAAAACGGCAGCTGGCGCACCGCAAAGCCGGACACCGATAATCTGGAAAAGGCCCTCAAGGACGAAATGACCCGCCTGCACTTCTGGGCCGATGACGCGCAGGTGTGCAGCGAGATCGTGGAGAAATTCTGGTCGGACCCCTGCGGCGTGTTCGTCCGGGTGGAGGAACTGTAAATGACCTACGAAGAGAAAAAGGCATGGCTCTGGCGGTACCGGACGGCCAAGCGGTTCGAGCTGCTCAAACTGGACGAGCTGGCCACGCTGCAGACCGATGCCACCCACACCACCCAGCGCTTTTCCCCTGTGCCGGGCGGCAGCGGCGACGGACAGGCTCTGCCCCGCAGTGTGGAACGCATCGACGAGGCCCGTCGGGCCGCTGAGGCGCAGTCTGCCGTGTGCGACGCCATCCGGGCCGAGATCATGGAGGTGTTCAGCCAGCTGGACGATGAGGTGGATTTCATGATCCTGTTCCGGCGGTACATCCTGCTGGAGGACTGGCCGGACATCGCGATCAACATCCGCAGTTCCCGCAGCCAGATGTTCCAGCGCCACAGCGCGGCCATAAAAAGACTGGATATCAAAAGTCCGGACTGAACCGGAGCGAACCGGACTTGATAATACTGTCAACCCCTGCTAAAATTTAAAATGCCGAAGCCCGCAGGAAAGACTTACTCCCTTCATCCCTGCGGGCTTTGTGCTGCCCGGCTGACACAGAGGATCACCTTTCCCGACCAACAGCCTGAATGTACCAGCCGGGCGTTTTTTTGAATATCCCGCCGTTCGGATCTTCCGGGCGGCTTTTTGATTTTACGGCAAGAGAGGTGGTGACGTGGCCAACGAAGAAAATCTCATCCCGTTCAATGAACGAACGGAGAGCGAACAGAGACAGATCGCCCAGAAGGGCGGCATTGCTTCCGGTGCGGCCCGCCGCCGCAAGCGCAGCATGAAAGAAGCCGCCGACTACTATCTCAGCCTGCCGGAGACCGACCGCCGCCGGGTGAATGCCCTGCTGCGGGATGAGGTGGACAATGAGGACATCGACAATCAGATGTCGGTGGTCATGGGCATTACTGAAGCCGCCAAGCGCGGTGATGCCCGTGCCGCCGGGGTGCTGCTGAAGATGCTGGGCGAGGAGACCGTGCAGGAGGACCCGGTAGCGGATGCACTGGAAGCTGCCCGCAAGCTGCTGGGAGGTGTGGACAGTGCCATTGACTGAGTTTCAGCAGGAGTTCCTTCGCAATTGCTCCCACCGCTGGAACGTCAAGACCGGGGCCACCCGCTCCGGCAAGACCTATCTGGACTGCGCTGTTACCATCCCCAAGCGCATCTGCGCGGCCCGGGACGAGGGCCTTTGCGTCATGCTGGGCAACACCCTCGGCACGCTGGAGCGCAACGTGCTAGAGCCCATGCGGGCCCTCTGGGGTCCTGAGCTTGTGGGCGTGGTGCGCACCTCAGCGTCCGGCAATATCGTGCAGCTGTTCGGCCGCAAAGTGTACGTGCTGGGTGCCGACAACAAAAAGCACATTGCCCGCATTCAGGGCGCAGCCTTCGAGTACGCCTATGGGGACGAGATCACCACATGGGACGAAGGTGTATTTCAGATGTTGAAAAGCCGTCTGTCCTGTCCGCACAGCCATTTTGACGGCACCTGCAACCCGGATAACCCACAGCACTGGTTCAAGCAGTTTCTGGACAGCGACGCGGACATCTACTGTCAGGCCTACACCATCGACGACAACCCCACTCTGCCGCCGGAGTTCGTGGCTCAGCTGAAAAAGGAGTACGCGGGCACGGTCTACTATAACCGCTTTATCCTCGGCCAGTGGGCTGCAGCGGGCGGTATCATCTACCGGCCCTTTGCGGACAGCATTGCCGCCGGGGATGGGCGTTTCCTCTGGCCTGCGGACAAGCCCTGCCGCCCGTGGCGTATCCACATCGGGGTGGACTTTGGCGGCAACGGCTCCCGGCACGCATTCGTGGCCACCGGCATCCTGCCCTACTACGCGGGGGTCGTGGGTCTGGCATCCGCCCGCATCGACCCGAAGGATCAGGATGCAGACTTCCTCGCCTCGCAGCTCATTGAGTTCTGCACCGCCGTGTTCGCACGGTACGGCGAGATCCACTATCTTTTCTGCGACAGCGCCGAACAGACGCTGATCAACCACATCCGCACCCGGCTGCGGGCCTGCCCGCTTTCCTGGCTGGCCGACCGGGTCAACAACTCCGCCAAGATCCAGATCATCGACCGAATCCGCCTGACGTCCATCCTGATGGGCGGCGGGCGCTTTTGGTATCTGCCGGAAGCCGCCACCCTGCGGGACGCCCTTGCCAGCGCCCTGTGGAGCCAGAAGCACCCCGGCGTGGATGAGCGTCTGGACGACGGCACCACCGACATTGACACATTGGATGCGTTCGAGTACACCATCGAACGCGATTACAGGAGACTGACTGCAAGATGAACGTTGCCGCTTTTATCGATTACCTGAACAAAACAAAGCATCTTCACCTCGATGCGGACTACTACGGCAACATCGAAGTCTGGCGGCAGTGGTGGAAGGGCGACGTGCCCGACATCCACGACCAGAAAGAGGACGCACCGGACGGCAGCGTCATGTCGCGGCGTCTGGCTTCCCTGCGGATGCCGAAGCACGTCTGCGAGGACTGGGCAAACCTGCTGCTCAACGACAAGACCACTCTCCAGATCGGCGATGCATCCACCTCTGCCTATCTGCTGGGCAGCGATGAACAGCAGACCGGCGGCCTTTTGCGGCAGCTGCATTTCTGGGAGAACGCAAACCGGCTTGTTGAGCAGGCCTACTGGTCGGGCACCGGCGCTTTTGTGATGAGCGTGGAGAACCTGACGGTGGATGCCTCCGGCAACGCTCTGCCTTCGCCGCAGGGGAGCATCCGGCTGGACTACGACCCCGCCTGCTGCATCCTGCCCATCAGCGTGGAGCGCGGCGTTGTGACCGAAGCGGCCTTTGTGTCCGAGTGCATGATGGGCGGCAAGCCTGCCGTCTACCTGCAGACCCACACGGTCAGGAACGGCAGCCGCGCCATCACCAACGAATGGTTTGAGGTGACGGACGACATCTCCGGCACACCGAAGTTCTCCAAGCTCACCGAGGACAAGACCCTGCCGGGCACGGTGAAAAGCATCACGGTCACCGGCGCACCGGCATGGTTCAGCCTGTTCAGCCCGGCTGCTGTCAAGAACCTTGACGGCGGCATGGGGCTGGGCATGAGCATCTTTTCCGAAGCGCTGGACGCCGCGCAGATGGTGGACTACGCCTTCGACAACTACCGGCAGGATATCCGCCTCGGCGGCAAGAAGATCTTCTATGACCGCTCCCTGTGCCGCAAGTGGGTGGACAAGGAAGGCACCGAGCACGCCGTGCCGCCGGATGCCGTCCACCGCCAGATCTTCTACGAACTGCCTGCGCCGGAGGGCAGCATCGACCAGCCTGCTGCATGGCGGGAGTACAACCCCGACCTGCGCACCGCTTCCAACCATCAGGCGGTGCAGGACGCGCTGGACATGATGAGCTTCAAGTGCAAACTGGGCTGCCACCGCTATAAGTTCGATCAGGGCACCGTGACCACCGCCACCGAGTACACCGGCAGCCGTCAGGATCTGGTGCAGAACGCCAACAAGAACCAGATCCCCATCGAGACGGCACTGATCGGCATCCTGCGTGCCATGCTGTGGGCGGCGAAGAACCTGCTGGGCGCGCCGGTAGACCCGGAGACCAGCATTTCCGTCAACTGGGACGACAGTTACATCGTCAGCGAGGCCGAGCGCACCAGCCAGCTGCGGGAGGACGCTCTGGCAGGCCTCGTGCCCCGCTGCCGGTACCTCTCCGCCCGGTACAGCCTGAGCGAGGAGGAAGCTCACCAGTGGACAGCAGAAGCCAAGGCAGACAGCAAGTCCGAAGAGCAGATCACCTTCGGGGGTGCCTGATGCTGCCGCCGAGCTATCTTGACCGGATGCCGGACGCCTTTGTGCAGCTCTGGCAGCAGGTCGAGGACGAGATCTTACAGGACGTTGCCCGGCGCATCGGCAAGATGGACGCCGTGACCCCCACCGCTAACTGGCAGCTGTGGCGCTACCAGCAGACCGAAGCGGTGCGCAACGACGTGGTGAAGCTGCTGGCGAAGTACACCGGCAAGAGCGAAACGGC
>ENA-ORSM01001821-ORSM01001821.1-human-gut-metagenome-genome-assembly--contig:-NODE-1821-length-16048-cov-16.412743_pt1 | contig 16048 bp, 9 predicted proteins | sample MGYA00241903_ERZ509170 | MGnify/ENA primary metagenome ERZ509170 (study PRJEB26280, sample SAMEA2338784) | human gut metagenome | biome: human gut; feature: human-associated habitat; material: faeces...
GTTAGCCGTACCGGAAGGTGCGGCTGGAACACCTCCTTTCTGGAGAGTATGATTACTTAACGACAGATTGATCTGCGTTCTTTTCTCTCGAATACCGGTGATTTTTTTATAGAGTGGAGTTTCCCGCGATATAGTCCCGTAGCTCAGTTGGTTAGAGCACTACACTGATAATGTAGGGGTCTGCGGTTCAAGTCCGCACGGGACTACACAAAAGCTTGGGGGATTAGCTCAGTTGGCTAGAGCACCTGCTTTGCAAGCAGGGGGTCAAGGGTTCGACTCCCTTATCCTCCACTCGGATTGAAGCGATTCAATCATCGTTCATTGACACGATTAAGGAGATGAGATATAGGCTATGCGTATACAATAGGGTATGCATAGCGGAAAAAGAAAGTAAGTAAGGGCGTATGGGGGATGCCTAGGCTCTTGGAGGCTAAGAAGGACGTGGTAAGCTGCGAAAAGCTGCGGGGATTTGCAAACGAGACTCGATCCGCAGATATCCGAATGGGACAACCCGGCAGGTAGAAGACCTGTCACACCGCGAGGTGAGCTAACCCTCTGAACTGAAACATCTAAGTAGGAGGAGGAAAAGAAAGAAACATCGATTTCCAAAGTAGCGGCGAGCGAAATGGAAGAAGCCCAAACCGATATTGTTACGGCAATATCGGGGTTGTAGGACTGCAATATTCAATTAACAATGAACTGGAATGGTCTGGAAAGTCCATCCATAGAGAGTGAAAGGCTCGTACAGGTAAGTTTGTTATGCGAAAGCAGTATCCTGAGTATGGCGGGACACGAGGAATCCTGTCAGAATCAGCCGGGACCACCCGGTAAGGCTAAATACTCCCAAGAGACCGATAGTGGACCAGTACTGTGAAGGAAAGGTGAAAAGAACCCCGAACAGGGGAGTGAAATAGAACCTGAAACCATACGCTTACAACCGGTCGGAGCAGCTTCGTGCTGTGACGGCGTGCCTATTGAATAATGAGCCTACGAGTTACTAATCACTAGCGAGGTTAAGTGCAAGGATGCACGGAGCCGAAGCGAAAGCGAGTCTGAACAGGGCGTTTAGTTAGTGGTTGTAGACGCGAAACCTTGCGATCTACCCTTGAGCAGGTTGAAGGTTGGGTAAAACCAACTGGAGGACCGAACGAATAAGCGTTGAAAAGCTTCTCGATGACTTGAGGGTAGGGGTGAAAGGCTAATCAAGCTGGGAAATAGCTCGTACTCCCCGAAATGCCTTTTGGGGCAGCGTTGTAATAAAGAGTCTACTGGAGGTAGAGCTACTGATTGGATGCGGGGGCTTCACCGCCTACCAAATCCTGACAAACTCCGAATGCCAGTAGTATGATTTACAGCAGTGAGTGACTGGGTGCTAATGTCCAGTCGCAAAAGAGGAACAACTCAGACCAGCAACTAAGGTCCCGAAGAATATGCTAAGTTGATCTAACGATGTTTTGTTGCAGAGACAGCTAGGATGTTAGCTTGGAAGCAGCTATTCATTCAAAGAGTGCGTAACAGCTCACTAGTCGAGCGACAGAGCGTGGATAATAAACGGGCATCAAGCATATCACCGAAGTTCTGGGCGCGAGAGCGCGGTAGGGGAGCATTCCATTCAGCGTCGAAGCAGTTTCGTGAGGAATTGTGGAGCGTATGGAAAAGCAAATGTAGGCATGAGTAACGATAATGCGGGAGAGTAACCCGCACACCGCAAGACCAAGGTTTCCTGATCAACGCTAATCGGATCAGGGTTAGTCGGGTCCTAAGGGTAAGCCGAACGGCGATCTCGATGGATAATCGGTTAATATTCCGATACTAACATATACCTCGATGGAGAGACGAAGGAACGTAAGTGCCGCCACCTGACGGAATAGGTGGTTAAAGGGCGTAGGTATAGGGGCAGATTAAGAGTTAGTCCTTGCTGAAACCTGACAGTACAGAGAGCCTACGGGCAATTTGATAGAGCACCCAAGTCGACTTCCGAGAAAATCTTCTAAGTTATAGTATATGTTACCCGTACCGTAAACCGACACAGGTGGTCGAGGAGAGTATCCTAAGGTGCTCGAGTGAATCACGGTTAAGGAACTAGGCAAATTAACCCCGTAACTTCGGGAAAAGGGGTCCCTATGAAAGTAGGGCGCAGCGAAGAGGTCCAGGCGACTGTTTATCAAAAACACAGGGCTCTGCAAATTCGAAAGAAGACGTATAGGGCCTGACACCTGCCCGGTGCTGGAAGGTTAAGAGGGGATGTCATCGCAAGAGAAGCATTGAATCGAAGCCCCAGTAAACGGCGGCCGTAACTATAACGGTCCTAAGGTAGCGAAATTCCTTGTCGGGTAAGTTCCGACCTGCACGAATGGTGTAACGATCTGGGTACTGTCTCAACCATGAGCTCGGTGAAATTGTAGTTCCGGTGAAGATGCCGGATACCCGCAACGGGACGGAAAGACCCCGTGAACCTTTACTGCAGCTTTGCATTGATTTTGGGTAACAGATGTGTAGGATAGGTCGGAGGCTTTGATGCTGCGTCGTCAGGCGTAGAGTAGCCGTCGTTGAAATACGACCCTTTTGTTATCTGAGGTCTAATCCCGTTAGGGAGACATTGCATGGTGGGTAGTTTGACTGGGGTGGTCGCCTCCAAAAGTGTAACGGAGGCTTCTCAAGGTACCCTCAAGGCGTTTGGTAATCGTCTGCAGAGTGCAATGGCATAAGGGTGCTTGACTGTGAGACCGACACGTCGATCAGGTTGGAAACAAGAGCATAGTGATCCGGTGGTTCCGCATGGAAGGGCCATCGCTCAAAGGATAAAAGGTACTCCGGGGATAACAGGCTGATCCCTCCCAAGAGCTCATATCGACGGAGTGGTTTGGCACCTCGATGTCGGCTCGTCACATCCTGGGGCTGGAGAAGGTCCCAAGGGTTGGGCTGTTCGCCCATTAAAGTGGCACGCGAGCTGGGTTCAGAACGTCGTGAGACAGTTCGGTCTCTATCTATCGTGGGCGCAGGAGATTTGAGGGGCTCTGACACTAGTACGAGAGGACCGTGTTGGACGTACCACTGGTTTACCGGTTGTCCCGCCAGGGGCACCGCCGGGTATCTAAGTACGGATCGGATAAGTGCTGAAAGCATCTAAGTACGAAGCCGGCCTCAAGATTAGATCTCCCTGAAGGGTGGTTATAGACGATGACCTTGATAGGCCACAGGTGTAAGGGCGGCGACGTCCGAGCCGAGTGGTACTAATAGCCCGGGACTTTCCTCACGTGAAGGTTGATATATTTTAAGACGATAAGGCGAAGCTGGTCTCTTCGGATTGATGTCCGGTCAAAATCTTGATAATGAAATTAAGGTGGCTATAGCACGAGGGATCCACCTCTTCCCATTCCGAACAGAGAAGTTAAGCCTCGTCACGCCGATGGTACTGCGTAACAGTGGAAGAGTAGGTAGCCGCCGTCTTGAAGAAGGCGATAGCCGATGGAGAGGAGTCAGTCCGTAAGGGGTGACTCCTTTTTTTATATTAAATTTGATGTATTAAATCTATTATCTAATATCATGAAGAAAATCTATTTATTTCTATTTAGTCTGTTTATCTGTAATATCCTTGCGGCGCAAGATCAAGACTATAAAATAGTCAGAGATATCTCTTATACCCAATCGAAAAATCCATATGCGGTGGAACGTTGTAAATTGGATCTTTATTATCCCGAGAACGCAAAAGACTTCCCTACGGTAGTTTGGTTTCACGGAGGCGGCTTGTCGGGAGGTAGCAAATTCATCCCGGAGGAATTGAAGAACTGCGGATTAGCCGTTATCGCCGTAAATTACCGTCTGCTACCCAAAGCCACGTTGAGCGATTGTATCGATGATGCCGCCGCCGCTGTCGCTTGGACATTCAGCGAAATTGAGAAGTATGGTGGGGATAGGCGTAAAATCTTTGTCTCAGGTCATTCCGCTGGAGGTTATTTAACAAATATGGTCGGACTGGATAAGAAGTGGTTGACTAAGTACCGGATAGATGCTGATTCCATCGCCGCATTAATCCCTTTCAGCGGTCATGCGATCAGCCATTTCGCTTATCGGCAGGCGAAGGGGATGAAAGATACCCAACCGAGTATCGACGAGTTCGCCCCTTTGTTTTACGTACGTCCTGACGCTCCTCCATTGATTATCGTCTCGGGCGACCGGGAGATGGAGATGCTGGGCCGCTATGAGGAGAACGCCTATTTTTGGCGTATGATGAAAGTGGCCGGACATAAGAATACTTATATCTATGAGTTGGACGGATATGATCATGGATCGATGGCCGCTCCTGCCTTCCACATCTTAAAGAATCACGTGAATGCGATCTTGAAAGGTTCAGAAACCCGGTAATTCGATAAACTATTTAATTTAATACGTATGGTTCTCTTTTCTTTATTAATGGTCTTGATTTGCTTGAACGCATGTTCTGGAGCGAAGACCTCGGACAATGTAACGGTGTATGTCACGACAAACGATCGTGCGAAAGATTTCGTGAGAAGTGAGATCGCCTTGGGGGACAAACAAGCCGCCTCGCCTTCCGTGATAACGATAGACCCTTCGGTGCGCTATCAGACGATGGATGGCTTTGGCGCCGCCGTGACAGGCTCTACCTGCTATAACTTGATGCGGATGGCTCCCGAGGATCGGACAGCTTTCCTGAAAGAGACTTTCTCTGATACGGAGGGGATGGGGTATAGCTATATCCGTATCTCGATTGGCTGCTCGGACTTTTCTTTAAGTGAGTATACTTGTTGTGACACGAAGGGTGTCGAGAATTTCGCCTTGCAGAGCGAGGAGAAGGAGTATGTGATACCGATCTTGAAGGAGATCTTGGCGATCAGCCCTTCTATAAAAATCTTGGGATCGCCTTGGACTTGTCCAAGATGGATGAAGGTGGATAACTTAAAGGATTTGCGCCCGTTCGAGTCGTGGACTAGCGGACAGCTGAATCCCGCCTATTATCAAGATTACGCTACCTATTTCGTGAAATGGATACAGGCGATGGAGGCCGAGGGGATTCCTATCGAGGCGATAACTCCCCAAAACGAACCTTTGAACCGAGGAAATTCCGCTTCCTTATTTATGGGATGGGAGGAGCAACTCTCTTTCGTGCGTGACGCTCTAGGCCCTAAACTGAAAGAGACTGGCCTTAAGACGAAGATCTACGCTTTCGACCATAATTACAATTACGATAATATGTTGGAGCAGCAAGGCTATCCGATGAAAATCTACGAGGATGAGAATGCCGCTTCTTTCCTGACAGGTGCCGCTTACCATAATTACGGGGGCGACCGGGAGGAGTTGAATAACGTAAACGGCAAGTTCCCCGATAAAGAATTAATCTTTACGGAAACTTCTATCGGCATGTGGAATGATGGACGTAACTTAGAGAAACGCTTGATGGAAGATATGGAGGAGACGGCCTTGGGTACGGTGAATAACTGGTGTAAGGCAGTTATCGTATGGAACTTGATGCTGGACAACGAGCGGGGACCGAACCGAGAGGGTGGTTGCCAGACTTGTTATGGTGCCGTGGATATCGATCGCTCGGATTATAAGACGATTACCCGGAATTCTCATTATTATATTATCGGTCATTTATCCTCTGTGGTGAAACCGGGGGCAGTACGGATCGGCTCTAAAGGGTATACGGCTGATGGGATTATGTATTCCGCCTTCGAGAATTTAGATGGAACGGAAGCGCTCGTATTACTAAATAATACGGACGGGACTAAAAATATAACGGTAAACAGCGGCGAACGTTCGTTTACCTACGAGGTTCCCGCTAAAGCAGTCGCTTCTTTTCGTTGGAATCTTTACTAATAAGGAGGGTGTGTTAAAAGTTGGTATTATGGCACGCAGATTTAGCAGATTTACGTAGATAATATATTGATTTTCATATCATAAATCTGCGGTCATCTGCTCAATCAGCGTTATCTGCGTGCCATGTTCACACTTTTGACACACCTCCGAGTGTCCAATACTTTATCTATAGTGGCAACAAGCCGGTAGCTTATCATATACGGCTTTATCCGCCTTATCCATATCCGTGTCATGGCCTACTTTAGCGATCGCCTTGCTGATCGCTTTTGGGGAGGTCTTTTGGGGATCGTACTGGAGATGGATCATCTGGGTATCTTTGTCCCAATGAGCGGATAACACACCATTTACCCCTTTTGCCGCTTTCTCGATACGTTCCTTGCACATATCGCAAGAGCCTTTGACACCGAACATGGCATGCTCGGAGGCTACCCCCGTGGCGCTTTGCGCATGCATCATATGCCCCTCATGCCCAGTCATAGGCTTGGCGGGCTCGTCGCCGTTATTCATCATGGAAGTTTTTCCCTCCAGCTGTGCGCTGGCGTCTATGGCGAAGACTCCGTTGGTTACGATTTCCTCACCTTCTCGCAAGCCATTCAAGATAACATAAGAGTTTCCAAGGGAAGGGCCTAGCTCCACCTCGCGCATCAAGAAAGCGGGGGTATTCGTATCCGGTTGCTTTACGTACACGATAGCACGTTTACCCGTCCAGAGCACAGCGGTTTGCGGTACGACGATCTCGTTCTTATAGTTGCGGAGCGGGGCGCTTACGTTTGCCGTGGCGTACATCTCGGGCTTGAGCTCCAAAGAGGCGTTCGGTACCTCTACACGGACCTTGGCGGTACGGGTCGTCGTGTTCAAGATCGGGTCGATGAAAGAGATCTTACCCGAGAACTTCTTGCCGGGTAGCGCTTGCAGGGTAAATTCCACCGGATCACCTTTGCTAAGGAAAGGGAGATCCACCTCGAAAGCGTCGAACAAGGCCCATACCTTCGTGAGGTTCGCCACGTCGAAAAGGATAGCTCCTTGGGATACATAATCACCTTGGCTTACCCGCTTGGACAGGACGATACCGCTCGTGTTCGACTTGATCTCTACAACCGGGGAGATAGAGCCGGACTTCTCGATAGCGGCGATCTGGGCATCTGTCATCTTCCATAAATATAGTTTTTCACGGGCGGCCTGTATCAATTGAGATTGTCCCATGCGGATCGCTTCCAACAATTCTTGCTGGGCGGTGAAAAGCTCTGGGGAGTAGAGGGTAGCGAGGGTCTGTCCGGCACGCACCGTCTCACCCGTGAAATCAACGTTCAAGCTCTCGATGCGTCCGCTTACATGGGCTGTTTGAGATTGCAGGCTACGCTCGTCCGGTACGATCTTGCCGTATAAACGGACTTGCTTGACCGGATTCTGGCGGGATACCTTGGAGGTTTGTACGTCCGCTAAGGCTGCTGCTTCTTCCGAAAGCTGAATGGCGTTGGGATCGATGGCCTCGTCCGAGAAGGAGCTCTTACGTACGGGGATCAAATCCATGGCGCAGATAGGGCATTTACCCGGCTTGTCTTGGCGAATTTGGGGATGCATGGAACAAGTCCACTCGCCGGCCTCGTTCTGTTGGAGGTCGTGGCCATGCGTAGGGTCGTGAACTTCCGTGCCGGTCTCGCTCGCTTGTGACGCATGGCTGTCGGTATCGGAGTTATGGAACAGGAACCAGCCCAACAAGAGGCCGCCCGCTAGGAACAGGATATATATCAGGTACTTGGATTTTACGGTTTCATTTATATTTTTCATTTTCTTATTCGTTTACAGAGGTGGATATTAATTTCTCGATTCCGGCGATTTGGGTATTATATTCCGCTATCGCTTCGCTTTTCTTTAAGTGATAGTCCAACATTTGTCGCTCCACTTGGATCACGTCGGTCAAGGTCGTTCTTCCTGTCGAGAATTCCCGGACGATCAGTTGGTAGGTGGCCAACGATAGATCGTATTGTTTCTGGTACAAATCGATTTTCCGTGCGGCATCTTCCAATTGCTGGGTAATACGGATATACTCGGCTTGCAGCTGGTTCATCGTGTTCTCGTACTTCAACTCGCTGGATTTCCAATAATGCTTGCTTTCCCGTTGCTGTGCGTTATATTTCTTACGGAAGATAGGAAGGCTGATCTTTAGCATGGGCATGAACATATCCTTTCCGTTCATACCGGACATAGAGCCCATAGACATATCCTCCGGTTTCTTCCCGATCAAGGAATACTGGAGGCCGATACCTAGCATGGGGTAACTCATTTTCTTGTCCATCTCCGCCTTGGCCCGGTAAGCGTTTCCTTCCGCCTCCAGCATGGTAAGCATGGGGTTGTTGGAGATGACGCTGTCGAGAGCCATCGACTCACTCCATGAGAGAGGAAGCCGTTCCAACGAGTCGGGGACGGAAATCGGGGTAGCTAGCGACTGATTGAGCAACGTATTAAAAGCAGCCTCGGCCGTTTTCCGTTGCGATAACAAGGAGGCTAGCGTATTCTCCAGTTCTACTTTCTCCATCTGGATTCGCAGTACGTCCGACATTCCGCCCATGGAGTTGCCACTTCCCATAGAGCCTCCACCCATAGGGCTATCGCCGGACATTCCGGACATCGTACTACCGGATGCTCCCGTGCTTTGTACCGTAGGGCTTCCCATGCTACTGCCTCCCATACCCGACATACCTCCACCGGATACGGCGGGAGGAGTCGATGGAGCAGAAGATACGGGGGAGGGTAGGACGGAGGAACCGCCCGCCTTCGCCGACGGAGCGGAGAAGCGGTTCAATGCCAACTGTTCCAACTGGTCTAGCAGACGAAGGTTCGCCTGCGTATTTTTATATTGCTCGCTGATATTGCAAAGCTGGTACCATTGACTCTTCACCTCGTAATACAGGTTGTTGCGACTGTTACGGAATTGTTCGTAAGCCATGCGGGCCATCTCGGTCGCCTCGTTGCGGGCCGCCTTCCGGGTACCGAACCAAGGGAACATTTGCATCAAGGTGAAATCCGCTATTTGCTTTCCTGACAAGATCTCCATCGGTTTCAGGAAGAAACCGATCTCCAGTTCCGGGTCCGGATAGGCTCCGGCTTGCGGGACTTTCTCCAAAGATGCCTTATACAGGGAGAAGTCGGCGTTGATCTGCGGATTGTTACGTGCCGCCAGTTCCAGATAATAGCCTAAACTATCGGCCGGCTGGGAGTAAGCGAAAAGGACGTTTAGCATCCCCAGTACACCTGCCATGATGATTGATCTGATTCTTTTATATCTCATAAGTCGTTACCTCCTCTTGAATTTTATTCTTTTGTTCTTTCTTTATAGCGTTCTCCCGCCACCAGCATTGCAGGACGGGAACGACAAACATGGTCATGCTCTGGATCAGCATACCCCCGAACGTAGGGATAGCCATCGGTACCATGATATCCGCCCCCTTACCGGTAGAGGTAAGTACGGGGAGTAAAGCTATCAGGGTAGTGGCTGTAGTCATGGCCGCTGGGCGTACCCGTTTCAGTCCGGCGGCTACTACCGCTTCCCGGATATCGTGCTTGGTGCGGGGGGCTCGCTCGAGGAATACATGATGGATGTAGGTTCCCATCAATACCCCATCATCCGTAGCCACACCGAACAAGGCGATAAAACCGACCCAGACTGCCACGCTCAGATTGATCGTGTGCATCTGGAAAAGATCCCGCATATTCTCTCCGGCGATGGAGAAGTTCATGAACCAATCCTGTCCGTAAAGCCATAGCAAGATAAAACCTCCGGCGAAGGCCACGAACACCCCGGAGAAATGGATCAGTGAGGCAGTGACCGTCTTGAATTGAAAGTATAGAACCAGCAGGACGATCAACAAGGCGAGGGGAACGACGATCATCAGCCGGCTGGTGGCACGCTCCTGCTGCTCGTAATTGCCGGCGAACTTATAGGATACGCCGGGATCAAGGTTCAACCCTCCCTCCTTTATTTGTTGCTCAAGGATGCGGGAAGCCTCTTTCACGACATCCACTTCCGCCTTCCCCGCCAGTTTGTCGAAGATGACGTAGCCTACCAAGAAAGTGTTCTCGCTTTGGATCATCTGCGCTCCACGGGTATAGTTGATATCGGCAAGCTCTTTAAGCGGGACTTGCGCCCCAGTGGCGGTCGGTACGAGGATCATACCTAGCGCCTCTGGATTATCTCGAAGCTCACGAGCGTAGCGTAGGCGCACCTGGAAACGTTCCCTGCCTTCCACGGTGCGGGTCAGTACCATGCCACCGACAGCGGCACTTAATATCTCTTGCAAGTCCTCCACGTTTACGCCGTAACGGGCCATATTCTCACGGTTCAGTTCGATCTCCAGATAAGGGGCGCCTACCGCACGGTCGTAAAATACGGAAGAGGGGATAACGGAGGGTACCTCTTTCAATGCCTTCTCGATCGCCTTTCCGGCTTTCTCGATCGTCTCCAGATCCGGGCCATACACCTTGATACCCATCGGGGCACGCATACCGGTGGATAACATGACGAGACGGGCCTCGATAGGCTGCAGCTTCGGGGCGGAAGTCAATCCCGGAAGATGGGTGACGTTCACGATCTGTTGCCAGATATCGTTCGTGTTCTTGATCTCCGGTCGCCATTGGCGGAAGTAATCGCCTTTAGCGTCTGGAATCAGGCTGTCTGAGGGAATCAGCCGGAAACCGTCTTTGGGGTTATATACGCTTCCATCTTTTAGAAGATACTCCCCTTGCCGGTTTACCTTGAAACGTTCCCTTTTCCCGTCCTCATTCAGGATATATTCCGGACGGTAGTTGATCGTATTCTCGAACATCTGTACCGGCGCTGGATCGAGGGCGGAGTTTACACGGCCCCATTTACCGATGGCGGTCTCCACCTCGGGGATAGAGGCCAGCCGTTTGTCGAGCGCCTCTATATAATCAAGGTTTTGCTCGATACCGGAATGCGGCATGCTAGTCGGCATCAGTAGGAAAGAACCTTCGTTCAGGCTAGGCATAAACTCCTGTCCGATGTCTCTCCATATCCAGAAACCGAATACGATGGTAGCTCCCGGAATCAACATGAATTTCCAGCGGTTATCCAAGCACCAGCGCAATATCCTCTCATAATAAATAACGAGCAGCCACAGGATGCTTAGGATGATGGCTACGCAACCCGCCACGAACAATATATTGGCGAGCATCCCTTTTTGCGGCCCCATCGGCAACCATTCCTCGGATAGGTAATAGATCGTGACAAAGAGGGTGATACCGATATTGATATAAGTGCTCATTTGAGGCTTCTTCCAATAACCGGACAATAGATTATTCACCCCGACTGCCGTTAGCCCGATAGCCGGAATACTTCCATAAATAATAAGTAAGGCGATTCCGGCCACGATCAACAGGTAATTCAGTATTTTCCGTATCAGCCTTGAATGGATCTTTATCGAGAACAACCAATACGATAGGGAAGGAAGCAAGATCAATCCCAGCACGAAGGCGGAAGCCAAAGCATACGTCTTGGTATAGGCCAAAGGCGAGAACATCTTCCCTTCCTGCGCCTCCATGGTGAAGACGGGGAGGAAGCTGACGATCGTCGTGATCATCGCTGTGCTGATTGCCCCGGACACCTCGCTTACCGCCTTATAAATAAGGTTGACAAACGCCTTTCCCCCCTGTATATGTCTGTTCTCGGGCATCTCCCGGTAACGGATGATACTTTCCACGAAGACGACCCCTACATCCACCATCACGCCAATGGCGATCGCTATACCCGATAAAGCCACGATATTCGCCGCTATCCCCGTATAACGCATGATGATGAACGTGGCGAGCACCGCTATCGGTAGCATACTGGCGATAACGATAGAGGCCCTCAGATTGAGCACCAGCACGATGATGACGATCACGCAGATCAATATCTCGTGGGAAAGGGCGGTCTCCAACGTCCCGATCGTCTCCTTGATAAGCCCCGTACGGTCGTAGAACGGCACGACGGTTACCTTGGAGACTGTCCCGTCCGCCAGTACCTTTTGGGGCAATCCCGGCTCCATCTCCTTGATCTTCGCCTTTACGTTATTGATAACCTCCAAGGGGTTGGAGCCATAGCGGGCTACGACCACTCCGCCCACGGCCTCCACACCCTCCTTGTCCAGCCCTCCCCGTCGGGTTCCCGGACCGATATTCACGAACGCCACGTCCGATATGCGAACCGGCACGCCTTCCCGCACGGTGACGACGGCATTCTCTATATCCTTTACATTCTTGATATACCCCAAGCCCCGGATCAGGTACTCCACCTTATTGATCTCCATTGTCTCGGCGCCGATATCGAGGTTGCTCTTCTTGATGGCGCTCATGATATCCATCACGGAGACGTTGAAGGCGTACATGGCATCCGGGTTCAACTCGATCTGGTACTCCTTCACGAAACCGCCCGCCGAGGCAACCTCGGATACCCCCTCGGCGGAGGATAAGGTGTACTTGACGTAGAAATCCTGTATCGTACGCAACTCCTCGGCGTTCCAGCCTCCGGTAGGTTTACCGGTCTTGGGGTCCCGTCCTTCCAGCGTATACCAATAGATCTGCCCGAGGGCGGTAGCGTCCGGTCCCAAGGTAGGCTGTACGCCTTCCGGCAAGGTTCCCGGAGGCAGGGAGTTCAGCTTCTCCAATATACGGGAACGGCTCCAGTAGAACTCTATATCGTCATCGAAGATAATGTATATGAAGGACATCCCGAACATGGAGGAACTACGGATCGTCTTCACTCCCGGGATACCTAAAAGAGAGGTGGTCAGCGGATAGGTGATCTGGTCTTGTATATCCTTCGGCGAGCGGCCCATCCATTCCGTGGCCACAATCTGCTGGTTATCGCCGATATCGGGGATGGCGTCTACCGGAATCGGATTCCGGGGAATGATCCCCCCGTGCCAATTGAAGGGGGACGTGGAGATGCCCCATACGATAATCAGCACTAGTAAAAGTAAGGTTACCACCCTGTTCTCAAGGAAGTAACGAATGATTCTATTTAACATTTGAATGAGCTTTTATGATTTGAAAACATATGAGAACGCTTATTTGTTCGTCTTTGAAGGCAAGCGATCACATGAGTACTCGTGATGTTTTACGCCAGTACTCGCAATGGATTACTCCAGTATTTGCAATGGATTACTCCAGTACTTGCGGTGGATTACTCCAGTACTCGCAATAGATTACGCCGGTACTCGTGCGTAAACAGACGTAAATCGCCTTTTAAAAAGGAAGCCTATACCGCTAAATCAAAAAAGTACAATGATGGACGAATAACGGGATAGCGCTATTCTCCTTGGGTGGATTAATAAAGGGATTGGAACGTGTTGTCTCGTCTCGCCCGGCGATCTTATAGGAGTCGAGTAGATCGAACAACAAAACTACAGCGACAGGAGCGGACAATTGCACGAGCGTATTCGCCACATCCTGATCGACGGATAACTTAACATATTCCGTCTCGGTAGAGCAGCACTTATGGGACGTGCCCGCCTCACCACAACTGGGGCAAGTGTCAAGATACTGCAAGCTCACCTCCGCCAACTTACCCATACAATAATGGTAATTCAGCGCAAACCCGGAGGAAACCCCGAGGTAAAGAACAGCGAGTATGAACAATAAAAATCTTCTCATCCCAAGTAATATATTCCGCAAATATATGAATATTTTTTGAACGGGCAATAGGGTGGAAAAAGTGCTCGTAGGGTTGTTAAAATCAGAACCTTTTCTTTATAGCCTTGTTCAAGGTAGGTAATTAATCTAAACAAAACACATTTATGAGACTATTTGTACAAGGAGCAGTATTACTGCTAGGTATGGGATTCTTATCGGCTCCCGCTAAGGCTCAAAAGGTGGTCATCGAGGATGATGCGCCAAATTCGATAGTCCTTGTCAGCCAAGACAAGGCAGGTGATGAAATCGTGAGGATAATGAATGAGACGCAGAGCCCTCGTTTCCACGACCCGAAAGCCCCCCGCTTCGTATTGACCGATCGTAAGGGACGTTTCGCCTTGGGTATCGGCGGTTACGTGAAGGCTACGGCGGAGTATGATTTCGGCGGGATCTCGGATGATGTCGATTTCTATCCGTCCATGATCCCGAATGGTGGGCAGAACTACGTCCGTAACCAGTTCCAGATGGACGCTACTACCAGTACGATATTCTTGAAATTAGTGGGTCGTACCAAACACCTCGGGGATTTCGTCGTGTATACGGCGGGTAACTTCCGGGGAGGCAGCAAGGTCTTCGAGCTCCAGAACGCCTATGTGTCTTTCCTTGGTTTCACGATGGGTTACGATTATAGTACCTTCATGGATCTGGCCGCCCTTCCGCCCTCGATCGATTATGCGGGGCCTGCCGGACAGGTTTTCAGCCGTGCCACCCTGTTACGCTATGAGCGTGCTTTCGGTAAGGGATGGAAAGCGGGTGTAGGTATCGAGATGCCAGTGGTGGATGGCATCACGAACCAAAGCGTGAATATCAGTAACCAACGTATGCCGAACTTCCCTGCCTATATCCAATACGCTTGGAATAAGAGCAGCCATATCCGTGTAGCTGGTATCGTACGTAATATGACGTACGAGAACTTGGTGGCGCAACGGGCCGAGTCTAAGGCCGGCTGGGGCGTGTTTGCCGCCTCTACGTTCAATGTGACGAGCAAGCTGAACTTCTACGGTCAGGCTACTTACGGCCGGGGTATCAGCCAGTTCTTGAATGATATCAGTAATCTGGACGTGGATCTGGTTCCGGACCCCGAGGCCAAAGGCAAGATGCAAGTGCTTCCGATGATGGGTTGGTATGCTGGCTTGCAGTATAATATCACGCCGAAGGTATTCGTCTCCAGTACCTATAGCCAGACTCGTTTATACAGCGAGAATGATTACCCGGTTACTCCGTCGGATCAATACCGCTACGGTCAATACTTGGTAGCTAACATTTTCTGGAACGTGAACGCCAATCTGCAAGTCGGCGCCGAGTACTTGAGAGGCTGGCGTACCGATTTCAACGATATGACCCGCCACGCCAATCGACTTAATGTTTCCGCTCAATATAACTTCTGATAATGTAGCGTTTTGTAAATGTGCCACACCGGGGGATTCTTGGTGTGGCATTTCTTTTCGAGGCGATTGGCAGATCAGCGATTAATAGATGTTCGCCATGCTAACCAGCGGCTCATACAGCTTCTCGATATCCTGCGAATCGATCTCGATCTCTACCTGATCGCCGGGGATAAGGGTCTGTCCAGCAGGAGCCAAGTCCTTGCGATCCCGGTGAATAGTCTTGATGATACAACGTTGGGGGAGGGTGAGGTGATCTACCTCCTTCCCGTCGAAATAGGCACCTGTCATGATCTCGACGAACAGGCTGGAACGCCCTTCGGTACGGAAGGCTGGAGTCGAGATCATCTCGTCATAGAGAACCACGTTAAAGGGCTTTATCTGTAGCATTTCCGTGAAGTAATACGTAAGCCCGCCGACAATGATAGAGGGGTAGAATACATCCAGATGCCCGGTTATCTCCGTAATCAAGACGATACCCGTCAGCGGTGTCCGGACTACCGCCACCAAGAAACCTACCATGCTGATTAACATGATATAGCTGATGCTCTCCGTCTCAATGAAACCATACTTCACCAATAATAAGGCGATGATCTGCCCGAACAATCCCCCGGTAACTAGTGTAGGGATGAAATTCCCTCCCGGTAGTCCGGAGGAGAAAGAGAGAGACGTGAATATCAAGTGGATGAGCATCATCGCCGCTATCCATAAAACGGGGTGATATCCATGCATCGCTTGCATGATAAGGAATTGCTCGCCTCCTCCTGTCAAGTCGATCTCCGTCAATGAGATCGTATACGCTATGATAAGCAGGTACAACATCTTCATATAAGGAGGATGCTTCAGTCTGGTAAAGAAATCCTTGCACCAAAGGGTAAACATCGAGTAAATTTTCCCGAAGACGGAAATAACCACGGCCAGAAATAAGAACAACTTCAGTTGATCTATAAAAGTAGCCTGCGGGGCAATAGCGCTAATCTGCGAGTAGGGGTTGAAGGAAAAAATCAAGCTCGCTACGCCTCCCGCCACGACCCCTGCCAGCAAGGTGGTAATGGCGGTCTTGGGAGCGTCGAACCGTTCGATGGACTCGATCACCAAAAGTGAGGAAGCGAGGGGAGCGGCGAAAGCGGCGGCCA
>ENA-ORSM01001829-ORSM01001829.1-human-gut-metagenome-genome-assembly--contig:-NODE-1829-length-15983-cov-22.560460_pt1 | contig 15983 bp, 12 predicted proteins | sample MGYA00241903_ERZ509170 | MGnify/ENA primary metagenome ERZ509170 (study PRJEB26280, sample SAMEA2338784) | human gut metagenome | biome: human gut; feature: human-associated habitat; material: faeces...
TCAAAAAACTGTCGTCCTCGACAATTAAAATCTGCTTCATATCCTCACTTCCTTTGCTTTTTGCAGATAGTATAACAGGCAAATGTCCGCGAAATGTTACAGCGGACGGATTTTTTCAAAAAAGTGCTTTTTCTTTATTATAGGATAGCCTGCTTTTCCGTACAAGGCACAAAATATGAATTATAAAATTTAATCTTACTGCATATAGCAACATTCCATTGAGAAAATATGAAATATACAATGTAGATGGGTGGTGCTATATGGCAAATATCAAAGATTGTCCCGGCTTTGAAACTTTCGGCGCAGATGTAAAAGAGGCGCGGAAAGTCAAGCAGTTATCGCGTAAGACGCTGGCGGAACAGGTCAATATCGACTGGCGCTATCTTGCCAACATCGAAAATGACGGCACGATTCCCAGCCTGCCGGTTATCATACAGCTTATCAAAATCTGCGGGCTTCCCGTGGAACGGTATTTTAACCCGGAGATCATGCGGGAGGAAAGCGCACAGCGGCAGCGGGTCAGCCACAAGCTGAAACTCTGCCCGGAAGAATTTCTGCCGATCATCGAGGGCGCGATTGACGGGGCCATTCAAATTCAACAGAAGAATGACGAAACGGAGGGTGCATGATAACCCTCTGTTTTGTTTTTGGGAGGACGCAAGCTGCGCCCTCTCTTTTTTTGTGCGGTTTTCGGAAAAACCGGGATTTTGCGGGTATTTCCTTGGGGGCAGAACGCTTTTTAGGGGAAGAAGAACAAAGACAGCAAGCATAGGGAGTGTAGCCACACTCCCGGCAAACGGCTTCCCGTTTGTATCTTGGGGAAGTCCCCAAAACCCTGAATGAATGGAGGTGCGAAAGTGGCAAACCGAAAACGGAAGTTTGTGCTGCGCGTCCCGGTGACGCCGGAGGAACGGGCGCTGATCCAACAGAAGATGGCCCAGCTTGGCACAAAGAACTTTTCTGCCTACGCCCGGAAAATGCTGATCGACGGCTATATCGTCCATATCGACACTGGCCCTGTCCGGGCGCAGACCGCAGAGCTGCAAAAGATCGGCGTCAACATCAACCAGATTGCAAGGCGTATCAACAGTACCGGGACTGTGTACGCGCAGGACTTGGAGGACATCAAGGGGGCGCTGGCACAGATATGGCAGTTACAAAGATCCATCCTATCAAGTCAACGCTGAAAAAGGCGCTGGACTACATCGAGAACCCGGACAAGACCGATGAAAAGCTGTTCGTTTCTTCCTATGGCTGTTCCTATGAAACGGCGGATATTGAATTTCAAATGCTGTTAGATCAGGCGTACCAAAAGGGCAACAATCTGGCCCACCACCTGATACAAGCCTTTGAACCGGGGGAAACCACGGCGGAACAGGCCCATGAGATCGGGCGGCAGCTTGCCGATGAAGTGCTGCAAGGCAAATACCCCTATGTGATTACCACCCACATCGACAAGGGCCATCTGCATAACCACATCATTTTCTGCGCCGTGGATATGGCGAACCAGCGCAAGTACATTTCCAACCGCCAGAGCTATGCCTTTATCCGGCGCACCAGCGACCGGCTGTGCAAGGAACACGGCCTGTCTGTGGTAAAGCCCGGCAAGGACAAAGGCAAGACCTACGCCGAGTGGGACGCACAGAAAAAGGGTAAGAGCTGGAAAGCAAAACTGAAAATCGCCATCGACGCGGCCATCCCGCAGGCCAAAGACTTTGATAGTTTTCTGCGGCTCATGGAGGCGCAGGGCTATGAAGTCAAACAGGGCAAGTTTATTTCATTCCGCGCCCCCGGACAGGAACGCTTCACCCGCTGCAAGACCTTGGGGGAGGATTACACCGAGGAACGGATCACCCAGCGGATCAAGGGCATTGCCATCGACCGGGGGCCGCGCAGAAGAAGCACCAGGGAAATCTCCCTGCGGATCGCCTTGGAGGACAGTATCAAGGCCCAGCAGTCGGTGGGCTATGCGCGATGGGCGAAGCTGCACAACTTGAAGCAGGCCGCCAATTCCTTAAACTTCATTACAGAACACCAGATCGACAGCTACGAGGGCTTGGAAAGTAGGCTGGCCGAGATCAGCGCGGCAAACGACGCGGCGGCCTCCGCCCTGAAAGACGCAGAACGCCGCCTTGGGGATATGGTGCTGCTGATAAAAAACCTCTCCACCTACAAGCAGCTCCGGCCTGTGGCGCTGGAACTGCGAAACGCCAAAGACATGGCCGCGTTCCGGCGGCAGCATGAAAGCCAACTGATCTTGTATGAGGCGGCAGCAAAGGCGCTCAAAGAGGCCGGGGTCACAAAGCTCCCCAACCTGTACGCCCTCAAAACCGAGTATAAAAAGCTGGACGCAGAACGGGAACGGCTGTCCGCACAGTATAGCGAAGCGAAACAGAAATTGAAAGAATACGGCATTGTCAAACAGAATGTAGACAGCATTTTGCGGACAGCGCCGGAAAAGGAGCATACGCAGGAACGATGAACATACCGAGAATGAGTTACCCCCAATACCGCAAGGCCCGCAGGCTCACCCATGAGTGCTGCAACTACTGTAACGGAAACTGCCTCCTGCTGGACGATGGGGAGGAATGTGTCTGTGTGCAGAGTATTTCCTATTCGCTGCTGTGCCGGTGGTTCAAGGTGGCCGTCCTGCCGCTGGACGCGGCCCTGTGCGCCGAGATCACCAAAGGCCGGGACGAGATCAAACGCTGCGCCGTCTGCGGGGCTGCGTTTACGCCCAACTCCAACCGGGCCAAATACTGCCCGGATTGTGCGGTGCAGGTACGCCGGAAGAAAGAGGCAGAGCGCCAACGAAAAAGATACCTCCTGTCTACGCATTTAGGGCGGTAAAAGTCCACGGAAATCAAGGGTTTTTCCGCATGGTCGGCAGGCAGGTGGATAAAGTTATCCTGTTCCCCTCAAAACGGGGTTCTAAATGCGGGAAAATGGACAAAAAAGAGGCGCCGGACGCAGAGGCTTTGATAGCCTCCGCGCCCGGCGTTTTTGGATAATTGCCGATTATGTAATAGCATGATATAATACAGTAAAATAAAGCGGGAAACGGTGGAACTTATATGAATATTGAAAACTATATTGAATCACAGTACAGAGAGTTATTATCATGTAGTCAAATAAATGCGGAATACTCCGATTTATATAAATCCTTTAGAAATCAAAAACTGCGGGAAATTCTTATGACCCTACATCATGATCTGGTTGGGCTTTTTAGAACAATGAATGAAAGACTACCAACCGGGGAACATGAAGCGCACTTTTGGGCAGAACCGAGTAGAGATTTAATTAAGAGAATTGAAATGATATTCGGCTTAGTAAGTTCACTAAAGGAAACTCCTTTAGCCTTTCAAATAGACCCATACTATTTAGATTTACTCACACGCTGTCGAGATTTTCTTAGTTCAAGCGGTGGAAGTTCATTGCCGCCCAATATGGCAAAGGTCGAATTATATTATACGCTTCCTATTTTTCTACCTCTTAGTAGCATAACCATTTCACATAAGCAACAAGATTTTACATTTGATTTGAAACTGATCGGAAACGGTTCTTATGCTAATGTTTATAAATATAAGGATACTTTTTATAATCGACCTTTTATTTTGAAGCGCGCAAAAAAGGAACTTACAGATAAAGAAATTGCCCGTTTCAAAAGAGAATTTGATGTAATGAATGATCTATCTTCTCCATACATACTTGAAGTTTACTGCTACAATCCCGATAAAAATGAGTATATTATGGAATATATGGATTATACACTGGACGGATATATCGCTGCTCATAACTCCACCTTAACAATTATACAGCGAAAAGGAATCGCCCAACAAATATTACGCGCTTTTGATTATCTTCATTCAAAAGGACATCTACATCGTGATATAAGCCCTAAAAATATTTTGATAAAAGAGTACGACGATACCCTTGTGGTTAAACTTTCGGATTTTGGACTTGTAAAAATTCCTGATAGTACGCTAACAACAGTTAATACGGAGTTCAAGGGCTATTTTAATGATCCTGCACTGGTTGTCGAGGGGTTTAACACTTATGGCATAGTTCACGAAACTTATGCTCTCACCAGAGTTATTTATTTTGTAATGACAGGTAAAACTAATACAGAAAAAATTACGAATCAGAATTTACGATCTTTTGTTGAGAAAGGATTGAACCCGGATAAAGCCAAAAGATTTCAAAATATTCGCGATATGATTTCAGCGTTTAAGACCATATAAAAATGCCGGACGCAGAGGCTTTGATAGCCTCCGCGCCCGGCGTTTTGCTTATTCGTCTGTGAAGTGGAACCGCTGCGCCGCAAAGTCGGCGTCACTCATGGCGGCCAGCTTATCGGCGGTCTGGCAGGCCAGCGCCGCCATTTCCTTGTCCATGTCCGGCAAAACTGCCCGGAGATTTGCCGCCGTCCTGCGGTGGTCGGCGTTGTGGTACAGACAGATCAGGTTTTCTTCTTCCACGGTGAAATACATTCCTCATACCTCCATTTCTTTTGATTTTTCCCGCGCCGGGGGCCTCTTTTTCTGTTCCTCCTTGGCGGCGGCAAGCTGCGCCCGGATGGACGGTTTCTTTTGTTTCTGCGTCGTCCTGCGGGTCTGCTTGGGCTTTTTGGCCTCCGCCTTGGCTGCCTCGGCCACATCCAAAAGGGAAATCTGTTCCCCAGCTTTTGCCCTTGCTTCCAGTTCCTCCATAGACGGGGCGTTGTTCATCATGCCGTCGATCATGTTGTAATTCTGCTCGGTGGACATTTCTGCCGTCTTGATATGGCTTTCCTGCTGGGCGGGGATGGCAAAGGCCCTTGTGCCGTTTGCCATAATAAGATACTTGCCGTCCTCCGACTGGTGGTGGAATCCATACCCGGCGGCCTCCATCTGTTCCCGGCTCCTGTCGGTCAGATAGAAACGGCCTCTCGGCGTCTGGATTTGTTCGCCGGTCATGCACTCGTCTGGCGTGAGCTGCTTTTCCGGCTGGGCGAAAAACTCCGGCACCTGCCGGTAGTCGGCTCCCTCGTCCACATAGTAGGCAGTCTGTTTCCCATCCTGCCGGAACACCACAATATCCCCCGTAGAAAGGGAATGTCCCTTGTAATCGGCGGGATGTTCTATGTTGAAGCGGCGGTAAATCTCGTCCAGTGTGGTGTCCTTGTCCAGCGGCGCGGTGTAGACAAGCTGGTAATTCTTCCTGTCCACCGAAAGCCCGTCCGCCTGCAAGTCCTCATAGGAACGGTAGCGGAAGTCGCGCCCCTCCGGGCCGGGCGGCACTTGGTAGATGGAAAAGTTGGGCTGCGCCGGTGCTTCATAATCAGAGGCAACATATTCCTCCACCGTCAGCCCGGCAGCGGCGGCCTCCTGTTCCAGCTCTGCCTCGATCTGTTTTTTGTATGCCTGCAAGCTCTGGTCGAAGTCGGCAAGCTGCGGCGGCTCCGGCAAGTGGTACTGGCCCTGATTGAGAAGCGGGCGGCACTCCTTTACATAGTCCAAAACCGCGTTGAAATAAGCGGTCTGTTCCGGCGTCAGGGTTTCCCCGGATCGCAGGGGACGCCGGGCCTCCTGCTCCATAGCGGCCAGATTGCAATGCAGCTCCATATACGGGACAAACTCATGCAGCAGCATATCCCGCTGGGCCTTGTCCGCCTCCCATGCCTCCGGCCCCTCATGGTGCAGCACATGGTTTTTCCAGCTTTCATCCTGTGCGTAGTATTCGTGATAGCCCCGGATATGCTGGATCAGGGAACCGTCCCCGTCGCCAAAGTCCTGCCGTCCCTCGTAGCTGTCCGGCTGGCCCTGCATGGTAAAATCAATGCGGAACTTGGTCTTGTCGTACCAATGGCCCGTATAGCCCGGCTGCTCCTGTTCATGGCGTCTGGCACTGTCCAGCTCCTTGAAAACGGCCTCGGCTTCATGCAGCGGCATTTGCTGGCCGTCTTTCAGATGGGGGCTTTCACTCCAAAGGATCGTGACAACCGGCTCCGCTGCCGGATTCTGCGCGATCTGCCGCTGGGCGTTGGCAATGGCAATCTCACTTTCGATCTCGCTTTTCACAAAGGAATCCATCTGGCCCTTTTGCAGCTCATAGCCCTGTTCACACAGGCGGTTGATAAGCCCGATCACCTTGTCGTTATCGCCCACGGCCTCGGCATAGGCCACGATCAACTGCCGTTCCTCGCTGCCCAAACGCGGGGCGTTTTTCTCTGCCAGCTCGATCAGGGCGGCGGCCCGGTCAGCCGGGGACGCCTCCGGCATGAACGGTTTCCCATTCAAAAGGCCGTCGATCCCGTTCCATGCCTGCGGCTGGGGAATGGCGTTGGCCTGTTCGGTTGCTTCCAGAAAATCATCCAGCCTGTCGCCGGTCAGGGGTTCCATCGTCCCAGCCGGTAGCTCATGGATGGCAAGGATTTCTTTTCCGGCTTCCGCAAGGGACAGGCCGGGATTATCAAGCTGGCCTCCGTCCAGTTCCTTGTAGTCGGGGCCGTACAGCGTGTAGTCATAGCCGGTTTCCGATGTCTGGATATACAGGTAATCGCCGCTTTCCAGACGGTAGGCGGCCTCCTGCGGGGCTTTGGCCTGTTCCAGCGTTCCATCCCCGGCAATGGTAAAGCCCTGCGCCTGCGCCGCCTCCTTGGTTCCCTGCGACACTTCGCCGGTGGATTTCAAATCCGCGTCAATGAGGGTTTGCAGCATGGCTTTTACGCTGTCGGTCATTTCCTGCTGTTGCTCCGGGGGCAGCTTAGAAAATACACTGTCCGGGTCTGACTGCTCGGCGGCCTGTTCCAGCGGCGCGGCCTGCGGCTGCTCCTGCTGGGCCTGCCGTTCTTTCTGAAGCTGGGCAAGATGGCCGTCAATGGTGGTAATCAGTTCATGGGCGGTGGCCCGGATGGTTTCAAGGGAGGCTTTCAGCTCTTTCAAGTCCTTGCCGGAACTCCAACCGGCCACATAGCCAAAGGAATAGTCGGAGGTGTCCAGCCCGTAGTGCTGGCAGACGGCATAGGCCACACTTTCGGCCTGCACCTCGCGGGTGCGGCTGTCGGGGCGGTCGGCCTGCTCTATGGCCGGGGCTTCCGGGTCGATGGCGTGGAGCTTGGAATGGGCGATCTCATGGATGGCCGTCTTTAGGGTCTGTAATTCGCTCATGCCCTCCTGAATGGCGATCCGCTTTTCCGTCAGGTGGTAGTAGCCGTGGGAACCGCCCGGAATGTCCTCAAAACCAATGGGAACCGGGGAGGTCTGTTCCAGCGCCTTGAAAAATTCCCCGTAGCGTTCCACGCTGCCGGTCAGTTCTTCCACGCCGATAGAGGGCAGCGGTTCCCCCTCGGTCTGGCTCACATCAAAGACGGAAACGATCTTAAAGGCCGGAACCTGTATTTCCTGTACTTCGGTAACAGGCTTTCCGTCCTTTCCCATCACCGGCCTGCCCTGTGCGTCCAGCTTTTGCACTTCCTTTTTTGCCTTGAACGGGGCCGGGGCCAGTATCTTGATGGCCTTTTCGCCTTTCTTTACATTACGGTGAAAATCGTCCCGCCACTTGTTGTAGCCCGCCACAAGCTGTCCGCCCTGCATGGCGATCAGGAGGGTGTTGTTGAAGCTGTAACTGTGGAACTTCGCCATAGAGGTGAGATAGGCTTTGTAGCGTTCACTCTCGAAAAGCTCCTGTATGCCGGTTTCCAGCCGGTCGGTGATCTCTTTCATGCGCTCGGCGCTGTTCTGGCCGTTTAAGAGAATGGGGGTGACAGGCTGCGGGGCCTTTGTAGGCGCTGCCGCCTCCGGCTGTACCTTGCTTTCCTCCCGCAGAATTTCCGGCGCAGGATAGGCCATCACCCGGTATTGTTCCGGCACCGGCTGGCCCTCATGGACGCGCTGCCATTCGTCGCTGGTTCGCAGGATATAGCCGTAATCGGTAAAGGTTCCCTGTTCCTCGCTGGCGATAAAGCTCCCCAGCCGTTCCGTGTCAATGGCCGGTTTCCACGGGTCGGGAACGACAAACAGCCCGGAATCATTCAGATAATATTCCCCCAGACTGCGGCTGTCCTTGGCGTTGATTAAGACAAAACAATCGGTGTTTTCAGCGTAGTCTAAAAGCTGCCCGATGGTTTGCATTTTTGCCGGGGACTGCATGGCGGCGTTCAGCTCCGCCAGCTCCACGGCGTCCAGCCTTTGAAGCTGGACGGCAAGGAAGTTCAGTTCGTCCACGCTGGCGGCCTTTATCAAATCCTCCGGCAGTTCCAGCGGTTTTCCCTCCGGGGCAGAAAAGCCGCCAATGAACAAGTCCTGCTGGTTGTCGGCGGTGATGTGGATTTCCTTTAGGGCTTCCTGTACCTGTTCGGCGGTAGTCGGCAGGGAAAGCCAGTAGCCATGCGGCCCGCCGGTCTGCGCCTCGGCGCGGTTATCAAGAAAAATAGAAAATACTTCGTTCACGGGTTCCCTCCTTTCCGGGGTGGCTACGGTCTGCTGCGGCTGTGCGGTTTCTTCCTGCGCGGGAAGCTCTGCGGCTTTTGCCGGTTCCTCCCCCTCAATGGTGTAGCCGGGGAGCAGGCAGCCGTTGACCTTAAAGCAGTCGGCGTATTCCTTGGGGATGGCCGGGGAAATTTCGGTAAAGTAATGGTCGTGGGCTTTGATCCGGCCATTCAGGTACTTGTCCAGTTCTTCCCGGCTGGAAAAGACTTTTCGTTCCTGTCCGGTGATCTTTTCCGTCGGGTTGCCGTGGGGTGCGTTGGTATAAAGGCCCCAGCGGAGCGTCCACGAGTAGGGAACGGATTTTTGGGCGGCGCTGTCATACCGGGTATTCTCGGAAATGGAATAATCCATCTGGTAAACCATGTTGCTGCGGATATGGCGGTATTCGTCCGGGACCTCCCACTGGTTTGCAGTGTGGGTGACGGGAAGCGTCCGGGCATATTCAAGGGCTTTGTCCAGAAGCAGGGTTCTTCCGGCCTGTTCCTCCCATGCGGCGGCCTGTTCTTTCAGGCGGTCAAACACTTCCTGTTCTGCGGCGGCGCTTTCCGCCCGCAGGGAAAGAAGCTCCGCAAGGGGCAGCTTTACCGCTTCGGAAAGATCGGCCTTGCCGCTTTCAAAGTAAATCCGGCGCTCGATCCGCATGGTGCTGGCCGGTTCTAAATCGTCGTGGTCGTAGGAGCTGTAAGACATTTTGGGTTCACATCCTTTCTGAAAAATGGCATAAGAAAAGCAGGAAACCTTTGAAAAATTTCCTGCTGGGTGGGCCGATAATAAGCGGCTGATATTCAATTTTGAAAGTTTGGGTTAGATTGATTGAAGCTGGGGACAGTCTAACAAATTAAAGCTTTCTACTTCTTCAACATCAATAACTTTGATGCCTCGTTCTTTTAATGCCTTTGCAAACAATCCCATTCCAGAAATCAATTTTCCGGTAAAGCTACCATCATATATTTGATTTACTCCGCAGGTAGGACTTCTGGATTGTAGTATAGCTAACTCAATATCTTCATGTTGAATTTTGGATAATGCCATTGATACTGCTCGTTTATATTCCAAATCAACATCATTTCCATTTTCGTCTGTTACTACACCATTCACAATCTCTGCACAAGGTCTGGGAGTAGCCATACCTGCTAATTGCTCTGGACAAATGCAAATAATTTCTTTATCTTTTAAGTAGTTGATAGCTGCCAGATTTTTGTTATTTTTTCCATTGTATTTACAATCCACTCCCATAATACAAGCACTAACTAATATTTTCACACTTATCACCTCAAATGGATATTATCGTTGGCTTTATTATACTATGACATGGTGTATCTTGGAATAGATGAATTGTAAATTTGCTGGATACAAGGGGTTTGGGGCTTCCCCAAAGAGAAAATCCCCGGCCCGGCAGGTGCGCCGGGTCAGGGATTTTGCCGGGAGTGTGGCTACACTCCCTATGCTTGCTGTTTTTAGTTCTTGCCCCTCTGTTCCACGCGGTAGTTCACATACTTGCCGCCAGTATCAGCCAAAAGCACCGTCCCGTCATAGGTTTTGCCGGTTTTCATGGAGCGCAGGCCCTTTACCTTTGCTTTTCCGTCTTTAAGGAGCGCGGCGGCGATCTTCGGGGTGAACGCCTTGCCCCGTTCCTCAAAAAATCGGTCATTCTTCCACATGACAAACTGGCAGCTTCGGTTTCCGCAGTAGTAGTTCTTTTTGCCCTCGTAGACGCTTTCCCCGCAGCGCGGACATTTGCCGATAACCACACGCTCGGTTTGAAACAACTTCTGCGCGTCCTCGCTGATCTGGGAGTAGTTTGCAATTAGGCCCCTTGTCATTTCTGCAATGCCAGCCATGAAGCCCTCCGGGTCGGCCTGTCCCTTGGCAATGGCCGTCAGCTCCGTTTCCCACTGTGCCGTAAGCTGGGGAGAGGTCAGCACCTCCGGCAGCACGCAGGCAAGGTTGTGGCCGTCCTTGGTGGGAAGTAGCTGTTTGCCCCTGCGCTCTACAAAGCCCATCTGCACCAGCTTTTCTAAGATGGAGGCGCGGGTGGCCGGGGTTCCCAATCCCTGCCGCTCGGCGTCCTCCGGCAGATCGTCCGCACCGGCGCGCTCCATAGCGGAAAGCAGGGTATCTTCCGTGTAGGATTTTGGCGGTGCGGTGAAATGCTCGGTGACGGCGGCAGTTACCTTGTCAAAGGTCTGTCCCTCGGTAATTTGGGGAAGTTCCCGCGCAGGCTCCGGGGCGGTGTCGTCGGCGTCTGTTTTGAACGACGCCTTAAAGCGGCGGTCAAGCTCTTTCCAGCCGGGGGTCAGGATGGTCTTTCCCTTGGCGGTAAAGGTGTTCCCGGCACAGGTGAATGTAGCGGTGACAGCTTCGTACACATGGGGCGCGGCCACGGCGCACAGCAGCTTGCAGCACACAAGGGACAGCAGTTTCTTTTCCCCCTCGGTCAGCCCGTCAAAGCCTCTCTGCACAAATTCCATTGTCGGGACAATGGCGTGGTGGTCGCTCACCTTTTTGCTGTTCAGCACTCGGCCAAACTGCGGGGACAGGTCAAGCCCCGCCGCAAAGGGAAGCATAGGCCACAGGCCGGACACAAGGCTTTCCGCCGTTGGCAGCATATCATCGGTCAAATACTGGCTGTCAGTGCGGGGATAGGTCAGCAGCTTCTTTTCATAAAGCTGCTGGGCATAGTCAAGGGTCTGCTTGGCGGTAAATCCAAACAGGCGGTTTGCCTCCCGCTGCAAGGTGGTGAGGTCATAGAGGCGGGGCGGCTGCTCCGTCTTTTTCTCCCGTGTTACCGACACACAAACGGTCTGCGCCGTTTCACAGGCGGCTTTCAGGGCCTTGGCGTCGTCTGCGTTTCCCATGCGTTCACTGGCCGCCTCCATGCCGCCCGCCGCGATCTGGACGATGTGGTATTTCTCTTTCTGGAAGCTGCTGATCTTGGCCTCCCGGTCAACCAGCATTTTGAGGGTCGGCGTCTGGACACGGCCCACGGTCAGGGTCTTGTGGTAGAGGATAGAGAACAGCCGGGTCGCGTTGATCCCCACCAGCCAATCCGCCTGCGCCCGGCAAAGGGCCGACTGATACAGGTTATCATAATCGGTTCCCGGTTTCAGATGGGCGAAGCCGTCTTGAATGGCCGCGTCCTCCATGCTGGAAATCCAAAGGCGCTGAAACGGTTTCTTGCAGCCCGCCATCTGGTAGACGAAACGGAAAATCAATTCCCCCTCGCGCCCGGCGTCGGTGGCGCACACAAGGCCGGTGACATCGGGGCGCTCCATCAAAGAACGCAGGGTGTCAAACTGCTTTTTCTTATCGTCGGGAATGATGTACTGCCATTCCTGCGGCAGAATCGGCAGGTCGTCATAGCGCCATTTTTTGAAACGCTCGTCATAAGTTCCGGCGTCGGCAAGGGAAACAAGGTGGCCGATACACCAGCTCACCAGATAGCCGTTCCCCTCCATGTAGCCGTCCTGTTTCTTGTCCGCGCCGATCACGCCCGCAATGCTGCGGGCTACGCTTGGTTTCTCTGCAATTACTAACTGATAGCTCATACTTCGTCCTCCTTATTTCCATCTTCACTTGTCATATCCTCGTCCGGCTCCGGGGCTTCGTCCTCGTCGTCCTCGTCCTCGCCAAAGTCATACTCGGCCAGATCGTCATTGCCTGTGGTGTCGGCTTTTTCCTTTTTGAATTTCAGGAAGTAGAGGGCTGCGCCGCCGCCCAGCAGCACCACCACAAAGAACACCACAAGGCCGCCCATGCCGCTTGGCTTTTCCTCCTGCGGCTGTTCTTCCTCCGGCTGGGGCTTCGGCTCCGGCCCGTTGCAGGCGGTCAGGTTGTTTTTACAGACCGGGCAGGCCGTATTGACGGCCCCAGCTTGACATTTGGCCGTACAGGTGCAGACCTCCGGCTCTTTTTTTCCATCCTCCAACAAGGCTTGCAGGTCGGCGTCGTCCACTTGGTTGAGGAAATGCACCGCTGTTTCCTTGTCCTCGTTGGCCCGGTCGATCAGGATGTAAAAATAATTCCCGGCCTTGGTAGTGACAGTGATAAGCTGTTTATCCCCGAAAAAATCATCCACCAGCGCAGCGTTGCCCTGCGGGGTAACAGGTACGCCCTCCGGCTCCATGCCGCCGGTGGTGGGTTCTTCGGTTTCCTCCGGCACCTCTGCGGGGGCTTCGGTGGTTTCCGGCAGCGGCACAGGGTCAGGGTCAGCGCCTCCGGCATAGGCGGTAACGGTCGTGGTCGCCATGCAGAGCGCAGCGGCCACAGCCAGCGTCAAGGTGCGGAACAGTTTAGATTTCTTCATGGGCGCTGTCCTCCTGTTCAAAGTCCGGGATCGGGGCCGGGGCCGCCTGCAATGCGCCGCCGCGCACAAAGGCGGCGAACTCCTGCGGGGTCATGTTGAGGCCGCGCACAAGCTGGACGATCTGCAAGTTTTCCTGTTCGGTCTTGGCCGCTTCCAGCTCCCGAAGCTGCTTTTGCAGCTCCGCGATCTTGCCCTTGGTTTTCTCAATATCCTTTTCAATGCGTTCCAATTTGTTCATTGCCATAGTGATTTACTCCTTTCTGGCGTTTAAGGCAAACGCCCGTAACAATAAAAATGCTGCTGCCAGTAGCTTGAATTGAGGTTCGTGTAAGAAATGGGGTCGCCGCAGTGCAGCATGACCGAATTTCCCACATACAGCCCCACATGGGACATCCCGGCAGTGTCATAAGTACCGACGAAAAATACAAGGTCGCCGGGCTTGGCATGCTCCGGGGAAACGGGAGTGCAGATGTTGTAAAGCCCCTGAGCCGTCTGGCGTCCCACATTCCAGCCGGAATGATTGATAACCCAGCTAATGAAGCCGGAACAATCAAAGCTGGTGCTTGGGGAGCTGCCGCCCCACACATAGGGATAGCCCACATACTTTTCCGCCTCCGCGATCATGGCGGCAAAGGCTTCGTCCTTTAGCGCCTCCGGGGGGATTTCATAGTAGGTTGGCTCTTTCGGGGTGGAGGCGTGGGGATAGCTGCCGTTGGGGAACAGGTCTGGCCGGTTGCCCAAAGTCTGCATATAGGCAGCATAAAAGCCCATCTGTTCCTCGGTGAGAATGTAGATGGGCAGGTGGGACAGGTCGAAGTTTTCCAGCTTCACATTGCAGATGTAGTAGGTGTAGGGGACTTCCGCGGTGTAGGTGTTTCCCTCGCTGTCCGTCCTCGTTTCAGTGCGGTAGCGGGTTTCCGTTTCGATGGTCTGGGTCAGGATGTACTGCTTTTCAAAGAGCATGGCAAGGTCGCCCTGTACCTCCCCCAAAGTGAACACGCCGTTATGCAGCGCGGAGAGGATGGAGGTCAGCACATAGGGGTCATGCTTGATCTCGTCCAGATCGAAACGGTATTCGTCATAGCCGGGGTGCAGGCTTTCGTAGTTGTCAAGTTCGTGCTGCAAGTCTGCTTCCAGCGCGGCATAGGCGGCTTCGGCTCCCAGCATATCGCTGTCCTCGGAGAGATAGGAGGTGGCGGCAAGTCCCGTCCCGGTGCTGCCAAACATGGCGGTGCAGGATTGCAGGCCGCCCATCACCAGCAGGAGCATGAGGCCCACGCCGCCGACGATCAGCGCCCCTTTCCAGTGCCGGGCGGCAAAGGACGCGGCCTGTCTGCTTTTCTCTGCGGCTTTCTTGGCTGCGGCAGCCGTGGTCTTGGCGGTGCTTGCCGCCCCCTGTGCGGTCTGGCCCGCCGCCCTTGCTGCCTTGGCATATTCCCGCTTAATGTGCTGTTTCTGCCAGAAGCGGGAAACGGGATTTTTGGCCGCCTGCGCCAGCTCCGGGTTGTCCCGCAGGGATTTTTGATACGCAAACTCGGCGTTGGCGGCAATGGACTTTCGCTCGGCCTTGGCTGCGGCCCGGTAGGGTTTGAGCTTATGGCGGTGGACGCCGCTGCGGATCATGCGGCTCGCCTGCCGTTCCGCCAGTTCCTCCCCCTTGTGGCCGCCCTCCACGCCCACATTTTCGTGTTCTACCTCATGGATTTTTCCGTGGAGGTAAAGCCCGGCTTCCTGTATGGGGCGGCTGGCCGGGTTTGGTTTGAGCTGGGGAGGGGCTTTCTCCACCTTGTCAAAATACAGCCTGCTTTTGGCCTTGCCCTTGGCTTCGTCATAGACGGTTTCCTTGGTGACGACGCGCTTTTTCGGCAGGGCTTCTTTGGCCGCTTCCAGCTTATCCGCCCGCTTTTCCGCTTTTTTGATATACGGGGCAAGCTCCGGGGAAGCCCGTTCCTCGGCGGTAAACTGCAACCGGGAAACAGGGCTGGTGGCCTGCGCCACGGTTTCCCCGGCGTCCTTGGCCGCTTTCTTTGCCTTGTGGCGGTCGTGCAGTTCATCCGCCCGTTCCAGTATTTTTTCCGCCGCGCCCTCTGGCTGGGCGGTGTATTCCTGCTCGGCCTCCCGGCTGGACACATTGACGCTTTCGCCGGTGGTCTGGTTATCCAGCGTCAGGCCGTCGCGGGTCATGTGCTGCGTTACCTTGTCGCGGGGTTTTAAGGGTTCCATGACTTCACCTCCTTGTGCCTCATACCGTCGCCCCCTCGCCTAACCGGGTCGTCATGATCTGGTAGAGCTGGGTGTTTTTCGGGATGGGGTTCTTAAAGGGCAGGATCACATTTTCGTAAATGAGAAGCCCCTCGCCGGGTTCGGAATTGTCCACATACCGTAATTGCTGGGGCGAAATGTTCAGCCGTTCCGCAAGGATTTTGCGGTCGCCGCTGGCCTGATTGAGCAGGCAGATAAAGTCGCTGTTTTCCAAAATGTTCTCAATTTCCGGGGAGGAAAGCAGGTCTTTCACATTCTGTGTCGCACCTGTGGGAATCCCGCCCCACTTACGAAAACGCTTCCAAATCTCACAGGAAAAGGCCGCCGTCTGTTCCTCACGCAAAAGCAGGTGGAACTCATCACAGAAATACCATGTCGCCTTGCCCTTGCTGCGGTTTTGGGTGACGCGCCCCCAAATCTGGTCTTGGACAATGAGCATACCGATTTTCTTTAGCTGCTTGCCCAGCTCCTTGATGTCAAAGGCCACAATGCGGTTTTGAATGTCGATGTTGGTTCTGTGGTTGAACACATTTAGGCTGCCGGACACATACAGGTCAAGGGCCTGCGCCACCCGGTCGGCCTCCGGGATATGCTGGTCTAAAAGGGCTTTGTGCAGGTCTGCAAGGATGGGCATATTTTCCGGCTTGGGGTCTGCCAGATAAGGCCGGTAGATCACCTGTACCGCCCGGTCGATCACCGTCTTTTCAATGGCTTCCAGCCCGTTCTTGCCGCCCATGACAAGCTCACAGAACGACAGCACAAAGTCGGATTTCAAGGCCAGCGGGTTTTCATCCTCGGAGTAGTTCAGGTTGATGTCCAGCGGGTTCACATAGTTTTTGCTGGTAGGCGACAGCTTCACCACCTGCCCACGCAACCGCTTCACAAGGGGGTAATAATCGGCTGGGTCAGCGGTGTTACCACCGCTTTCCCGCCTAAGAACCGTACGT